>Ga0105239_10006877_pt1 | contig 13124 bp, 14 predicted proteins | sample KBSC44metaG_FD_92761 | JGI IMG/M metagenome (GOLD analysis project Ga0105239, IMG submission 92761) | Corn rhizosphere microbial communities from Kellogg Biological Station, Michigan, USA - KBS C4-4 metaG | ecosystem: Host-associated > Plants > Roots > Rhizosphere > Soil | place: Michigan, USA...
GGGAAACGATGTATGGGCCGGTCGGAAACTGGAATTACTCCTGTTGTTTGAGGCGAGGCCGAGGTCATTGTGCCAGTAGATACCATTGTAGGCTTTGCCGCGGTGATAGTAGGGGCACTAGCCCGTGGGGAAGCCTCCTTCGTTTCCAATGATTTCTTGTGTTGCAGAACAGCCTGGGATTTGGTAGCTGGTAATGGTTTATCGAGCATTGATTTAGGTTTAACAGGGCTAGGTGGTCTCGCAAAGGCCTCATCTGCTAGAGCATTTGTGACCCTTTGGGCTAGAGTCGAGTCCACAGTCTCTCGTGGCTTTTCGGATGTCGGCTCGAAGGCAAACTTCTTGCCCTTGTCAGTGAGCAGGGCAAAGTGATCGAGCGTAGGAAATTTATGAGAAAGCTCGTCTTCCGCGACTGCTTTATTTCCATCGAGAGCGGCGAATGGGTCTGTGCTTTCGACCATTCGGAGAGGAGAAGGACTTGGCTTGGCTGATCCGTGGTGTGAGACGGGTTGGGTCGGCCGACCTCTTCGCATGGGCTCGATCTGCGGAACGATGGGAGTAGATTCCTGCTTGGGGGGGGATAAAGTAGCACCAGATCTTGAGGGCTGGGGGACGATATGGTCCTTCGTACTCTCCGAGTGACTTCTTCGACTGTAGATATCCTTGATGGTGAGCTCTCGACCGTCTAACTGGCAAGCCTTGTGCAAAACTTGGTAGATGTTGGGTCTGTCGGAAGGCTTTTCTCGAAGCATGGATGCAATCATCAGCTTCAACTGGTCAGAGAAGCGTGGATATGCCGGGAACTTGAACCTGGCATTGAGAATTGCCATCTGGCCAACGTCCTCGAAAGGAGTGGTATAGTAGCAGAGCTTGTAGAGAAAGACGCCCAATGCCCATATATCGGCCTTCTCATCAATGGGCTGCTTTCTGTATACATCGATCATTTCGGGGCTTCGATATTGGAGGGTGGTGTGGCGATTGATATCATCCTCAATCATGCGACCTTCGGCGGCGGTGGTAGCAGCAGGTCTGGCGGGAGCAGTAGAACCGAAGTCGCACAACTTATACAGCCTCGTATTACCACTGACCGATATCAAAACGTTCTCAACTTTTAAATCTCGGTGCATCAAGGCAGGCTTGAGGTAGTGCATGCAGGCAACACCCTCGGCGACATCGGTAAATATCTTGAGGATTTCGGGCTCGGTCAACCTGTTCTGCAAGCGGGTGTTCATGAAATCGATCAAGCCTCCCCCCTGACAGAATTCCATAAGTAAGAAGACCTCGTAGCCTCCACCCTTCAACTGTGAGGCATGGGAATCAATGTACTTGACAATGTACTTTTGGCCCCGCAGTCTCTTCATGGTTTCGACTTCGGTGCGCATATTGGCCAGGTGGTCTTTGTCAGGTACGGCCACCCTTTTTAATACGGCCTTTGTATTGCCATCCACGGGGCGTGGCAGGGTGACCACATAGACATGGGCGAAGCCACCTTCGGAAAGATATCGGTCGATGACTACCCTGTGGTCTCCGACTTGGACCTTGGTCCCAGGTATAAAAGTGCCAGCGGGAGCAGCATGGGTGGGTATAGATGGAGGAGCGGATGTTGCAAAAGGACCTTTGGCGCCAATCTGAGAAGCATAGACAGCCATGATAGGTGGGGTAGAAAGGTCGAGGGAGAGTGAGGAGGGTGAGGGTGAGGGTAAAGAACAGGGCCGCAGCAGGGGAAGGTGTTTGGACAACGCTGCTGCTGGCGACTTTATCTGTCTATCATAATTGTGACGAATAATACTTAGTTATATTTGCGGGCAGCAAGGCAACAAGAAAAAGGACAGAAAATGTTTAGCAAATGCCCGAGGCAGCCGTGAAAACAAGTGGTCAGGTATAGATCTGAGGGACAAGAGTGGGCGATGAAGATGTGGTTGGAGGAGATGATGGTGGTGATGGTGGTGGTGGTGGAGTGCAGGTGACGACGGTGGAGGGTTGGATTGGGACGGAGATGCGCCCAGGCCTCGTGGTACCTCGTAAATTCACACCAAGTTGTGCACAGACACATGCTTTTGGCTAGAGTTGCATGTACCTAGCCTCCAGGGGCTGCTTTGAGGTTCTGTAGGTGTCTAGGTACCTGCCGCAGAGCCCATGGAAGCCTATGGTTGGGGCTAAGGGCTTTCCATGGGTGCCTGGACTGCCTGGAGTCCTTGGTAGCCTTGCCTAGAAGTGTCAACCACTGCCAGCGTTGGAGTGGCCTGCAGCGGAATGCCGTCCAGTTGCTGACCACCTCCGGAAAATTTTGTGGGCAATTTTGTTTCCAAGCCGAAAAGTTACAACGTCCAAGTTGAAGTTGTGCCTCAACCATTACCCATTCCCACCACCACTAAGAGCCAGTCTGGCTTCGACTTTGAGCACATCCATCTTTCCTTGATCCAATACTATCGGCCATAAGTTGATCCCACAATGTCTAAGAAGAGAAAGCACGACCAAGTCGAGCCTGACGCTGTGCCTGCTCAAGATGATGGCCCAGGCCCAGATTCATCCATACCAGCCAAGACAAAGAAATCAAAAGGTCAGAGTCGACAAGAAAAATCAGAGCGGAGAGCCAAGAAGAAGAAATTGGACACAAATGACCGCCGCCATAGCAGAGCTGAACCCCAGGCAGTTCCCGAGACTGCGGAAGACGCCGACTTGCCAGACAAGAGTAGAAAGTCAGTAACGCAGCAGGAGAAGGATGCAAAGTCGAAGTCGAAGCTGAAAAAGAAAGAAAAGGCGAAGAAGAGCAGTTCAAAGGAACGATCAAAAGGCAAGATTGATGCCGATGACAATGTCGAGTCCGAACCCAAGCCCGACAAAAGCGCCGCGAGATTCATAGTATTCGTGGGCAACCTCCCCTTCACGGCAACGGCTGCTCAAGTCCAAGAACATTTTGTCAAGCTGGCACCCACATCTGTTCGACTTTCCACAGACAAGGCCACAGGCGGGGGAAAGGGTTTCGCATTCGTCGAGTTTGATGGCTACGATAAAATGAAAACATGCTTAAAACTCTACCATCACTCCATCTTCGACCCCGAGGCCAAGGGGAAGGATAGAACCAAGCAGGAACAGGAGGATACCACGGATTGGAAAAGGAGAGGCCGACGAATCAATGTTGAGTTGACGGCCGGTGGTGGGGGGAAGAAAAGCAAGGAGCGCAAGGAGCGCATCAAATCCAAGAACATCAAGTTGGAACAAGAACGAGAGCGAACGAGAGTCAAGGAAAGGACCGAGCAGGAGGAGGCGGCCAGGAAGAAGAGGGAGCAGCCTCAGACAGGTGCAAATGCGGCACAGAGAGACAATGGCTCGATACATCCAAGTCGACTGGCTCAAATGAAGTACTGAGGGGAGACAGGGCTGAAGTCAGATGTTTGCATGAGATCTTGAGAATTTCTTTCATCCGCATCCTATGTAAACGCCCGGCCTCGCCAACTAGATTGCGTAATGAATTACTGTCGCGTGGTGCGGGAGAGATCCCCGGTTCCTCCTCGTCCAAACTCCGCTCTGCAGCCACAAGCAAAGCACGGTAGTGATTCAAAATTTGAAAAGAAAAAGGGGAGCAGGAGCATCGAAGCTGCAAAGTTCTATGTCCACCGTTTTGCAAATGCGAATGCGAATGGCCCTTTGCCTGGTATATCTCTCGCCAGTCCAACTCAAAGAAAATTCGAATATCAGACAACCATACTCTTTCTTTGGCACCCTCAACCACATCGCACATGCACAGCAGATGCATGGCCTTTGCCTAGAGAATGGTACACCGAGACTTTTTCTTGGTCGCAGTGGGTCGGGGATTGAGCACGGCTCTGCAAGAGAGAAGATTATGGTCAGTATGTCATCGTCGCCGGATGTCAGATGTTCAGGTCGTGGATTTCATCTCACCTAATCGCCTCGTCGAAAACACTCTTCAGATTCCTCTGCGTCAAAGCCGAGCATTCCAGGTATTTGACCGCCCTGATTTCCTTGGCAACTGATAAAGCCTGCTCATAGGACACCGGCTCCATCTTCTTCGCCCTCAAGTTGTCTGCGGTTCCCTTGTCTTCTCGTAAATCGAGTTTGGTGCCGACCAGGATAATAGGCACGTTGGGCGCGTGGTGTTCGATCTCGGGATACCACTGATGACGAGATTAGCTTGATGATGATGATGAAAAAAGGGTGATGCCACTCCACTCACTTTCGCCTTGACGTTGTCAAAACTGGGAGGAGAGACGATGGAAAAGCATATCAGAAAAACGTCGGTCTGCGGATATGAGAGCGGTCGTAGTCGGTCGTAATCTTCCTGTCCAGCAGTATCCCACAGGCCGAGAGAAACGGGTTTCCCATCAACCATGACACTTGCTGAGTAGTTGTCGAAGACGGTGGGAATATATTCACCAGGAAAGGCATTTGTAGTATAGGATATAAGCAAACAGGTCTTGCCGACTGCACCGTCACCGGTTACCACACATTTTATGGATTGAGTTCCCTGCGCCATGTCTGTGGTGGCGGATGGTGATGATGGGGATGGGGGTGGATGGATGATTCGGACCGAACTAGTAAGGATTGATGATGTGGTGGTCCGAAAGACTATATTATAGCAGCTTCAAGCTGGGCAGGGGGATTATCAACGACGACAACGCGAGCCGTGACCTTGACCAGCAGGGAGGCGCGTTTTGCTGGGATGGGAAGTTACTGGGGAGCCGGCAGGGAACGACGTGTGTGTGCAGATGCAAGAGGCTGCGAGACGGAGAAGCTGGGGCAGCAGGTGGTGTGCGGTGTAGGCAAATGGAGGCAGGAGTGCAGCAGGTACACGACGGTGCTGATTGATGAGAAAGGATGGAAGAGGTTCAGATCAGATCAGATGAGTTCGTTCAGTTCGGGTTTCAGGGTCCAAGGGGGGAAAGGCAGATGCGGCGGGAGTGGCCGTGAAAAGGATTAATTTTGAGGCGGCTGGTTGGGAGAGAACCGTGGGATGCAGTGGGCTACAAAGCGACTAGCCACGCTGGAGAGTCGAGTGGCTGAAGCACTTTCTGAGACGATCGAGTATTGGAGAGACGGAGATAGAGAGGGTGAGGGTGAGGGTGAGTGTGTTTGTGTAAGTGTGTGCCTGTGATGGTGAACAATGGGAACCAATAAGTGGTGGTGGTGGTGGAGGTCAAGTGTGTTGCGATTCCACCATTGGCAGGTCAATTGATAAAGCCGTGGATGGCTGGATGTCAGATGCTGAAGCTGTAGATGGAGCAGGGAGTGCTTGACTCAGTATTAGGAGCACTCCAGAGGCCATACCAAACCAATCGAGGAGAAAAGGCCATTTGGCGAGGAGGAGAGGTGGGTTGGAGCTTGGCAAGGGCCGAGGGCCTGGATAGGCATGCTGGATACCTGAGGGACTGAGAGGAAGCGGGTAACTGGGGATGGTGGTGGTGGGTGACAGGCTACCCAAGATAGGGGGCAACGGGAAGTCGCCCTGGGGTGTATCGGGTCCATTCTGAAGCACCAACTGTAACTCATCGTGGGCTGATGGTCTGTTTCGGCCATTCCACCATGTACATCGTGATAAGGCAGTATCCGTGTTGATGGTCTTGTCAGATAGCGATGGCGGGAATGTTGACGATGCCACAACGACGACGAGCCGAATGGTTGAGAAATTAACTAGTTGTCCCCTTGCCTTCACGTGCTCAGTAGATTGTCTTGAGGAGTGTCTCTCGAGAGTCCATATGACTTGGACTCCATATTAAGCAGCAAGTGGTGGTGATGGTGGTGGTGGTGGTGGCTGGATCAGAGGACTCTGCTTCGAGGTTAAAAAGAGAACATGATCTTTTGATCCTTCTATCAATTAAGCCATGTGTTAGGCCACCAGGGTTTGCGAACCTGCAAATGATAATTACCCAAGTATATAGTATACGAGTGAGCCATCGGGTGGTACCGTCAGCCACGAGTATAGAGTGGTGGTTGTAAGCAGGGGATGGGTGCGAGAGAGCGCCCCGAGGCCCCATATCTTGCCTTACCTAAGGCATCAGGCCCCTCGACAAGGCATCCCTCAGGAGAAACCACTATGCGACGGCTCTTTTTGGATACTCATAACAGCCACCTGCCAAGTGTCTGGGCCTCTGATGAAGATCGAATTATGAGGCCGACATCATTCAAGTCACGGCCCATGTACTCCGTAGATCAGGTATGATTGTGCTCGGAGCAGAAGTCTCCTACATGATGTCTACATGAGGTATTTAGTGATCACAGCCTCATTAGTATTCGTAGCGTAGCGACTACGAGATCGATGACGAGAACGAAAACGAAGCCCAGCTACGCATACTACTCGCAGAATGAACTAAGCAATCATGGGCCATGGGCCATGGTAGATGCTCTTCATACATAGTACGGAGTACATATGTGCGAATGTCCTTTGAAGTGTGCCATGGTTCTTCGGGGCCCTCGGGCTCCTTTCTTATATCTCCTTACCCTCGTAGCGAGTATTCCGTTCACTCTCTACAATTCTAAACACAGGTTGTTTAAGTCGATGTCTCACCAAGGGTTCCTTTCCATCAGTTGGCCCGCCCCATCCTCGCTTATATCCGCCAGTCTCTGTGGTGGACGCAACGTGTCCGTTGCTTCTGCAGGCGTAAATCCCGACATGGTGACACATCGTCTAGCCCAAAAGGAACAATCGTGTAGGTGCCTTAAGTAATAGAGGGTAATAGAGTTTTGTATAGCGCCCTGGCGTCTCGGCCTCTATAGGGAGTTCGAGGTCCGACTACCTTAACTAGAACTGCACCGAAGGCCCACGAAGCTTGATTGCGCACGGAGGGCTCATACGCTCGACCACATTCCTGATTCTGTGATTCCAGGCGTTGCATACCATGTTCTTATCCCTGGCTTCGTCAACTAGTTTGTGGCTGTCTGTCATGCAGCATGCTTTGACTAACGCGGTTGGTTCTTATTGCGTGTCCTTCAGGCCTCGCCCAAACAAGACAATGATGGATCCCAGCATCCCAGAACCCATGTCGGGGCCTTCTGGACTCGCGACCTCGTATGAACCTACCTGGCTCCTGGACAGGTTGACCTCGGTTCAACCTGCCCATCGCTCATCTCAACACGCCCGACAAAGCAATACAAAATCGCGACATTGTTCCAGTTCGCCTGGACCTTGGAAGGCCTTTGTGAATACGGAGAGCACGGACGACCTCGCCTCTGCGACTGACATCCCCAGTACGGGGCACTGGGATCTTCGGTCTTCTGCTATCGTCACGGAGGATTGCTAACGGAACACTTTGTACTAGCAATTCCATCCATTCCATCGCCCCATATTCGGGACACCAGGCCAGGCCATGGCTTAATACATCCCCGACATCCGCACCACCAGAAAGAGTCAAGATCAGGCCTCTCTCTGACTACTCTCCTATTGATTCCTTCGCCTAATTCATCCATCCACCATACCATATAGCACCCACGCCGCCTTCGCACAGTGTCGACTTCTGTGTGCATTTCATACCAGGCCCGTGCTAAGTTTCGAACAGGATCCCACTAACGGTTCGCCTTGCACCGTTGACCGTTCTCCTAATTAATTCTTTTCTACTCCTCGCCGGAGACGGGGGCTGCTTTGCTCCTCTCCTCCTTGGGGCCTCCATCGATCGCATTTTCCAATTTCTAAACGGGGCCTTACGCTTTTTCAGGAACTTTCTGCTCTCCATCGACACGCTTTTATTCAAAAACCTAAAACTTTCTTCTGTGACTGCTAAGCACGGCAGTTGGGCTCCTATTCCTGAACCCAGAGCTCTTGCAAGCATATGGTATTGATGCTTGGCCAAGTCTGGAGGGGTTGCCGAACTAGATCTTCTAGCTACTGGATTCTGAACCTCTTTTTTTGGGCCATATCCTAGCTTGCAACTCAGGAGCCAGCCTTCATCAGTACAATTTGCAGACCCATGACGACGATCGTTATGATGTCGACTTCTCAAGGGCAGAGGCAAGCTCGCCAGGAGCCTTTTGGCCAGCCACAAGGCTCAACGCCTTCGAAAAAGCCGCAGCGGCGATTCCAGTTTATCGATAATAGTAACGTCTCCTCTTCCGGGAACAACTCTACTCAGGTTCGACGTCATGTCATGCAAGAGTACATGAGGGAAAAACGGTGGGAATCTCGTGCGAAACAGGGAGATTCCTCTGACAGTGATCTTTCTGCTCCTCGAAGAAAGTCTGAGAAACCACGACCCAATCCACGAAGACTAAAGACCAAGACTTTACCTATTATCGAGGCGGCCAAGTCTCAGCCGCAGCCTACTCATCCTGTTTTTACGTCTGATCACGCACCCACGACGGTTGGACCTGATCACCCGAGACCCTCCTACATATCGCAAGAATTGGATGTGGGTGTCTTGCACCCCTCTCGGCCACCACGTCTACCGAAGTTGTCGCCGAGACCCTTTCGCCTCAACTCGGACAGCTTTGCGAAACTGGCTGTACTGGCTCCTGATTCACCCTTTTCACCTCCCTTGACCGTACGGTCAGGAGAGTCCTCCTCCTCTTCGTTGGGATGGAACTACGAGAAAGCATTGTTGAAGTCATCACAGAGCCCAGAACCACAATCGATACTGAGTGCAGCTCGTACCGACCCGTTCGACTCCTTACCAATGCATCTTAGTGTGCAAGACCAGGAATTGTTTGATTTCTATGCGAATGTTATGCCGGCGTGTTCTTACGGATTTGAGCGCAGGAGCCCGCGTGCCCACAATTGGTACCTTTCCGTTTTTATACCGGAGGCAATGAAGGGTGCCGTATGTTTTCAAAACACAATCCTGGTTCACGCGGCAAATACTCAAGCATGGGTCAAGGGTTTAGCGGAGACCCCCTTAGCAATCGAACACAGAGCAAAGGCCTCGCAATTGCTTCTCCATCACTACCAACAATACCCACATGACACATCTGATGCAACGATTTCAGCTACATTGTCTGCAGCTGCATTAGAGGATTTTGATCCCCGGATAGAACGTCGCAAGTATGCCTGGATGCACTGGCAGGCAGTTGTGCAGAAGATTCGTGATCGAGGAGGTCCAGCAGCGTTGGTCCAGCATAACCGGTTGCAGATGTTGATAAACTGGTCCGACTACATCTTCTCGGGATATAATGGCCAAGGAGCAACATTCTACTTCGATCACCAGTCGTCACCCATGCACTCAAATCCTCAAGAGGCAGAAGGTATTGCCCGGCGCGAAATCGCACAACAATGCTCGGAATTCATTACCTTTTTGAAATGTGCTGAACATCTTGCTCTTGTCCAAGCAGGAATGCAGCAGAACCCTGTCGCTCGGGCACAGCAGCCGATGCGCTACTCCGTGTTCAGCCACGGAGAGCCTCTATATAATCTTGTTGCAAGCCCAAATGGTCCAAGATACACCGAGACGGGGCAGTTTAAACAAATCATCTCTAGACTAGGAGCGTTGATAACGATAAACACCGCAATTTGGGAATACCGTCATTCGACGGATCTGAGCGAAGAGTTCTTTGTTGAGCTACTTCAGAACATCATCCACAATGATCTCCACCAACACATCTCTGTCGAGGCGTTGATCCAGATATTGCTAAGTGGCAGCCAAAACCCAAATCTATTACACACGGAACGGCCGTGGTTTGTCGGCCGATTCCTGAAGGTTTCGAAGAGACTATCGCGCTCGACTTTCGAACGATTGAACGATGTGCTTCTCCAGTTTTTGACACTAGGGCCCGGGTTACAGCCTACCATTGGAGGTTGGGAGGACGAGCTGCGTGCAGAAATATTGAATGCGCCACTAGTGAGCTATCAATCTCGATTTATGATGGTGTGACTTCGTAGCCAGGGAACAATGTTTCACTCAGACCAAACAAAACTCGGCCACACTTCTACTCTTAGCTTCTGAGCAAACGATATGCCAGTTCGCGATACGAGGGGAATATGAGGACATCCAGCTGGATATCTGGATCGCCATTGCAGGAGGTGTGGTGCTTATGAGATCTATGATCGACTGGGAGGATTGAGCGCCAGTAGCAAGGTTGTTGAGAATCTAGCTAGCGATGTAGCTAACTGGATTCTCCCCACGAGGCTTAGCGAACTGATGCTGATCGCACACTTGGCCAATCTGCGTGTCCAGCGTCGGGAGTCACGTTATCCCCCATGGAGGCCAGGCTCTAAAACTCATAAAGTTCAAGTATGGTGCAATAAGCACTTTGTTCCTTGGAATTTCTGGGGTCCGAAAATCCCGGGCGACGGTTGTCCAGACCGGCGCCAGAGTGATGACAAAGGTCTTCTGGGTGCTCTGAAGCAGTCCAGCTCCCGCACGAATACGAGGTTAAGATGGAAATGATTGGGTTCATCCAGAGGCGTAACATGACCCTGACTAACGATGCGGCTGGTCAGCTTGGCACTGGTCCCTGGAGCTCTTCCTCGGGTGCACCTTCAACCAAGCACTTGGTACGGAGTAATACTCGTAATACCTTCGCGGAGAACCTCAAACTCACCAACTCGTCCATCAGTCAGCATCACCACCATTTCTCACCGTTTCCCCCATTTTCGCAACTGTCCATCTGCGACTCGGCCCCTGCTCTCCAAATCAGATGCTGTTGGTCGGCTTTTGCTGTGCTTTTGCCTGCCTAGGAGCCTTTCTCTTTGGCTATGGTCAGTGAATTCATTCCCCTGTTGATTCCTGTGCATTTCAGCCTCATGTGGGTCCTGTCAACCGAAAATTCTCACGCTGCCCCCGAAATGTCTCCGGATTGGGATGCTCCATCGATTGATCAAGAGCCGATCGTCGAGCCAGCCACATGCTCTGAGGGTCAACTGTCACCCATAGTGTCACCATGACAACAACACAGCGTTCATCTGTTGACCAGTGGTACCTGCTCTGTTTAGTGGAGAGGCGGAGATGCGTCTGTTCTAGCCAGTCACCGTGTAGTGTACCGACAAATGATCGACTTCTTCGAGCCTCTCTGACATAACCAAATGGTCACTAACATGTCCCTCGATAGACTCTGGTATCATAGCGTCCTCGATCTCGCAAGCCAATTTCATCGAACGTTTCGGTGGCGAAACCCTCGCGGATGACGTTGCTGGTGGTATTGTCTCATCATTCACCGGGGGCGCTATCATTGGGTCCTTGATCCTCACTCAGCTATCTGATCGGTATGGAAGGCGTGCAGCTATCTTCCTGGGCTCCCTTCTGGCTATCGTCGGCGGTGCTTTACAAGGAGGAGCGTACAATGTTGCTACTGTCATTGTCGGAAGAGTGATTGCTGGTCTTGCAATCGGATTACTGTCCGCCATCGTGCCAAACTATTGCTCTGAAGTAGCACATCCCAGAATACGGGCATTGCTAGCCGGTCTGCAACAGTGGCAACTAGGGTTGGGATTCGTCTGTGCCCAATGGATGGGCTATGGTTGTTCATTGGTAGATGGGCCCTTTAGCTGGAGGTTCCCATTGTCTTTTCAAGTGGTTCCGGCATTGATACTCGCATCAGGGACATGGTTTCTGCCAGAAAGTCCTCGGTACTTAGCTGAACGCGGAGACGAAACTGCCGTACGCGCAACACTGCAGCGGTTACACTCCAATCAAGAAATCGTGGAGAGCGAGTACGCTCTCATCAAACAGATGCTTGAGGTTGAACGGCGGTCCAGCATCGGCTGGCTGGACATGTTTCGGCAGCCTTCCTTGCGCAAGCGGCTCTTGATAGCCTGCAGCATCCAACTTTTTACTCAGGCGAGTGGAATAAATGTCATCAACTACTACGGGCCTCGCATCTATGGGTATCTGGACTTCTCCACGACGAGATCACTCTTCATCATTGGCATATATGGGGCTCTTGCCCAATTGTACAACACAATATGTATCGCTTTCGTGGATCGGGTTGGCAGGAGGAAATTGTTGATCCCTTCAATGATTGGAATGGGCGCGGCGCTCTGCGTAAATGCAACACTGGCGCATTTCTTCATCGACGACTCTGAAGGACCTGGCGATCGCAACTTGAACGCTCTGCGGGCAAGTGTTGCGATGAATTTTGTGTTCTCCGTGTTTTTCACGAGGTTCGTATGCATCTGAACTCCCGAATTCATCCCTTGTTTCCTCTCTCTGCCCTTGATGTCCTCTCCTGCACAGCTAACCTTGAGAAAACAGCGTTGGGTGCATTAGCTGGATATTGCCAGCCGAAGTGTGGCCTACAGCGATGAGGGCAAAAGGAACCTCTTTGTCGACCTTTACTAATTGGGCGTCGAATTTGATCATCGCTCAATGTTCGCCCATTGCACTCTCGAGGATGGGCTATCGATACTTCTACATCTTCATGGCGTTCAATTGGGTTGCGGCAGTTGTGGTGTACCTGTACTATCCGGAGACACAAGGCTACACTTTGGAAAAAGTCAATGAAGTTTTCGACGATATTTATCTGAGTTCGTCCAACTCATACCCCGAGGGTGATGTAATAGCAGAAAAAGCAACCGAAAAAGCGCACCAGACGAAGGAGGCGACTGGCACCGTCAGTGGATTGTCTTCGACAGGACAAGCGGACAGCATCCGGTGCGCGGATACTTGACCCGCGTCTTGTCGCGAGCAACCGGCATGAGACCACGGGCATGGTGGGGCAAGGGACGACCAGGCTGATTCTTAGGCTGACTTCACCGTAGGTGGGGATACGGAGCACAGAGTCCTCTGAACGAGGGGTGATCTCGTCGGATAGATGTGCGATGCTCTTGGATCTGCCAGGCACTATAGTATGCATATATCTAGCCTTTCGGTTTCTAAAGGCACCCTGTTTAGCTCGCCAACGTTCAAATCACAAGGCTTCGTTTCCCCGGCTATACTCTGGATAATAGCAGTCTGTTTGCAAGAAATTTCTGCTAAAAGCGTACGTGGACAGGTGCGAGCAGACCCTGGCTAGCGGTGGACTTGTGCATATTTCCAAGACGGGCAGTGGGTCAAAGGGGTTCAGGTTGTCCTCGTAGCTTGTCACACGAGCCGTCCTTTGATGTACGTTCCTCAAGGCCATGAGGAGAAGTGATCCCAAAATGTACGATCGCTCAACGATGTTTCCAATCCAGGATGTCTTCGCTCCAAAGGCATATCATATCGCCAGGAGACATTAAAATTGATACCATTTGGTTCTCAGTTTATCGA
>Ga0105239_10006880_pt1 | contig 13123 bp, 4 predicted proteins | sample KBSC44metaG_FD_92761 | JGI IMG/M metagenome (GOLD analysis project Ga0105239, IMG submission 92761) | Corn rhizosphere microbial communities from Kellogg Biological Station, Michigan, USA - KBS C4-4 metaG | ecosystem: Host-associated > Plants > Roots > Rhizosphere > Soil | place: Michigan, USA...
CCGCGATATGTCGTTCCGGGATTTTTCGGCGCGACACAACAACAAGCCTTCGCAGAGGCGTAGATGACCAGTAACAAGAAAGTGCAGCGTGCCGGGGTCGTGCGCGTTGCACAACAACAACTGGCACGCGAGTCGGCGTGCACGAACTATCGATTTGCAGGACCGGCATGTGATGAGACCGCGCGTCCGCTGTGGATGCGTGGCGTTGCGGCCGTGATGGCGGTCGTGATGTATTTCGCGCCGGCCGTGTTTCTTGCCGATGAAACCGCGCACGCGGCACCGATCGTCGATCCTCGTGCGCCGATTCCCTTCCAGCCTACGATCACGCAGACCAGCTCTGGCGTGCCGGCTATCAACATTCCAACACCCAATGCCAACGGGATCAGTGTTGGACAGTACCAGTCGTTCAACGTAGGGCCTCAAGGTCTCGTGCTGAACAACAGCACGGTGGCGGGAACGCCGCTGCTGGGCGGCACGCTGGGCGCGAATCCGAATCTGAATGGTCGGCCGGCAACTACGATCGTCAATCAGGTCACATCGACGGGGCCTGCGGCTTCATTGTATGGCCCGCTTGAAGTCTTCGGATCGCCTGCGGCTGTCGTCGTCGCGTCTCCGAATGGTCTCAGCGTCAATGGATTGAGCGTCACGAACGTGACGAATTTGACGCTCACCACTGGCACGCCGCAATTTCTCACCGGCGTCGGTGGCATCGCAACCGATTTTGCGCACGCAGGCGCACTCGCGTACAACGTCACGTCGGGCAACATCTCGATCGACGGACCCGCCGGCAATGACGGCACGCCTGGCGCGGGGATCGAGGGGACTGTCGGGAACATCGATCTCGTCGGCCAAAGCGTCAGCATTCGCGCCCCGTTGAGAGCCGACCAGCGTGTGAACGTGGTCACCGGTAACCAGCTCGTGACGCCGACATCGTCGGACGCGACCGGCATCACGTACGGGACGGCTGCGAACGGCGCGGCCAACACGGCTGCCGCGATCGGCAAGAGCATCGCGGTTGACGCGAGCCAATATGGATCCGTCACATCGGGCACCGTCTACATCGTGTCCACCGCGGCCGGCATGGGCGTGAACACGCAAGGTCCGTTGTCGGCAACGGCGGGGAACGTAGTCGTCAACGCGAACGGTGACGTGTCCGTCGGACAAACGTTTGCCAATCAGAACGTCAATCTGACCAGTGCGGGCAACACGGCGATCAACGGCACGGGCCTCGCGAACCAGAACTATACGGTGGCAGCGAACGGCGACATCAACGCGCCGGGCTCGGTATCCGCTGGCCAGAACGTCACGATGACGGCTGGCGGTAATCTGAACGCCGCATCGGTTGCGGCAAACGGCGCGGCCAATCTCACGGCCGGCCAGTCGATGACGATCGACTCGCTGACGGCGCACGACATTGCGCTGCAGACGACCAACGGCGATCTCACGGTCGGCGGCCTGAGCGCACCGGGCACGGTGTCTGCCAAGGCCGGGCGGGATTTGACGGTCAATGGCGCGGTGCAAGGCGGCAGCACGGTCGCGCTGACGGGCGCGCGCAACGCGACTGTGAACGGGCAGGTATCGGGCGTAGGCGACACCACGATTGCCGCGCAAACGGGTTCGGCGACCGTGAACGGCAACGCGTTGTCGAATGGGGCGTTGTCGGTGACGGCAGGCCAGAATGCGGCGGTTGGCGGCACGGTGCAGGCACAAGGGCCGGTGTCGATTGCGGCACAAGCCGGCTCGATTACGGGCCAAGGCAATGTCTCGTCCTCGCAGGGTTCGGTCGATCTGAATGCCGGACAGGCAATTGCGCTCACTGGCGCAGTACAGAGCGGCAGCACGGTCAACGCCACAGCCGGCACGAACGCGAGTTTTGGCGGCACGGTGTCCGCACCGGGCGCGGTGACGATTCAGGCGGGGCAGGACACGACGCTCGCCGGCGACGTCACGAGCGGCGGGAACCTGAACGTAACGTCGGGCGGCCGCACCAGCGTACAGGGCGCCGCCGCGTCGGTCGGAGACATGACGCTCGCGGCCAACGGCGGGTCGCTCTCGACGTCCGGCAACGTGGTCGCGCTCGGTGCGCTGAACGCGAGCGGCAAGCAAGGCGTCAACCTCGGCGGAACGGTCTATAGCGGCGGCAACGCATCGATCGGTTCGAGTGTGGGCAACGTGTCGGTCGCGGGTGCCGTGTCCACGCCGGGCGCGATGAACATTAGCGCCGGGCAGGATGCGACGATTGCCGGCACGGTCCAGAGCGGCCAGACCACGACGATTGTAGCTGCACGCGATGTCAGCCTGAACGGCGGTCTTGCGGTCAGCAATACGGGCAACGCGAGTGTGACGGCGGGCCGCGACATCAACGGCACGGGGGCGATCAATGTCGCGAACGACACGACGCTCAATGCCGGCAACAATGTCGCTGTCTCGGGCGCAATTCAGACTGGCAACAATCTGAGCGCGACGGCCGGCCAAAACCTGTCGGTCGGTGCGGCAACGGTGGTCGGCACCAGCACGCTGACGGCGACCAACGGTAGCGCGACGCTGACGGGCGATGCGCTGTCGGGTGGAGCGACCACGATCACCGCCGGCACGGACGTGAACGCGCAAGGCAGCGTCAAGAGCTTGGGCGATCTGAACGCCAACGCGAAGGCGGGCAATCTGGCGGTGGCCGGCGCTGTTTCGACGTCTGGCAATGCGAACCTGAACGCGGGTCAAAATCTGACGCTGAATGGCCAGACGACCGCATCGAATGATGCGAATCTCACGGCAACCAACATCGCGACGCAAGGCGTGGCGGTCGGCGGCAACCTTACCGCGACGGCGACGAACAACCTCGATACTTCGGCGGGGCAGCTCAATCAACCGTTCAGCGCCACCGCACCTGCATTGTCGGTGGGCGGCAATGCGACGTTGTCGGGCGCGAACGTCACGACCGCGAACGCGGTGGTGGGTGGCACGACGCGGATCACCGGCACGCAGAGCATCACGACGGGCGGCACTGCCGCGTTCAAGGGCGACGCCACGCTGGCCGGTGGCACAGTATCGAACGTCGGCACGCAAATGGCGGCCGGCAACCTGAACGTGTCGGGCACGACCGTCACGAACACGGGCAGCCTGTCGTCACTGCAGACGGCGACTGTCACCGCGACGAACCTCAATAACTCGGGAACGATCTACGGCCCGACGACGAATTTCAACGTCTCGGGCGCGACGACGAACTCGGGCGGTTTGCTCGCGACCAACGCGCTGAACCTGACGACGGGCAATCTGAATAACGCGAACGGTCTCATATACTCGGGCGACGTCAACAATCCGACCGCTGCAATCGGTAACACGACCGTTACGGTTACGGGCGGCAATGGCTCGTTTGACAATACCAACGGCCGGATTCTCGGGCAAAACGTCGCGACGCTGAACCTGCCGAACCAGACACTCGACCCATCGGTAGCAAGTTATGGGACTGTCAACGGCGGCAACGGTCTGAACCTGTCAGCGCAGTCGGTGAGCAATTCCGGTACGTGGACGCTGCCGGGAACGGCGGTCACGGTCTCGGCAACGCAGGGCATCAACAACGCGGGCACGATCAATCAGGGTACGGGCTCGCTGACCCTGAACGGGGCTGTCGCGAACTCCGGAGCTGTCAATGGCAACGATCTGACGATCAACGGCTCGCTCGCAAACGCAGCGAGCGGCACGGTCACGGCCAATGATGCGTTCACGCTCAATGGTTCGGGAACGAACGCCGGCACGGTGCAGGCAGCCAATACGCTGACGATCACCGGGTCGAGCTATGACAACTCGGGTGGCACCACGAAGGCGGGCAACAGCAACAGCCTACCCGGCAGCGGTAACGCGTCGATCAACCTGAGTGGCGATCTTGGGAACGCAGGCGGAACGCTGACGGCGACGAACGATCTGTCGATCACGGCAAACAACGTCAACAACTCCGCTGCAGCGGCCGTCACTACTACTACGATCACGAAGACGGTCGATAACGCGGGGCTGCTGACGGCTACGCCGATCGGCACTGAAACGATCTATGCAATCTATAACCTGGGCAAGGACGGCGGCACGCTGACGCTTTCGCAGGCAACGTTGCCGGCAACGCTCGGCGGCCTCCTGTCCCCCGGCGGTGAACAACCCACCAACACGACTGTCTGGTCGACGCAGGTCAACCGCCTGACCTATCAGGGATGGGGTGATCCGTCGTCGCCGGTTGCGACCTCGGGAACGGTACAGTTCGCTCTGGTGCCTACCAGCAATGCTCCCCACGGCGCCATCTGGGTCGTCGTGCCGTCCTCGGCGCCGGTTTCGGGTGCCACCACGGTCCAAACGCTTACTTTGCCGACGGTCACCGAGACCACCACCACAACCGGTGCGACTGTTACGTCATCGACCATTGCGGCCGGCCACGACCTCAATCTGACTGCCAACACGCTCAACAACCAGAGCGGCACGGTGAGCGCAGGTCATGATGCAAATGTGAACGTCCGGCAGCTCCAGAATGGTGGGTCGAGTTTCACGTCGACCGTGGCCGACACGGTCGACGCCGCATCGCTGAATGCGTTCCTCACCTCGTTGCAGGCGCTGCAGAAGTCCGGCCCGATTGGCGTGGCCGGCACCGCAAATCCGGACGGCACGTATCAGTGCACGGGCGGATCGTGTCTCGTTGGTACGCCGACACCGCCCGCCACATACACGATCAGCGCGCCGGGCACGATACCGCTGAAAACGGTGTCCTCGACCGCTACAACGCAAGGTGCGGTCGGGCAGATCCTTGCCGGGAACAATCTGAATCTTTCTGGCGGAGACCTGACCAACGCCGGCACGTTGTCGGCCGGCAATGACGTGAACGTGCACGCAGCGAGCTTTACGAATCAGGGGGCAAACGTCGGTTCAAAAACCGTGACGGCCGGATGTGCACCGGGTGTATCCAATGCGGGTTGTTCGTCATTGAGGACCACCAATCCGAATTCAGAAACATACAGCTACCAACAGACCAACAGCAACGTCACCGCGGGCCATGACATCGTCATCGCCGCGAACCAAGTCAACAACACTTATGGCAATCTCGTCGCGGCGCACGATGTCGTGATCGGCGGTGCAGGCACGACCGCAGGCAACCCGACGCAGGCGTCCAGCGTTACGAACACTTCGGCCGCGATCGAAGCCGGCAACAATGTCCAGATCAACGCGGCGAATGTGACTAACACGATTGCCGCGCCCGTCACGGTTCACCAGAACTACGGGTCGGCGTCGCCGTACACGGGATGCGGACAGAGCTGCGAAGCCTACATCGAGGTGCAGTCCGCCAGGCCGTCGACGATTACCGCGAACAATAACCTGTCGATCACGGCGGGTGTGTTCAGCAACACGGGCAGTCTCGTCACTGCGCTGAACAACGTGACGATCAACGCCAGCTCGAGCGCATCGAGCGACAACCAATACCTGCATGCGTATTGGACGGGCAACCCCGCCGGCATTCGCACGTGGGGGTGCCAAGGCTCGGCGGCGACCTGTCAGAACCTGTATGGCGGGGCGTTCAGTCTCGGCGATGCGCAGGCGGCTCCCGGCTTGCCGTCGAACGTCGGCATGTCGGACTTTGTGCCGGCCACGATTCAGGCGGGCAACTCACTCTCGGTGAATTCGCCGACGCTCACCAACACCGGCAACGTGATCGGGCAGTCCATCGCGTTGACGGGCTCGCAGCTCGTCAACGGGATCACGAATCCCAATGTCTTTACGCCGCCCCCGGTTGTGTCGGGGCAGGTGATTTCGCTTGGACCGGTATCGGCCCCTGCGGGCGTGTCGACTGCCATCAACGCGTTCGGTCGGGTGGTCGATGCGAATGGCCAGCTTACATCGGTTACGGGTTCGGCCGGTTTGCCGCCGAACACGCCAATCGGCACGCAAACCGTCGGCAAGCCGGTCGCGCCGATCGTCACGCAGGCGAACACGCCACTGAGCGCGACGGTCAAGACGATTTCCGGGCAAACGACTACGGTCACGTATCTGACCAACAATCCGGCCGCGCAGGTCATCGATACGATTTCGTCGGCATCGTTGATTGCCAATCTGCCGGCGAATCTGCAGCCCGGCAACGTGCCGTTCTACTACGACCCATACACGGAGAATCAGCAGATCGAGCAGGCCGCGCTACAGGCGACCGGCAAGAGCAGTTTCTATAGCACGACGAGCGCGACGGACAGCACGAGTCAGGCGTCAATCGCTAATCAGGACAAGGCGGCGCTTTACGGTGCTGCACTGGAGTACGCGAAGGACCACAACATCGCGCTCGGCACGCAGTTGTCGGACGCGCAACTGGCGATGGTCGATCATCCGATGCTCTGGTATGTCGAGCAGTCGGTGCCGGAACCGGGATGCAGCTCGACGGGCGGCGCTACGTGCCCGACGGTGCAGGCACTGATGCCCGAAGTGCTGCTGCCGAGGAACTATGCGGTCGTGAACGCCGACGGCGAAATCACGGGCACCAACGTCACACTCAACTACGCGAACAGCATCCTGAACACCGGCACCGTCACGGCGCAGAACCTGACGGTCAACACGATCTCGCTGACCAACGAGCAACGCTCGACGAACGTCGGCACGATTTATCAGACCGGGCAGGACGGCGTGCTGTTGCAAACCACGGGAACCGTGGCGCAGCAAGGCGGCTTCATGTCGGCCGCCAACTATCAGCTCAACGCACAGTCGATCGCGCAGATCGGTGGGGCGCTGCAGCAGGTCAATGCCGACGGCAGCGTCAATCAGGCCGCGACGCAGCAGATGCTGTCGGACCTGAAGACGAAGCTCGGTGGGAATTTTACGCAGCAGTCGGTTAGCGACAACCTGCATACGGATGTTGTCGACGGCGACGCGTGGTACGACCAGCTCTTCATGACCGCGGTCATTACTGGCCTAGCGATCATGACCGGGATGGCGGCATCGGCGGCCATCGGCGCGATAGCATCGGCGGCATCGGGGACGACCTTTGCGGCGGCTGTGCCAGCGACTACGACGACGATGACAGTTGGCACGACGACGGTGACCACGACAACGGCGGCGGTTGGTGCAGGCACTGCGAACCTTGCGTTGTCGGCTGGTTTTGCCGGCATGATGAGCAGCACGATGAGCCAGTTGAACTCCGGCGGCTCGTTCAGTGTTGGGAAGATGCTGGAAACTGGCGGTGTGGCTGCTCTGACGGCGGGCCTGACGAACGGTATCACGTTCGGCAACGGCAGCGTGGGCTGGTCTTGGAATGCCTCGCCGAACAGTCTCGCGTCGCTGGCAGGCGTGCAGTCGGTGGGGAATACGCTCGTGCCGCAGGCCGGTGCTGCAACGGGTTCGTTGCCGACGACCATTGCCGCAATCGCAGCCGAATCGGTTCTTCAGGCGACGGTGCAAACGGCGCTGCAAGGCGGTAGCTTCCTGACGAACCTGCGCAATAGCGCGGCGGCGAATGCTGCAGCGTCAATCGCTTATACCATCGGCAACCTAAACCAAAGCGGAGATCTGACCGGCGTGGCCTACGTGGCAGCTCACGCCGCACTTGGGTGTGCTGCTGGTGCTGCAACGGGCCAAGGGTGTGGTGGCGGAGCCATCGGTGGTGCAGTGTCCGCTGCGCTGGTGCCCGATGTGTTGAGGGTGATCGATCCGAGCGGTGCCGCGCTGGATCAAGGCCAGATGGCTATGCTGGCGGCAATTTCGGCGTTGGCCGGTGGGGGTTTTGCTGGCCTTGCAGGCCAAAACGCCACGGCTGGCGCCGCAGCAGCTCAGAATGAAGCGCTGAATAACGACGGGGGAAGTCCGACTCATACCGCTGGAGCCGTGAAGAATGGTGGGGCGTTTAGTGCGGCCGCAGAGATGATCCTTGCGGCAATGATGCCGTGGAAAAGCCCGATAATACAAAGCCTCACGCAGCCTGTTACGTCTACGGTAAAGGGCGTTGGGTCGCTGGTTCAGTCTAACAACGGAGGGACACCACCCGCTGATCCGAATCCGCTCGTGCAGGCGAATGACGGTAATCCGCCAGCGACAGGTGGAGCAGTGGTGACACCTCCGACGGTGACTTGTTATCCCGGCGTGGGCTGTGTCGCAACGCCACCAATCGCTTCTGCGGGCGCGACCGGTTCGCCCAGCAATGCAACTCTGTCCAGTGGCAATAGCGATAGCGGTTCGGGTAGCGGCACAGGCGGCCAGGGTGCCACAAATTCGTCTGGAGACGCCGCGCGGCTCGCTGGACAAAATCGCGAAACGTCAGTCGCGAATATTGTTAATGGCTCAGTGTCTGGCGAGAAGGTTGCTGTACCAGGGCTGGGATCGACAGATATCGACGTTGTCGGCGGGAATGGCAACCTGATCGCGGTTGGTGGTCCGGCAAAAGCGAATAATCTGGGGAAGCTGGGGCAGGAGCTTCGCATCTACCAGGCGATCGCTAACCAAAGAGGTGTCTCAGCCGAGGCCTACTTCGCTGAAGGTACGCCTCAGTCGGCAATTAACCTTGCGACTAAAATACTTGGCGCTGAGAATGTCAAAATTTTCCCTGGGAGCAAATGATGACGAGGCCAGTGTGTCGGATACGGATTCCTGAAACTTTGGATCGGGCATTTCCCTTGATCGTTTCTTTGTTGGAGGAGCTGGGACTATCGCTTACGAATCCCGGCAACGCTAAGATAACTACATGGAACGATAGTGGTGACCAAGTAGAGCTCGCCGCCGAAAAAGTACATTTGGCGGTGATCTCCGGATCTCTTCGCAACATTCAATTTTGGAAAACTGTTAGTGAAGATGTGTTTGTTGCGTGGGAGAATGTACAAGGTGGATGTACTTTCTCATTCTACTTAGATGGATTGGATCCGACTTTTACAGTTTTGTTGATGTCAAGATTCGCTGAGTTAGTATTGACGAAGTTTCGCTCCAGATATGACGACGGTGATGTGTTGACTATTTCATTTGAATAGTCATTTATTGCGACCGGCGAAATGAAATTAAAAAAAATCTCACGCTATCTGATTTTGACTTGGGCCCCGTTCGCGGGGCCGGCCTATGCGGCTGGCATCCTAGCTGACGGAGCTACGGCGACAGCCGTATCTTCTGGCGTGGGTGGTAGACAAACCGTCAACATTGCGCCTGCCATCGGCGGCGTCTCGAACAACACCTACTCGTCCTTCAACGTCTCGAAAGCCGGTGCCGATCTCAACAACGTCGGCATCAACGCACGCACGATCGTCAATCAGGTCACGAGCACGAACCCGTCGCTGATTCAGGGCAACATCAATGTCCTCGGCCCGCGCGCGAATGTGATATTGGCAAATCCGAACGGCGTCACGATCGACGGCGGCAGCTTCACGAACACAGGCCACGTTGTGCTGTCGACAGGGCAGGTGAGCTTCAGTGATCTCACACTCGCACCCGGCATCGTACAGCGCAACGTCGTGCTCACGACCGATCGCGGCGCGATAACGATCGGTCCTGGTGGATTGTCCGGCACCCTAGTCAACCTCGACCTGATCGCGAAGCAACTGAGCATCAACGGCCCCGTCACGAACGCCTTCACCAGTTCGACGAGTGGCATTCGGGCGATCGCTGGCGACAGCAAGACGACCTATGACACCAGCTTCTCCCCATCCGACAACGGTCACGACTGGCTGATCGGCACGTCCTCTCCGGGCACAAAAAGCAATGCCGTGGCCGTCGACATCACCGCAGCCGGTGGCCTGACGGCCGGTCGCGTGCAGCTGATCGTCACCGACCAAGGCGCGGGTGTACGCAGCCTCGGCAAGATCTACGCGAACGCCGGCGACGTTGTAGTCGCGGCGAACGGCGACATCACGGTCGCGGATGGTTCCCTGAAGGCGGAGCGCGACATCGTGCTCACGACGCCGGGAGCCGTGTCGTTGACGGGCGCCCAGGTCACTGCGGCAAACAATGCCACCATTCAGGCCGGCAACATTGCGCTGTCTGACGACACCATCGGTCAAACCACCCTGACCGCCGGCAATACGGTCAGCTTGACGAGCAGCGGCGCGATCACCAACACGGGCAGCCTGATCCAGGCGGGCACGACGGCGAGCGACGGCACCACGACCGGCGGCGACGTGATTCTCACCGCGGCAGGCGACATCACGAACAGCTCGAGCGCGAACAACCTCGGGATCATCTTTGCGGCCAACGGCCAGACGAAGCTGACCGCTGGCGGCAACATCATTAACGATAACGCCCGCATCCTGTCAAACGGCGCAGTAAGCCTCAACGCAGCCGGCGACGTCCGGAACATCATCGACCATACTGGCGGCACGAATGGCGGCCAGCCGACCGCCTACACGGACCGCGGCGGCAGCTTCCTGTTCTTCACGCACACGACGAGCGGCTTCAACGTCGACTATGGCACCGTCAGTAATCCCAACCAGCTCGCCTATATCGCGGCCGTGCACGGCCCGGTGACGATCACGAGTCGCAACTTCACCAATGCCGGCGGAATCGTTCAATCGAACGAAGGTGACGTCAACATTGCCGCGCAAAATAACTTTACCAATGCCGCGGTCTTCACGGGACAAGCCAGCTATACGCGTAGTTGCTGGATTTTCTGCCACGCCGACGCGTCGAGTAAGGTCACACCGTACGGCGGCACGATTCAGGCCGGCGGCAACATCGGCATCAAGGCAGGCGCGGTGGCCCGCAACGTCGGCGGCAATGTTTTTGCAACCGGCAACATCAAGGTCGACGCGCCCGTCACTTATGCGCAAGGCGTGACCGGCTACTCGGCCATTAACCAGCATCGCGGTTTCAAGGCGTTCTTCGGCAGCACCTGGGCGCAGATCGTCGCGATGGATATTGGCGGCGGCTTCACCGCGAACGGCAGCGTGACGCTGACGGGCGATGGCGTGATCGACGGCGGCTCGTTCAGCGGCGGGAAGGGCGTCACGGCGGCCGGCGGTATCACCACGGTGCGCGCACCATCGCGCACGCCCGTCCAAATCGACCAGCATCTCGGCCTGACGACGTGGTGGTGGCGATGATGAACCGTGGCACTTCGATCGTACTGGTATCGATCTCCGCTGCGCTGCTGGCGACGCTGGTCATTGTGCTGGCGACAGCCCCTGAGCCTTCAACGAAAACCATTGCGCCGGCCGGCGCACAGCATCACGCCAGTCGGGGTTGACGATGCGAGTTTCATTCAAATGGTGGCTGGGAACACTCCCGGCCCTCGCGGCGATGCATGCGTCCGTTTTTGCGCAGACCACGCCCGCGCCGGCCGTTCGTCCGATTCAGGATCCGGCGCAACTGATCATCGAACAACAGCGCGAGCAGGCGCGGCAACGCCAGCTTGATCAACCGCCCGCATCGATCACGGTCGCGCCGACGACAGGGACGTCGCTCGACATTCCTCCCGGTACGCCTGTCGAATCGATCATCGAGACGGGGCCGACCTTTGCCGTGAAGCGAATCGAGCTGCAAATGCCCGACGGCAAACCGTTCGATCCGCCGCGCGGCATCTCGACCAACCAGCTCGATGTCATTGTGAAATCGTTCGTCGACCATGAGCTTGGTGCGCACCGCATCAACGTATTGCTGAAGAGGATTACTGACGTATTCATCGAGCGCGGCTACGTCACGACCCGCGCGCTGCTCGGCCCGCAGAATCTCGCGACCGGCACGCTCAAGGTCACGATTCAACTCGGCGTGATCGAAGCTTTCACGGTCAACGGCAAGCCGATTCATCGGCTCAAGGCGGGTGAATCGTCGGCGGGTGGCGGCTGGTTTACGGACGCCGGCTACGAGAACGCGTTTCCGACGTCGTCCGGCGATCCGCTGCGGTTGTCGGATATCGATCAGGGCGTCGCGCAGATCAATCGGCTGCGTCGTAACCAAGCGACCGTCCAGATCCTGCCCGGCCAGAATCCCGGCGAATCGGTTGTCGACATCGGCAACAAGCCGGGCGATCGCCTCTACTACACGTTGGGCGTCGACAACTACGGCAGCTCGGCCACGGGCGTGACGCGCTATCGCGCAGGCGTCGAGGCCGACAACCTGCTCGGCCTGCAGGAGTCGTTGAGCCTGAATTACCTCGACAGCCTCGACAGCAACGCGATCGTCGGTTCGTTCGCAGTGCCGTTCGGCCGTCATACGTTCAGCTACACGATTTCCGATTCGGAATATCAGCAACTGATCGGCACGACCGCGCTCGAATACGGCCGCACGCTTTCGCACATCTTCGGCTGGAATTATCTGGTCAGCCGCAGTGTGAGCGACATCACGAGCGTCGACGCCACGGTGTCCTGGCGGCGCACCGACCGTGAAGTCAACGGCATCGATCTGGATCCGCAGCGTGTCGCCGTGTTCAGGCTCGGCGGCAGCTGGCTGCATAAGTTCGTGATGAACGACGCGCAGGGCAATTTCACGCTCAACGGCGGAGTGTCGCAAGGGCTGCCGTGGTTTGGTGCAAATCACGATCCCCACGGCATCACGCGGGATGAGGCGCATAGCCAGTTCACGAAGGTGGATGCAACCGCCGCCTTCACGTTGCCGTTGCCGAAGATCGGTCGTGCGCTGCTTGCATACCGGGGCGTGCTCGGCGGGCAATATACGAACATGGCGCTGTTCGGATCGGAGCAGCTGTATCTCGGCGGCATGGACACGATACGCGGCTTCCGATCTGGCGAGATCGCCGGCGATCGTGGGTTCTACTCGCGCAACGAACTCGCCTGGGTGAACGCGCCGGCGTGGAAGGACGGTCGAATTGAACCGTATGTCTTCATCGATGCAGGCAAGGCGAGCCTCGTGGCAATACCAGGTTTCCCGACGCTTGCCGGTGCCGGCGGCGGGCTGCGTGTGCAATGGCAGTGGCACAAGCAGTCCCTGTCCGGTGAACTGCTGGTCGGCCGTGCGTTGGTGCAACCAGCCGCGCTTGGTAGCAAGGCGAAGCTGGTGCTCGGAACGTTGAACTGGTTTTACTAGGCGAGTTTGGTCTGTGTCCGATCCCTTCTTCGGGCGGACGCTTCGCGCAGCGGCTTTGACTGCTGCGCTCTCTTCTTCAAGCAGGAGCGGCAGGCATGCAAATGACATTCAATCGAATCTTGATCGCGACGGCGATCGCTTGGCAGATGGCGCTGCCTGTACA
>Ga0105239_10006883_pt1 | contig 13118 bp, 14 predicted proteins | sample KBSC44metaG_FD_92761 | JGI IMG/M metagenome (GOLD analysis project Ga0105239, IMG submission 92761) | Corn rhizosphere microbial communities from Kellogg Biological Station, Michigan, USA - KBS C4-4 metaG | ecosystem: Host-associated > Plants > Roots > Rhizosphere > Soil | place: Michigan, USA...
ACGACGACGACGACGACGAGGAAGCATCTACGGAGTACCACTCTAACCTCGTGTGTAGCGAGGAGCATGGACTCCGTACCCCTCCGAGTTATCAATTTACCCGGGCTCAACTCCTCAGTCCGTATTCTGTACAAACAAGTTAGTGCTCTATCTATACCTGGTCATGATGGCCGCTTGCCGCCGCCCACGATCCTCACGGGCCAACAAATAAATTAGCTCAAGCACCAAGTGACCAACCGACGTGGCTTTCGACTTTCTACTCTGCCAGACGGAGCACTGTACACTGTATCTCGCACACTCCTCCGCGACTCAATGGCAATTTCAACCCTCTTCTCTAATATCAGCCTCTTCCACCCTGATTCATTTTCATTTCCAGACCTGCAGGGAACCATTCCTCGGGCGTTTGTAGCCTGACTCTCGCAAAAGGCTGATGTTCGGTTCACTCGGTTCAGGCTGACACGTTGCCAAGGCCACAGCATTCTTCATCGAATCTCGCCTCCACAGATCTGTAACGTCTCCCCATTCACTGCCACGCCTTCAACCACTGGCCTCCCTCTGACTCTTATTGTTCCTTGTTTTCGACTCCGTGCTGCCACTCCAAAGCTCGGTACGAGGTCGGTAGTACTCCGTCCCTCATACCCAAAACACCAAGTGCCAAATCTTTGCTCCTCATCTTACCGATCTGGGCCCCCTGCTTCACCCTGGCCACGGCCTTCTCCTCCCATGGCCCTTGTAGCAGGCCCTGGCGTCGGTGGCACCTCTACTGTAGCCGACATCTTGCCCACCGAGCTCTCTCTCGTCGTTGAACGTCACGTCAAATACATTCAAAGTTTGGATACCGTGCGTCCCTCAAGCAGCGCATATCAATTGGCAAACCATTGATCTTTGAATAGAGAAAGGATGAACTCGACTACTGGCTAACTGAGCATCTGAGGCTTACTGGCCTTTACTGGGGTTTGACCGCCCTCCATCTCCTTGGCCATCCGGATGCTCTTCCCCGAGACAAAACCCTAGAGTTTGTATTTGCATGCCAGAACAATGACGGTGGGTTTGGTGCTGCTCCAGGTCATGACTCTCATATGCTGTACACGGTAAGCGCCGTCCAAATCCTCGCCACACTCAACGCTTTGTCAGATCTGGACCAAAGTGAAAGAGGGGGAAAGCTGCGAGTTGCCACTTGTGAGTTTTGGCGGAATTCGGAGTAGTCCTGGAATGTTTCGACTAATGGCCACCAGTCATTGCCAAATGCCAACAACCTGATACTGGTGCCTTCTCTGGCGATGAATGGGGCGAGACGGATACTCGTTTTCTCTACGGAGCCTTGAATGCATTGTCCATTCTTGACATGATGCATCTAGTCGACCTCGACAAGGCTGTGGCCCATGTTCAAAGCTGCGGAAACTTTGACGGTGCATTTGGCTTCACCCCTGGTGCAGAATCCCATGCTGGAGGCTCTTTCACCGCCGTGGGAGCTCTGACCATCGCACGCAGACTCGACCTTGTTGATGCAGACCGACTAGGGGCATGGCTGAGTGAAAGACAATTACCAAACGGTGGTCTCAATGGTCGCCCAGAAAAACTGGAGGATGTTTGCTACAGCTGGTGGGTGATTAGTAGTATAGCAATGCTCGGTAAAGTGCATTGGATCGATGGTACAGCCCTGACCAAATTCATCCTACAATGTCAAGATGCCGAACATGGAGGAATTGCCGACCGACCTGGAGACATGGTTGATGTCATGCATACAGTCTTTGGTATTGCTGGTCTAAGCTTACTCGGACACCCAGGCCTTGTGGAGGTTGATCCGGTATAGTGAGTCGACATCGTGGAATTGTGAAAGATCAATGCTGACGGTGACAGCTGTATGCCCAAGGCAATAACCAGAGCTCTGCCATACAATCGACGGTGACTACGTTAAATCTGCAGACATTGTGCTGCTCTCCCTTTTGAAGCCTTTCAAGTCCCCAGGACGCTTCGCTTCGGGATATAGGCAAGAAGAGACTACCAACGCGAGAATGTGCTAATGACACTTGGTTTATGTTCACTGTCCTTTGTTTCAGGAATAATGCATCCGATGGCACAATGGTCCCTGCTTCAATAGATATAATGCATTTCACGTTCAAAATTGAGATGCTGAAAAACCGAGGTACGTGTTTGTGTGTGTGTGTGTCGCCGCTTCCCTACGCGCCAACGTCATTGGCAACGACGCGTTCCTGCTGTTTGGTCAGCGTCTTGAAGAGGGGTCAACGATGGCAGTGGCGATCGGAAAAACCTGGCGGAGGACATGCTACTGAATTTCTCTCTCGTCTCTTCTCCTACCTGCCCTCATGCCTCGTCCTCAGCTGCAGCTCCTCTCCTTCACCATCTAACTCGTCTCAAATTCCTCTCTGAGCATTTGCAGCTGCTTGTCCCGCATCTCAAACTGGTCCCATCCGCCCCTCCTTGCATATTCAAGGTGCTCATGCTGGTCACCATCGCTTGCCTCACCTTCCTTTGGAGCTTTCCCCCACTGCATTTGTCGTATCTGCTTTGGATGCTGTGTCCCTGCCTTTCGTTTTGATCTTTTTGTCGTTGTTACAATGTCTGTGCAGTTGCTCAGTTGCACCATCTGCCCCAAACTGCCAGTCTTCAGTGACACCTCTCACCTCCTTACCCATGTTGGCTCCAAAGGTCATTTGTCTCACCTCCACAAACTACAAGTCAGAAGTCATCAGGAGGTTGCTGCTGGAATCCAGCTAGCTGCCTATAACCAGTGGTATCAAGATCATGGCCTTGGTCAACTTCTCTCCGAACGAATGTTGCTCAAGGAAGCAAAACAAGCCACTAGAAGGGCCAACGCTGCAGCCAGAGGTGCTACTGTTCAGCAACACGACACTAAAATCCTACCTACCCAGGTTCAAGCATCTCCTGCCAGAACAGGCACGCGTGACCAACCAAGACCCCAGAAAAATCGGACCAGGCGCACCAAAAAGAAGGATGATGATGATAGTGACCAGGATTTCACTCCCGTCAAGCGTCCAAGGCTTGTGCCCCTTTTCATCCCGCGTCTGACCTTGACTGACCCCATGTTTCAGGCGCAAGCATCGACGCACTAGACCTGCATCCCCTGTCAAACGAGTTCTAGCCTCAGATCCTCCGCTTTCCTCCGAGGCAGATTGCCCCGCCGAATTGGATCCCCAGGACCTTGCCACACCAGAGCATGCCAAGTTGAAGGGAACCGTTTGGCCAGGCATGGCTCTTTTCGATGCTGCCACCTCTGACATGAGAAGAAAAAGAAACCAGAAGAAAGACGGTTCTGTGTTGAGAAAGATGGAACGCCTTGCTACTCTGGTTCAACCATTCGAGGCCGTATACTCTCCCACTGGTGAATTGAAGAAAGCACGACACATTGACGACCTCGAAGATGCCAGCAGTCTGATTGAGGGCGAGACCCCAATTCCGAAATCCAAACAGACTAGGTCTCGCAAACGTGTACCATTGGCCGAGAAAAATCCCAATCCTCCTCGCCTGGTGAAACGCAAGCTCAAAACCGAAGAATCGATGACCGCAATGGAACAAAGCGGCAACGATCTTCCATCGCTTCCATATCTACCAAGCTCATCCACCATTGAATCATATAGCCTTGGCGTTCGCTTTCTCCCAAGTGAGGATGAAGACGTGCTTTCCAAACCCAGGATGTCTCCTCTGGTCAACAGCAGACGCCCTGCCGCCTTCAAAATTTTCGCTGATGGAAGTCCTGCTTATAATGGGAAGGGATCTACAATTGGAGCCGGCAATGGGATCTCAGGAAATCAACGCCCTCAACTATCAGCAAGCGCTGCACAATGGCTTCAACCTCAGCACCAAAATGCCTTGCAGTATACGAACCCCTACCCTTCTCAACCTCACCTCCATCGCGAATATTCCGAATTTCTTCATGACGCTCCACAGAAGGAGAATGTGATGCCGTTAACTACAACGACTGCAAGACTTGGCGTCCACACCGCAAACCCATTGTCGTGGCGGTCCCCATTGCGTGACTCACACGAGATTGGTCTTGGAACCGAGTCTGCCTTTGAGAATTTTCTCGGGTTCTTTCCAACACCAACTCAAACCGATGATCCATTTGTGGTTACTAGAAACCCATTTGCTCAAGCACTTCCACATTTTGGTGTGAGCGAGAACATGCTCAATAAGCAGGATTGACTGGGTTGTCTGTGTTTTGGCCACAAGCCATCCACCTGAATTCTTCAAGTGCTCAGGTGTTGACGGGCTATGGTAAGATTGCGGAGGTCACGAATGACTATGACATCAATCTTTGGTTGAAATCACTATGCGACAAAATGTACTGCTATAAACGGTATGAAATACGACACACTGTCCCACGCTCTCTTCACAGCTATGCAAATCCCATGTATTTGTTGCTCGGGAGCAGGTGTACAGTAGCTAATTGTGGGACAAGGGGACAAAATGACAGAAAATGGGTTAGGTATCAGGACTGTTGCATGTTGACAAACAAGCTGTACACGGGTAGGATGACATGATTAGATGATCAAGGATGATAAAGCTGCAGCTTCAATGTAGTATTAGTTACATTGTTATGACTGAATTAGAATCAATCAGATCGGGGATTGTTGAGAACTTAGTCTTCTACAGACTACAGATAATAGACAATTGATGTCAATGATCTGAATAATGCACACCTAGTAGAGGATTCAGGAAGGACCTTTCAGGCCTGAGTCCAAAATAGGATTACCAACATAGTCTACACGAGGGGCACCCGGCCACAAGGGAGAGAAGTACAGAGTCCAAGGCACCTGCCTTCTCATCCGTTCTTTCCTTGAGATACTGTAATGATACTGTAGAGATCTTGGCTCACCGTTCCCCAGCTGATTCCAAACAACTACTAAAACACCACCCGAACTATATTCTATAACACAATGACTCCAAGTCCGCTAGCTTCTGCCTCGCCGTCAATACACTTCATCGTGTCTTGGAACGATCACCTACAGTCTCCCATTTCTCTCTGCCGATACATGCATAGACGCATCAGTTAGATCAAATCCCCCTTGAATCGAAGCAAACTGCCTCCCCTCCAGAGACTCCCCATTTCCACCGCCGACCAAACGTCAACTCTCAACTCTTATGGGTGAGCAGGGATACCAAAGAACCGATCCCGTGCGAGCTTAATCGCTCTTGTCTGCTCGGTGTACTTCTGTTGACGGGCTTTGTTTGCATCCTGAGCATCCTGGAGTTCCGTTCTGCTGAGTATTGCCATTTCATGTTCGGCCTGATCGCGAGCTTTGACCTCGACGTCACTCAGGCTCTCCAACGCTCTCATGAATGCCGAGTCCCATGCCTCCCTATCCTCTTGGGGCGTTTTGCGAGATCCTTTCTGTGAGATGATTCGTATATATCTGCTGCTTTTGCTGCTCCTAGGTATGGTCTGTTACTGTGGGCGCTCTTCTTGGGACAGGATAGAGTTCGAAGGCAATACTGGAGGCGGGAATTTGCCACTAAGAATCTCATCTGTCCGTTGCTTCAGTCGCTCAACCCAGCTGATAATGTGACAGCCATCCGCCCTAGGGTTGGAAACAATATCGACGAATGCGCTCTCATACTTATTGAAGACATCGAGCTCCTCAAGTGTTGCGTCCCCGAGCAAAGCGGAGCAGATGAGACCATCAAGAACAAAGAAGATTTTCCGGTTCGAATAGCCACCGATGCTCAGACGAACCTTGACGTATCCGGAAACCTTCACAATTGTCTTGTTCGCAAGTTGAACAAAGCCCTTGCCACGCTCAAGTTTCTTGACTTTCCAACCTCTTTGACGAGCATATTCCAGCGAAACCAAGTCAACATCGGATCCGGTGTCTGCGTTTGCCTGTACGGAACAGGAGTCCAAGGGACAGGAGAGACGTCGACGCGGAACACCTGTATAACATAGCCTCCAAAACTTCTTCATCGACGACATGAAACGCTCCTGCAGCCGATGTCGAAACCTGGTGAGATTTTCAGTGGCTCTCAAGAAGAAACCTCTCATGATCAAAGGTACCGTGCACGATTTCACCACGAAGAATCGGCACGAGAGGGCTTTTAAGTCTTCTCCAGGAAAGGAGACACTCACAGCAGCCTCGCCGATCGAATGGAACTTCTTCCCGCACGCCTCCGTAAAGATATTTTGTTTGGTTTCGTTAACTTCGATGTGGATGCCGAGGGCTGTGGCCACTCTTTCAAGCATTTTGTTCTCGGCTGACATTGTGTCCGGAAGTGTGTCAACAACCTTGCCGTTGATATCGATCTGTAGGAAGAACCTCTGTCGATGTTTTGGTTTCAGTTTTGATTTGTCGCTCACGTCCGCAGAATCATCTCCTTCGCCTGTCTGGAAGCTCGTTCCACCGAGGCTGAACCGCATGGCTCGCGTAACGCTAAAGAAGTCACTCAATCCATTCTTTTTTATGCCACACAAAAAACGCTCTTCAGATGCATTCTTTTGCGCAGATTCATAGTGAGCGTCAATATCACCAAGATACAGAAAACCGGGCCGCTGCATCTTTGCTTTCAGGTAACCTTCTAACCGTGCTCCCATAAGAAATCCACTTTCATCTTCTAACCGGGATGAAAGACCTGCGATGTAAAAGGTGAGGCCAAACAGTCGTCGCACCAAAAGCCTGAAGTATATCGTTCTGCCTGCCAATGAAAAAGACGTAGATGTTCTTCATGCTCACGAAGTAAGCTCTGTTTCTTTTTCTTCCTGCGCATAAAGATGGACTCGTTTGATCCCGTGCACAAGCCAGAACTTTGCATACAAAATGACTTCCCACACTGCAGTGATAATTGCCATTGCCTCAGTAAAAAAAATACGTGCTCTTGGTTCTTCCGTTCCTTTAACGAGTAGAGAAGGTCTCGAAGACGCTGACATTCTTCTCTGCACATTCTTATGGGGCTCCAGGGGCTGGGCTCCTCCACATATTCGAATCGACGATTGTCGCGGTGTTTGACCAGGTGAAACGCTGATGGAAGAATCCACACTTCTATCGCTGCGACCGCCAACCAAGCAAGTAATGACGGCGCTCTCGAAGACCTTCCACAGCGAGATACGTGGCAGCCAGACACCCGACGCCACCGACTCGGCGATCATGGGCGTCGGCGCAAGGCTATACCCCTTGCCGCAGCACATCTCCTCAACGGCCAGTTCGTCATCAGACCACGTTTCCCTCGTCGCAAACCCGGACCCAGACCTCCTCACCTATTTCCTGAAGACATATTGCTCGCACCTCTTCCGGACCAGACCACCAAGTTTATCTTCAACTTCAACCCCAATTCTACCCACCTCAGTCCCAACCTCAACCTCAACACACCCCCAACACCTAACACACCTCCCGACGCCCCAACTAACACACTACTCCGCGCACAACGTGCACCGGACGACGGTGATGATCTCGACCTTCCTCTCGGCGCTCCTCCTCTTCCTGCCAATCTACATCCTGTACAACGTGTCGGCGTCGCAGCCGGCGCTGGCGCTCGGGTTGATCGCCATGTTCACGACGCTGTTCGCCATCACGGTCGCGCTCATCACGAATGCGAGGAAGGCTGAGGTCTTCGGCTCCTGTGCTGCGTATGCGGCTGTCTTGGTGGTTTTTGTTAGTGGGGGCTTTGCGGGCGGTGGTGAGGGTGGGTGAGAAGGAGGGGGGATGATGGAGGTCAAGCCTACCTAGCCGCTGGGGCGCTTTGGCGAGGTGGGTGGTTAATGGTGTTCAGTCCTACATTAGTTAATAATATTTCTCCTCACCATCTCAACTCGGAGTCTTTTCAATATTTTTTTTTTATAAATCGGCCGTCGCTGTGTCACCAGAGAGCAAACCTTGGAACTAACTAGCTATATACGATATCTAACACATACAGATATTATTTAGGATGTGTGTAAGTGATGCAATGTGACAAATTGACATTGAAGTATTGTGCGTAAACCCGCACACTACTTAATTAGTTGCGTATACGTTGGAGCGGCCCCACTGCCCGCCTTCTCAGGCGAGCAGACCGATAAAGGGGTGGCTCAGCCTTGCGACCCGACCCGCCCGCCTTGCCCACCAGCCAGCAAGCAAAACCCACGCCGTCGCAAACGGTGGTTCGGTTCGGTCCCCTAACTAATGTCACTGACGCTACACCAAAACACACCACTGGCTACTGTACCACCCATGGAGTGAGCCCCTAGTCGATATCCATTAATAAGAATTTCGAGAACCTGATTACCCAGACCCCAGAATTTGGTGCGGATAGCCTGTAATTAGGGCATGTTCGCGGAAACATGGTTTCTCTTCGCGGGGGACAACTTGGATGAAGTGAGGTTCCATGGAGTACATAATAATTACAATCTTGGTTCAATGCGGCACGAGAACGGCGTCAGCGCGAGGGATATTTGGCACGCGGTGGTTTACATGCCGAGTCTCGTACTTTACACATCGATTGAGAGGCTGGACGTGGATTGGAACGACAAAGACAAGCCGTCTATGTTTGCGGTAATTAGTACTTTGACCAGTCTCAGTCGCACTGTGCTCATATCATATATTCCATTATTTAGATTGAGGAACACGGGAGTGTTTGAAATTGTCATTAATCATTAGATGTAGTCATGAATCGTGTTCGGTCAGGCCTCAGCGGAGGAACTGCTTCGGCGCTCGAGCAGGGTGGTGATGTCTGTGAACACTCTATCCATCGCCAACTCGAGGAGAGTCCTGTTCGGCGAATTTGGTTCTTGTGAATGAACATTTGCTCCTTCATCGATCAAGAGCTTTACTCTCTCTTGGTAATTGCAAATCATTGCGAGATATAGAGCATCACCATGCTTATCATCCCGGGCGTTGATATTTGCGCCTTTTTGAAGTAACAGTCGGGCGATATCCTCTTGACATAGCCTTACTGCTTCCCGTAAAGTTTTGCCACCTCCAGCGTTGCCATTTGCTCCGTGCTTGATCAGCAGTCCTGCGGTTCTCTTGGCCCTGTACTATACCACCCTATACAGGGTATGGTCAAGATAAGAAGTATAACGATGAGAATTGATGTTTAACCCTTTCTTGAACAGGAGTTCCACCAAACTCGCTTCATCACGTCTCATTCCCTCTGCAGCACACTATCATCTTCGACGTCGATGTCCAACCCCAGCTCGATGAACAGTCCTACTACATCAGCGCGGTCCTCCCGTATCGCTCTAATCAAAGTACTCAACGCCCAAGGAGAGCCTTGAAGGGTATTGACACCTAAGCGTTTCTCAAGCAAGAGTCTTACTATGCCCATATCACCTCGATATATTGCTGCTTGAAGGAGACTGATATCAACATTCAGTCCGTACTCAATCAGCTTTACTGAAGTATCCGGGTACCCGTCCTGGACCGTTTCACAAAGCACATGGCCATCATGAGGAGTAATATTTGCTCCATTTTCAAGTAATAGACGTATTATTTCCATTGGACATTGACATACTGCTGCATATAGAACATCTCTGTAATACGCTTTGTTATCGCCTAATGGGGCTTCAATTCGTCGAACATTGCCATTGGGGCGAAAGGGGGCATTGACATTTACTCGGTGGTGTATCAGTAATTTGACCATGCTCACGCTACCACCCGTGCGGTAGGTAGGATGGGAGGGACTGCGGCACCTAGCGCATGATCATACTATCCTCCTTCGGCATCGACACTCGCTCCGCTCTCAAGGAGAATCTTCGCAAGCTGGTGATGGCGACGAGCTCTCGCTGCTTGTAGGGCATTACCGTAGTAGCCTCCTTCAGCGTTGACATTCGCTCCGCTCTTAAGGAGAATTTGTGTAAGCTCGTGATCGTTTACCGCTACTGCTGCTTGCAGGGCATTACCGTAGTAGCCTCCTTCAGCGTTGACATTCGCTCCGCTCTCGACCAACACTCTTGCTAGCTCGTCCTTGCCATGAGCTACCGCTGCAAGCAGAGGCGCGCCAGCAAAACAAGCCGGGGCGTTGATATCTGTCCCTGTTCGAAGAAGTAGTTTAGTGGCGAACACGTTTCCGGATTTAGCTGCCAAATGGAGACGTTGGAATTGACCTTCAATATTAAAGGGCCCTTCGAGTCGAGTCGTGTTCAAGAGGAGGGCTTCAACTACCGGCCATTTAAGCTCACTGATAGCACGGGAAAGGAATTTCATGGATGATTCTTGTGGTGGTGATACACCAATCGCTCCTAGCACATTCACGATCGAATAGTGCTTCTTTTGGAGTGATGCAAAGAGCGCATGTGCGTGCTCTCCACCGACCGCATCAACGTCGGCTCCCATTTCGATTAGAAGCTTGGTCATCTCAACATGACCAGCAGCACAAGCTGCTTGCAGCGAATTTCCATATCGTTGACCAATGGCATTCACTTCAACTCCATCTTCGAGTAACGACCTCGCGAGATGAAGTAGGTTGTGCTCTGACAGAATGTAGAGGAGCTGAACAGAATCAGTGTATCTGCGTATTTTCACCTTTTCGAAGGTATTCCAATACTGAACCCATTTGAGAAGACGGCCCCTATCCTCGAAACCTCTCAAAAGTTGGAGATGTGGTATGCTGCTTGATTCAGCAATGTCTGCGTGAGCAAACATGTAGGTGATGGCATATTTCGCGAATGGAAACTGGCTTCGAAAAACTGGCAGATTCCCTTTGTATAACGGAACTTGGTGCCGTTCCCACCAGCGGTATTGGTGTGGCGGCAGACACTGGTCAAAATAGCGCAAGCATGCCCGGCTTAGCCGCTCATTACTGACGCCATGGAAATTGTCGACGAGAGTCAGATCAGTTTTGGCAAGGCCATTGTTCTTGATAAGAAAGTCTCGAACCGATTCATGAATGAACTGCACCACAGGAGGACGACTGTTTGTGATTTCGGTGAGTCCGCGGGAACAATTGAGCAGGTAGCGACCCAATGATTCACCACGCAGAATAGTCATTTCGCTCAACCTCTCGGATGCTGAACCTGATTGCACTGCGAGGTAGAGCTCGATAGGGCTCAGTGGTCGTATTGCGTAAAGAACCCATTGCAGGAGCAGCACTGAACTGTTGATGCCTTCGGAACTCCTTGCTAGAATCTGAGCAAAAAGCCCATCGAGGGTGTTCGGAAGCTCTTCCAGGCGTTTCTCTATCTCCTTGAATTGACTGCGATCATACAGCTGATTTAGGATCGGGACGACTAGCACAACCCACAAAAATACAGATGATGCCTTTTGGCAGACCTTTTCTCTGAGGTGCTCCATATTCCCTTCTCCGTCATCACGAAGTTTGCTTCGAACATACAACTCGATATCTTTTCCATGTCCTTCTCGATGCTCTAGGACAATGTAGAGCCCTCGGCGGATGCTGATATGCGGATAATGTCGACTAGAAAGACATATCCTCAGCGATGTGCCACTACTGACTGCTGTCGAGCTGAGGTCTTCCAGGAAGGCAACCATTTGACGAACGTCGTTTTCGTCTCCCTCGTCTAGGGCGTCGACCAAGATATCTATTGACTGGCCTCCCAAGTAATCCAAGACATCAGTCAGAAACCCTTGCAACTCCACTGGAGACCATTCGTCAACGGCATCGCCTTGTACCTTGGCAGAGAACCATTCAGTGAAATGAGTATGAACAGAAGGAAGGGCCTGAAGAAGCTGAAGTACGAGTGAGCGGTACATTCCAATGCTTGACTTTTCCAGAGACGCAGTAGCTCGCGCGTTGAAGAAGTAGGAGATAATGATATCACCTGGGAAGTCTTTTTTCAGGACATCGAACAATGTTCTCATCATGGTTGACTTGCCTCCTCCAGGTTTGCTCTTGATCCAGAGGAATCCTTGGTGATTTTCAATCTCATCGCCAGCGATCCATGTGTTGAAGGTCTCATCTTCAAAAAGCCACTGGCATGTCTGAGATAGAGCGCGGCTGATATTCAGACGACGCGAGTTCATCCGTTGGAATGTTAGAGAATCGAGAAGCTTTTTATAGGTAGCGCGGTCCACGGGTGGATTATTTTGTTGGTGGAGCGCAGCACTATTATCCTTGTCTGAGGCTTTAGAAAGATTGCTATTGTCCTCAGAGGAGAGCACAGTCGGGATGTGTGGCTCGCTCTGCTGTATGGCCGGAATGGTCAACAGGAGTTCTTTTGCATATGCTGCAGCCGCCGCAGCGGCGAATGGCTGCCACTGTTTATTCTTGTGTGAGTCGGCATAGTCACATATACCTCGAATCACAAGGCAAGAAGAAAAAGCATCCATGAGCCCAGCAGCCTCCATTTCGACACAGAGAATATTGTGTGCCTGTCTCAGGCTGTCTCGTTCCACGGCACTCTTGATGACGGAGTTGGAGGAGCCAATGACACCGTAATGGACATTCAATAACGAGGTGGCACGTTCTTCGCGAAGTCTTATCTTTGAAACATCGCATTGCTGGCATGTTTCACTCCCCCGGTGGGAATAGTCCGACTCGAAAAGCTGATCTTGTTCCGCCCCGGGGAAGGCATAAGCCATCTTCATATGTGGATTGCGTGATAGCATATCCGACACAAGCTCCTGTATTCGATTTCCTCCCTGCCAATGCGTCGCTTTCAATTTCTCTACGGTAGCAGTCACAAAAGCCGCGGGCTTATTCAAACATCCCGTTCGCTCAAAGACGTCACCATCATGGCGTTTTCCTCTATCAAACTGGATCACACCGCCCGTAGTATCTGTGGGTTGGCCAACTACAACGTCACCTAGTCGTATGCTATCCAACTTTTGAAGGCCAGGGCTGGGAACCCCGCCACCAATGCCCACCAAAAGGACAATACGGATGGAGGGGAAGTCATTCAAGAGTTGAGTCGCAGCAATTCCTGAATGGTTGTTCCCAATTCCGGGTAAGACCACTATGACCACATTATGTTTTCCAAGTTCTCCTAACACATAAGCATTGTGATTGCGTTGGGCGGATAAGTCATCATGGATAGCATCGAGCATAGCACCGAGGGGGGCAAGTTCGACGGCGAGGGGACATACACAAGCTACTGTGTAGTCAGAGTGTGAAAGGCGCGGTCGTTTTCGAGAGTTGGAGCGGCGATCAACTAATGTGGCCATTCTGGAGAGTTCACCGGGTCCGAATTCGTTCAGCTAGAAGGAGTGATTCTG
>Ga0105239_10006884_pt1 | contig 13118 bp, 10 predicted proteins | sample KBSC44metaG_FD_92761 | JGI IMG/M metagenome (GOLD analysis project Ga0105239, IMG submission 92761) | Corn rhizosphere microbial communities from Kellogg Biological Station, Michigan, USA - KBS C4-4 metaG | ecosystem: Host-associated > Plants > Roots > Rhizosphere > Soil | place: Michigan, USA...
ATCTGTCCGGCGTCCCACCAGTGCGAATTGAAATTGCGGAATGTGGGTGTTGCGCCCAGCCATGGTTCACGCGGCGTTCGGTCGGGGACAGTCCGGCGAATCCTCATGCAGCCGTCGACCCGTTCGTCTTCGGGCCAGGTATCGCCCGGCTTCAATGGGATTTTGAACTCGTTTTCCGGCTCGGGAACCCCATGACTGAACCAATTATGCGTTTCGAACTGGATCCAGGCGGCGGCCAACAGATTGAGGCTGGTCGCGGGAATGAAGGTGTCGCGCGCCAGCAATTCCATCGAAATCACGCGCGGGCTGGGTTCGAGCAGGTCGTCTACGCTGTCCGGTGCGCATTCCGGCAGCGGGAAATTGCGTCCGAACCGGGCGCCCGCCATGCCCATGCGCGGATGGTCGAGGCTGTTGAACGAGCCATCGGCGGAGCGCCACCGCTCATTACCGGTGCTCCAGCCAGGCGGCGTCGTGCCGTAACCCGTATGGTGGAGGTTGTGCTCCCGCAACCGTTCGCGGAAGACCGAAAGATTGGCGGATCCGAGCAGCGTCGGCAGATGGTCCCATCTGACGAAGAAGTTGATGACCCGAAAGACGACATCCAGGATCGCCTGGAGCAGGCCACGATGGAAGACAAAACCATCGTTTTCGCGGGACATTGACGCTCCCAAACAACCGCGTGAAATCAATTGGGATTGCAACTATAAATGCTGCTTAATAGCACCAAAATGCCTCGCTTGCCAACGCGACGTGCTGGAAGCTGCGGTCGCCCCGTCGTACAATTTCCCCTGTCGGTTGAATGTTTGCTCGGATAGGATGCCATGCAGCCCAGGCTGCGTCAGGCGGCCCGGCTGAATTTGCGTGCGGGGCGAAGCTGCGCGGCAACGCGCTTCAACCTCGTGAAGACCAGGCCGACACCGGCGTCGGCAGGACAGAAGAGCCATCTTAAGTTGCGTGTTTCGCCGTCGAGGGGGTGACGCAGATGGGCAGTATGGTTCGCAATTACGATGGCGGGATCACAAGCTCTCCCGCGCAACTGGTGTCGCCGCGATCCGTCGAGGAGATACAATCGATCCTCAGGGATACCGAGCGCTACCCAAGCCCTGTCCGGGCCATGGGCAGTTATCATTCCTTGACGCCTTGCGCGTCCTCGGACGGCACGATCATCGACATGTCCGCGATGAGCCGCATCCTCAAGATCGACCCACATGGCATGACGTTCACGGCCGAGGCGGGCCTCCAGTTCATTGTCGCATCTCGGGCGCTACGGGCGATGAACCTCCAGTTTCTGACCAATATCGAGATCGGGAACATGACGCTGGGGGCGGCGGCCTGTTGCCACACCAAGGACGGACTGGATGGCGGCGAGTTTGGGCAGGTCGGCTCGTACATCACGGCGATCAAATGGGTGACGCCCAGCGGCGAGATGGCGGAAGCGTCGCAGGACAAAGACCCGCATCTGATGTACTTCATGCGCTCGAGTTACGGCTTGTCCGGCGTCATCTACGAAGTGACGTTTCGGATCACGCGGCTGGAGGCGATCCGCTTCAGCTATTTGCCGCGCCCGATCGCAGAACTGACCGAGAAGGAAGTGGACGGGATCATCGATGCGTCGCGAGGTCTGATCTGCTGGACGGTCGGTCGAAAGGCGCACTTCCAGACGCGACATCCCATCGACAGGATCGGTCCGTTAGGGACGCTGTTCGCCGCCAGCCGCCGCACCCTCTGGAATTATGCGGAAGCCCGCGTCGGCAGGTTCATCGACAGCAGCATTCCAACCAAGGTTCTCAGGGATGCCGCACTCGACACATGGTTCGTCGGCAACAGGCTGTTGATGTCGTTCCTGCACCTGGTCGGCGGCGCGACCTTGTACAATCCCGACAAGACGATCGACTACAGCGAGACGGCGCCATCGGCGCGTTATGCATTCACATTCTGGACATTCCCGCGCGGTGAGTGGCTGAACGTGCTGCGCGATTATGTGGACTTCAGCGAGAAGTATTTTAAAGAGCACGACTTCCGCTGCAATATGGCGCTTGGTTCCTACTTCATCCGGAAGGACGAGCATTCGTTGCTGTCCTACTCGCATGACGGAGATGTTTTTTCGGTCGATCCCATTCACGCCTATACGGACAGGCCGGCGTGGGACGGGTTTTTGAAGGAGTTCAACGAGTTTGCGTCCAAGAGGAATGGCATTCCTCTGCTGAACCAGAGTCCGTTCATCACAAAGCACCATGTCACGGCGGCGTATGGGGCGAGATGGACGGAGTTCTCTGAGCAAGTCAGACGCCAGGATCCGCACGGGCGCATGTTGAATCCGTTCTTTGCGGATTTGCTTAGCCCGTGAGGATCGGCTCGAAGCCGAGGACGGGAGTGGACGTGCCGACAAGCCCGATCTGGGCTGAAGCTGCGCCCGGCGGGATCGAGACAGTGCGGCTGACGGATGGTCGCCGAAAGCGTTCTGGACTTGTTTGGGAAGAACGGCGCAGTCTTGTCGCCCCTGGGAAAAGGTAGGGCGACAGCTCGAAAACGCCGAAAATGTCGTAATTCCGGAGTGGGTGATGGACGATCCTCACGACAGAGCAACCGAACGCCGTCAGCTGACGGTCTTGTTCTGCGACGTCGTTGATTCAACAGGCCTCTCCGAGCGCTGCGACACCGAGGACTTGCGTGAGATATTGTTGGAATTTCAGGCGATCAGCTCGCAGTGCATCGCGAACGCTGGCGGCAGTGTCGTCAACTACATCGGCGACGGCATTCGTGCCGAGTTCGGTTATCCCCTCGCATCGGAAAATGAGGCCGAGAGCGCGGTACGCTGCGGTCTGCTGTTGTTGCGGGCAATTCGGGAGTTGAGCGAGCGATCGATCGCGGCGATCCGGGAACCGCTTCGCGTTCGGATCGGCGTGCATACGGGAGTAGCGGTGATCGGCAGGGCGGGGCCGGGTCATGTGCACGATGCGACCGAGATCGTCGGCGATACACCCAACATCGCATTCCGGTTGCTGGAAATGGGCGAGCCCGGTTCGCTCGTGATCAGTGGTGAGACAAAGCGCCTGCTGCGAGGCAAATTCGTCTTGCAACCGCTAGGCATGCGTTCGCTCAAGGGTCTGTCGCGGAAGGTCGAGGTCTTTCTCGTCGCAGGCGAGACGTCGGAAGACGGTGTCGGCCACCGCGCCCGCCATCGCAATGCCTCGCGCCTCGTCGACAGGGTCACCGAATTGGGCCAGTTGCTGCAGGCCTGGGAGCTGGCGAAGACCGGGCAGGGGCGTACGGTGGAGATCACCGGGGAGCCCGGCATCGGCAAATCGCGCCTGGCACTGGAGCTGATCGAAAGGGCGGCTTTGCCGGACGACCTGATCCTGGCGATCCAGGCCTCCGGCCCGCATCAGAACACGCCGCTATACCCGATCATCAGAGCGCTTGAGCAGCGCATCGGCATTGGCAGGGATGACGACGCCGAGGTGAACTTGGCGCGTCTGCGTGATTTCATGGCCGCAACGTCCGGCGGCGACGAGGAGCAGTTGACACTGATCGGTCAGATGCTCGGTTTGCCGGTGCCGGCGGCGTCAGGTCCGACAACAATCCCCGACGCGCATGAGCAGCGTCGGAAGACGCGCGATGCGGCGGTGCGGCTGTTGATCTCGCTGACGCGCGGCGAGGCCAGCCTGATCCTGGTCGAGGATTTTCACTGGACGGATCCGTCGACGATCGAGATTGTCGAGCGCATTGCCGGCCAGATCGGTGGCACGCGGAACCTGCTGGTGGTCACCAGCCGGGCGTCTGTCATCGGTAACGTGTCGCCGATGATCCTGCGCATCGTGCTTCAACGTCTCGACGACGAGCACTGCCGCGATCTTGCAGGATCGGTCGTACGCGACAAGCAACTGCCAAGCCAGTTGCTCCAGCAGATTGTCGCGCGATCGGACGGTGTGCCGCTGTTCGTCGAAGAGTTGGCGGCGGCTGCCCTGGAGACCGGACAGGTCGATCCCGGCGTCAGAAGGGCTGGCGCGAGCGGACCTTCAGAGGTGCCATCGGCGCTCTACGACTCCCTGATGCTGCGTCTGGAGCGGCTCGGCAATGCAAAGGCGGTCGCGCAGCTCGCGTCGGTGATTGGCCGAAGCTTTTCGCATCGGCTTCTTGCCGCCGTTGCCGGCGAGCTTCACGACGCCCTCGATCCCGCCCTCGAGCGACTGCGAGCGTCTGGACTGATCGGGCTTGAGCGCGATGACGATGAAAAGGTCTACTCCTTCAAGCATGTCCTGGTCCGGGACGTCGCCTATTATTCGCTTCTCAAACGCCAGAGGCGGGAGCTTCACGACCGCGTGGCTGAGGAGATCGAGCTCCATCTTCCGGAGGTTGCCACCACCGAACCCGGCTATCTCGCGCAGCATCTGTCCGAGGCCGGACGCACCTCCCGAGCGGCACAGATGTGGCTTAGAGCGGCCCAGCAGGCAGCAGAACGTTCGGCAAATCTGGAGGCGATTGCCGAACTCAACATGGCGCTGGAGGAGATCAGGAGGCTTCCAGCAGGGCTTGAACGGGACAATCTGGAGCTGAACGCCCAGATCGCGCTGATCGGACCGACGATCGCGGTCCAGGGATTTGGCGCCGACGCGGTCGCCGATGTGAGCAGCCGTGCGATCGAGCTCTGCCGTGCCCTCGATAACGATCCGCGCATCTTTCCGGCGCTGTACGCCAGATGGTCTTACCTGCGCGTGGCAAGCAACGTCCGGGAGGCGGGCACGCTGGCGCGAGACTTTCTGACGCTCGCCGAGCAAAAGGGAACGAGGGCCGATCGGATGGTCGGTCATCGGTTGCTCGGCACGTCGTTGCTCGACGGGGAGACCGAGCAGGCGTGCGTCCATCTCGATCGGGCGGCCAAGCTCTACGATGCTGCCGCCGACCGCGCGACGGCCGTGATCTACGGCACCGACGTGCAGATCACGAGCCTGTCCAACCTGTGCATTTGCTGCTGGCTGGTCGGCCGAGTGAGCGAGGCGATCGCGCACGGCCAGGAGGCACTCGGCCATGCCCAGCAATTGGCGCATGCCCATACCCTTGGTTATGCCTACGCGCATGCCTGCATGCTCCACACGCTGGAGCGGGATGTGCAGACGGTCCGGGCGCTCGCGCAACGCACGCTCGATGGGGCGATCAGACGGGAGCTGCCGCTCTGGGTCTCGGTGGCGCGGACGTTTCTCGGTTGGGCCGACCTCGAAAGCGGCCGCCTCGCGGAGGGCATCGATGTGCTCGAGAAGCAGCGTGATTTCCTGCAGACGGCGCACCTCGTCTACTGGCTGCCCACCTATCTTTGCTGGCTGGCCGAGGCCTATCTCCGCGTCGACAGGATGGCGGATGCCCGACGTTGCCTCGATCAGGCGCGCAACGTCTTCGGGCGGGGCGGCAATTACTGGTACGAGGTCGAGTGCCTGCGTATCGAAGGGCGGTTTGCTTCGCATGCGCAAATCAACGACACCATGCTCGCGGAGCAGAATTTCGAGCTGGCCCTGGCGCTCGCCCACCGGCGTGGCCAGCGAGGATTTGGCTTGCGTGCCGCCGAAGGGCTGGCGAGCCTGCTCGCCGTCAGAGGCCAGACTGACCGCGCTCGCACGCTGCTGCAGCAGGAATTGCAGCTATTCGCGGGTCAACCAGAGCGCGGCGATCGTGCGGATGCCAAGAGGCTGTTGCGCGATCTCGAGGACCGCTCGCGCGTTTGACGGCTCAGATCCGGGATCGAGCCGGTATCCCCCATTTTCCAATTTGACATCCCTGTAGAGACTGCCTTTCATATCGATAATCTCGATTTGTGGGGACGCCGGTGGACACCGAGCTCGCGCGTACATTCCTGACCGTGGTCGCGACGGGGAATTTCATCACGGCCGCCGAGCGCCTTCACGTCAGCCAGTCCACAGTCAGCACGCGGATTCACTCGCTCGAAGAGCTGCTTGGCTGCACGCTGTTCGTTCGCAACAAGGCCGGCGCGGCGCTGACGGCGGCGGGCCGTCAGTTTCAGCGTCACGCTTCGACACTTGTTCGCACCGTCGAACAGGCCCGACACGACGTCGGAATCCCCAAGGGATTCAGCGGCGCGCTCGTCGTCGGCGGCCGTATCGGTTTGTGGGAGGAATTTCTGCTGCTCTGGGTGCCGCGCATGCAGGAGGTCAATCCCCATATCTCCATCCGCGCGGAAAGCGCGCTGGAGCCGGAGTTGATGCAAGGGCTGGTCGAAGGCCGCATCGACATCGGCGTGATGTACACGCCGCAAAGCCGCCCGGGCCTCAAGGTCGAGTTGCTGATCGAGGAGCAGCTTGTGCTGGTCTCGACCAACCCCAAAAGCGATCCGGAGCCGCAGGATGGTTACGTCTATGTCGACTGGGGGCCGGAATTCTATGCCCGCCACAGCGCCGTCTTTCCCAATTTCGCGGGGTCCGCGCTGACGGCAAACATCGGCTGGCTCGGCCTTGAGCACGTGCTCGCCAATGGCGGCTCCGGCTACTTCGCGCACCGCATCGTCGAGCCGCTGCTCAAGGCTCGGCGCCTGCATCTGGTGGCGGGGGCGCCGAAATTCTCGATGCCGGCCTATGTCGTCCACTCAGTCGACCAGCCCGATGATCACGTGCAGAGCGCGGTCGCGATCATGCGCGACCTCGCCGCCGAGCAGACCCGCCGCATGATGGAAACGCCGGCGCGTGCCACACGCAAGCGTCGCTGACGAGCTGTTCGAAGCTACCCGCCTCTGTCGCTGATCAACCGCCGCGCGTTGCCAGCAGCGTTGCGTGCCTGTCCGTGGGGCGCATCGGCCTCTTGCCTATTGAAACAGCTTCATGGCGTTGAGCAGGGTCTGGATGACACCTGCGAGCAGGGGGACGCCCGCAAAGCTCCAGGCCAGCGCCAATTGCAGCGGTGTGGTCCTCGCCGTCTGAGCGTTCTGCATATCATGCCCCCGAGGGGTTGTTGCCGGCCGCGACCGCCGCCGCGATCTCGCTGGCGCGATATGCCGGCTTGATCGCCGCCATGGTCCGGGACAGCCGATAGGCGACCCAGTTCAGCAGCGGCTGGGAGAACGATGCCTCGCTTCGCGATGTCGTCGTCATGGTTGCTCCTTTTTGCTCGCCGCGCCTCAAGCGCGCGCCGGTTCGAGACCTGCCTTGTCGTCGTCTGTCATGTGATGGCGCTTGTCGACGGCGCGGACGCAGAGATTGGCGAGGAAACCGACCACGAGCAGTCCGGCCATGATGTACATGGTGGTGTTGTAGGCCTGGGCCTTCGGCACGCCATGGGTGACGTTGTATTCGCGGATGTAGTTGATCAGCACCGGCCCGGCGATGCCGGCCATCGACCATGCCGTGAGCAGGATGCCGTGGATGGCCCCGACATAACGCGTGCCGAACATGTCGCGCAGATAGGCCGGCACCGTGGAAAAGCCGCCGCCATACATGCTGACGATGATCAGGAAGCACAGCACGAACAGCACGACATTGCCGCTTGCGCCGGCATAAGGCACGGTCACGTAAAGCGCGAAGCCGAGCACCATGTAGACGAAATAGGTGTTTTTCCGTCCGATGAAGTCGGACAATGAGGCCCAGCTGAAGCGTCCGCCCATGTTGAAGAGACTCATCAGCCCGACGAGACCCGCGGCCGCGACCGCGGTGATGTGTCCCGGGAACATCTCCTGGCTCATCGCCGAAGCCTGGCCGAGTACGCCGATGCCCGCGGTGGTGTTGCAGAATAACACGAGCCAGATCAGCCAGAACTGCGGCGTCTTGATCGCCTGATAGACGAACACGTCGTTCTTCGTCATCAGCTTGGTGGCGGTTGCCGGCGGCACGTAGCCTTCCGGCTTCCAGCCCGGCGCCGGCACCCGGACGATAGCCGAGCCGACCATCATGAAGACGAAGTAGACGCAGCCTAGCGTGATGAAGGCGCCGAAGACGCCGACGTCGGTCGCGCTGGCGAACCTGCTCATCAGCCAGACGGAGAAGGGGGAGGCGATCAGCGCGCCGCCGCCGAAGCCCATGATCGCCATGCCGGTCGCCATGCCCGGCCGATCGGGAAACCATTTCATCAGCGTCGAGACCGGCGAAATGTAGCCGATGCCGAGCGCGCAGCCTCCGATCACGCCGTAGCCAAAATAGATGATCCAGAGACTGTGGAGATGGACGCCGAGCGCCGAGATCAAAAAGGCACTCGCCCAGGCGACGCCGGCGGTGAACATCGCACGCCGCGGACCGCCTTCCTCGACCCAGCGTCCGAACACTGCAGCCGACAACCCCAGGAAGACCATCGCGATGGAAAAGATCCAGCCGAGTTCCGTGAGCTTCCAGTCACCCGGAACTGATTGGGTGATGCCGATCAGCTTGGTCATCGGCAGGTTGAAGACGCTGAAAGCGTAGGCCTGCCCGATACACAGATGCACGCAGAGCGCCGCGGGCGGCACCATCCATCTGCTGTACCCGGGCCTTGCAACCGTGTGCTCGCGATCGAGGAACGACAGCAGGGAGCGTGAGGGCAGCCCCGATGCATCGAGCGTGGTCGTCATCGAAAATCCTCCTGGCGCGTCGCCCTTCTGGGCGCAGCCGTCCGGCTGCGGGCGATCGCGTCCTCAAGCTACGCAGGAGAATGGTTTTGACAAACGAATAATATCGACTGTTATTATCTGAGTTATCGATATATCGGCGCGGAGATACGCGGAGCCGGTTGCAAGCAAAAGGTCCGGACAGCGCGCGCTGTCCGGACCTGGTGAGGCGAGTGATTGGGCCGACCTGCCTTGGTCGGCCACCTTGCGAACTACAATGTCATCTGCATCGGTTCGGGATAGTAGCGGAAGCCGTCGCCCGCCTTGGCGACGTGGCCGTAGCCCGGCCAGGCGAAGTGATAGGACATCACCGGGATCTTGTTTGCCGCGAGCATCGTCAGGAGCTTGACGCGCGACTCGGCCGCCTGCTTCGGATCCGTGTCGTAGGAGAACTCCATCCGCGGCCGCTCCAGCAACAGCACCGAATGGTGCGAGAGGTCGCCGAGGAAGGCGAAGGATTTGCCCGCCGACGAAACCGTGAAGATGGTGTGGCCGACGGTGTGGCCGGGCGCCGCCAACGCCTGCACGCCTGGAAGAAATTCCTGGCCGTCCTTGAAGAACACGATGCGGTCGCGGACCGGGAGCAGGTTCTTGCGAGCGTGGACGACAAAGTCCTTGACCGTGCTGCCGAGCTTGCCTTCGTCGGTCCAGAAGTCGAAATCGGTCTGGGAGATGTAGATCTGCGCGTTCGGAAACAGCGGCTTGCCGCCTTCATCCACGATGCCCCCGATATGGTCGATATGGGCATGCGAGCAGACCACGGCGTCGATGTCCCCCGGCTTGATGCCGGCCTCGGCCATGCTCTTCTGTTGTCGCCCGGTGGTGGCGCCAAACATCTTCGATGAGCCCATGCCGGTATCGAACAGGATGAGCTTGTCGCCGGTATTGACGATCGGCGAATTCTGCTCGAGCACGACATTGTCCGGCGACAGGAAATTGTCGGCCAGCATCTTCTTGACCTCTTCCTTGGGAACGCCGGTGAAGGTCCCGGAGGGGTCGCCGAGCGGCAACGGTCCGTCGGATATGACGGTCACCTCGGCATCGCCGAGAACGAAGCGGTGCCAGTAGGGCGTCTGGGTGCCGAGCTTGGGAGCCCGCGCCAACGCGCTGCTGCCGAGCATGGCACTGGCGCCAAGGCTAGCACCAAGGCCCGCCCCAAGTGCGAGCAGGGACCGACGAGAGACATCGATTGTCATGCGTTTCTCCGCTTTTGTCATTTGTTTCGCGCAATTGTTCGCGCGTTGGGACCGGCCCGATCGGCCACACGGCCGCAGGTCGGCAGAAAAGTATGCTGCGCCGGCCGCGACAAGCTAGCAAGTGGAATTAGTACGCAGATTCACGCGGAGCGAGAACGAGCTGCGGTGCGGGAAAGCCACGCGTGGAGGCGCTCTCCGCCAAACCAGGGCGACACGAATTGAGCCTTACGCAATTCCCAGCGTGAGGTCGTTTCCTTCCGTCTCGGCAAAGCCCGCCTGCAGCACCTCTTCGCGCTTGTGGCGCAGATGCGCACGCAGGATGTGCGAGAGGCCGGCGCCGTCGCGCCTCTGAAGCGCGTTCAGGATTGCCTCATGCTCCTTCACGGCGAGCGCCCAGCGCTGCGGCGTCATCGGCGTGACGTAGCGCGCCCGCCGGATGCGCGCGGTCACGGAGGTGTACACCCCCGCGAGCACGGGGTTTCCGGCTGCGTTGACGATGGCTTCGTGAATGGCGCGGTTGCCGCGATAATACTGGATCAGGTCGCCCGCGCGATAATGCTGAACCATGTCCGCATGCGCGGCGGCGATTGCGTCGATCTCGGTGTCCGTGATGCGCTCGCAGGCGAGCTCGCCGGCGAGGGCCTCCAGGCCCTGGCAGACCTCGAACAGGTCGCGCATGTCCTTGTCAGTCAGTTTTGCCGCGCGTGAGCCGCGATGCGGCAGCAGCTGCACGAGACCTTCCGCAGCCAGCACCTTGAGCGCTTCGCGCAGCGGCGTGCGCGAAATCTCGAGCCGCTCGCACAGCTCACGCTCGGGAATTCGGGCGCCCGGCGGGATTTCGCCGTCGAGCAGGATGGCGCGGATGCGTCCGACGACGTCTTCATGAAGCATGGGTCTGAGCTCAATTTGCATTCAAAAATGAACTTACAAGCGGATATTTTCAAGTTCCAGCTTGAAAATCTCATATTTTGCATTCAAAAATGTAAAAAACAGGAGGGCGCCGAGGAAATGGACCTGCAAGTCGAGGCAGAAGACCTCCTTTTTGAATGCAAGGAGGGCATCGGGCGGATCACCTTCAACCGCCCGCAGGCCCGTAACGCCTTCACCTTCGCCATGTACGAGCGGCTCGCGGCGATCTGCGAGGAAGCCAACCGCGACCACGCTATCAAGGTGCTGGTGCTGCGCGGGGCCGGCGACAAGGCGTTCGCCTCGGGCACCGATATCAACCAGTTCCGCGAATTCAGGACGCCGCAGGACGCGATCGATTACGAGAACCGGATCGATCGCGTGCTGACCACGCTCGAACAATGCCGGGTGCCGACCATCGCGGCGATCAACGGGTTCTGCACCGGAGGCGGGGCGGGCATTGCCGCTTCCTGCGATCTGCGCATCGGCACGACAAGCGCGAAAATCGGGTTTCCCATCGCCCGCACGCTCGGCAACTGCCTGTCGATGTCCAATGTCAGCCGTCTCACCGCGCTCATCGGCGCCGCGCGCGTCAAGGATCTCATCTTCACCGCGCGCCTCGTCGACGCCGCCGAGGCTGCAAGCGTGGGGCTGCTCGGCGAGGTCGTCGACGATCCCCAGGCCCTCGATCGGCGCGCCGACGAGGTGGCCCGTCTCGTTGCCAGCCATGCGCCGCTGACGCTGAATGCGACCAAGCAGGCAGTGGGCCGCCTGCAACGGCGGCTGACGCGGGACGAGGGCGAGGACCTCATCCTGATGTGCTACACGAGCCATGATTTTCGCGAAGGGCTCGATGCATTCCTCAACAAGCGCGCGCCGCAATGGCGCGGCCAATAGGACGCCCCGATGCAAAGCGATCGATCGCAATCCAACTCTCGCCGTTCGGGACCGCTGGCTGGCCTCAAGGTCATCGATCTCACCCATGTCATGGCCGGGCCGACCTGCACCCTGATGCTCGCCGACATGGGCGCCGACGTCATCAAGATCGAGAAGTCGCCGAACGGCGACGACACCCGCCATTCGGTCCCCCCGAAGATCGGCGACGAGGCGGCCTCCTTCCTGATGATGAACCGCAACAAGCGCGGCGTCGTGCTGGATCTGAAGACCGACGGCGGCAAGCAGGTGCTGCGGCGGCTGATTGCAAACGCCGACGTGCTGGTCGAGAACTTCGCGCCCGGCGCGATGGAGCGCCTCGGCTTCGGCTATGAGGATCTGCACGCCGAATTCCCGGCGCTGATCTACTGCTCGCTGTCGGGCTTTGGTCGCACCGGTCCCTACAAGCATCGCCGCGGTTTTGACCTCGTCGCGCAGGCGATGAGCGGCATCATGAGCTTTACCGGCGAACGTCCCGACGGTCCGCCCGTCAAATGCGGCCCGCCGCTGTCCGACATCACCGCCGGTCTGCTCGCGAGCATGGGCATCCTCGCCGCCTATACGCATCGTCTCAAGACCGGCGAAGGGCAGTGGGTCGAGACCTCGCTTTACGAGGCTGCCCTGGTGCAGACCTATTGGCAATCGACCATCGCGCTCGCCGCGGGCACCGCGCCGCGCGCGATGGGCTCGGCCCATCCGCTCAACGCGCCGTATCAGGCCTTTGAGGCCTCGGACGGCTGGCTCGTGGTCGGCGGCGCCAACAAGAAGCACTGGCTGTTGATGCTGGAGGCGCTCGGCGCCGGCGAACTCGCCGCCGATCCGCGCTTCGTCACCGGGGCCGACCGCATGGCGCACCTGAAGGAGCTCGAAGCGGTCCTCGGCGAGCGCTTCCGCACCAAATCGCGGGCGCACTGGCTCGCGGCGCTGGACGAGAAGGGCGTACCGTGCGGACCCGTGCATGACATGCTGGAGGCACTGAGTGATCCGCAGACGCTGGCGCGCGAGATGGTCGTCGAGGTCGAGCATTCCACCCTCGGTCCGGTCAAGACGATCGGCCTTCCCGTCAAGTTTTCGGAGACGCCAGGCAAAGTGCGATCAGGGGCGCCCGTCTATGGTGAGCACACAGGCGAGGTTTTGGCCGAGCACGGGTTCGACCAGAGCCAGATCGAAGCGCTCGAAAAAGAAGGTGCAATCGTGCTGGCCTCAGGAAGACGCGAGGAACGCGTCGCCTGAGCGTATTTCGAGACGACAAGAACAAAGACAAGAACATAAAAGACAAAATCAGCTGGAGGAAATCATGGGTCGGACGTCATTATTCCTGCTCTCCGCAGCCGCGACCGTGCTCGCCGGCACGATGCCGGCGCTTAGTGCCTGGCAACCGCAAAAGCCGATCGAGTTCGTGGCAACCGCCGGGCCGGGCGGCGGGACCGACAATCTCGCCCGCGCGGTGCAGAACATCATCACCAAGCACAAGCTGACGGAGCAGCCGATCGTCGTTGTCAACAAGG
>Ga0105239_10006885_pt1 | contig 13117 bp, 8 predicted proteins | sample KBSC44metaG_FD_92761 | JGI IMG/M metagenome (GOLD analysis project Ga0105239, IMG submission 92761) | Corn rhizosphere microbial communities from Kellogg Biological Station, Michigan, USA - KBS C4-4 metaG | ecosystem: Host-associated > Plants > Roots > Rhizosphere > Soil | place: Michigan, USA...
CGAGCAGCCGTAGCGCCGCGGCATGGACGCGCGCATCGCCCGCGGCGACCGTCTGCCCGCCTTCGCGGCAGTCTCCACCCTGCCAGTTGGTGATGATGCCGCCCGCGCCTTCGACCACGGGAATGAGCGCGGCCACGTCCCAGCGATGGAATGCCGATTCCACGATCAGATCGATAAAGCCCATCGCCAAGAGGCCGAAGAGATAACAATCGCCGCCGAAGCGGCTCATCCGCACGACATCGGACACGCGACCGAACGCGGCGCGCTCGTCGGCGGAGAAGTAGGCATAAGGATGCGTGGCGCAGAGGATTGCATCCTCGATCCGCGCGCATTCGCGCACGTGCAGCGGCGTGACGCTGCCGCTCGCGTGAAACGACGCGGCGCCGTTTGCACCGATGAAGCGTTCGCCAATCACCGGCTGGTCGATGATGCCAAGAACCGGCCGCTCGTTTTCCTCGAGCGCGATCAGCGAGCCCCATTCATAGCGGCCATTGATGAAGGCGCGCGTGCCGTCGACCGGATCGAGTACCCAGCGCCGCGCGCTCGAGCCGGGCTTCTCGCCGAACTCCTCGCCGAGGATTCCGTCATCGGGCCGCTGCCGTTCGATGATTGCACGGAGCGCCTTTTCCGCCCCTTTGTCTGCCTCAGTCACGGGATCGAAAATGCTGCCTTTGGCGGCGCCCTTGTCGGTGACCTCTATGCGCTTGCGGAAATAGGGGCGGATGACCTCGCCCGCGGCATCGGCCAGCCCGTGCGCAAAGGCGATTGTTTCGGCGTCGACCATGCCTATGTCTTCCGTTCGGCTATAATGCTGCAGTCCGCACCTGAAGGGGTCATGCCATGAAATCCGTTGTCGTAACAGGTTCGTCCACGGGCATCGGCTGGGGTGCCACGAAGGTGCTGATCCAGCACGGATTCCGCGTCTTCGGCTCGGTGCGCAAGGACGCCGACGGCGAAAGGCTGCGGAAGGAATTCGGCGCGAATTTTGTGCCGCTGAAATTCGACGTGACGGATGCTGTGGCGGTGAACGCAGCTGCCGAACAGGTCTCGGCGGCGTTGGGCGGCGAGACGCTGGCCGGTCTCGTGAACAATGCCGGGATCGCGGTCGCAGGCCCCCTGCTCTATCTGAAGATCGACGAATTGCGCCAGCAACTCGAGGTCAACGTCACCGGACAGGTGATCGACCCAGGCGTTCGCGCCGCTGCTCGGCGCCGACCGCTCGCGCAAAGGGCCGCCCGGCCGCATCGTGATGATTTCATCCGTTGGCGGAAAGAATGCCAATCCCTTCATGGGACCGTACAACGCTTCGAAATTCGCCATTGAAGGCTTGTCCGAGTCGCTGCGCCGCGAGCTGATGCTGTTCGGCATCGACGTGATCGTGGTGGCGCCAGGCGCGGTGGCCACGCCGATCTGGGCGAAGGCCGAAGAAGTCGATGTCAGCCAGTACGCCAACACGCCTTATATGTCGCAGCTCCAGAAAATCCGCAGCTACATGCTCGATCGCGGGCCGAAAGGCCTGAAGCCGGAGGCGCTGGGCGAAGCGATCTACACCGCCCTCACGACGCCCAACCCGAAAGTGCGCTACGTCGTGACGCCGGACCGGTTCCAGGAAATCATGAGCGCAATATTGCCCAAGCGCACCATGGACAATCTCATCGCGGGCCGGCTGGGACTCAAGAAGAGTTGAACCGGTGACCGCGCGCCGACTTCGCGAAAACCGGAAAGTGACTAATCCACCGCCGCCCGCGAGGCGCGCTTGCGCTCATGGGGCGAAAGCTCTCTCTTCCGGATACGGATGGATTGCGGCGTGACCTCGACGAGCTCGTCGTCTTCGATATAAGCGATGGCCTGTTCGAGCGTCATCGGCACGATCGGGGTGAGCCGCACCGCCTCGTCCTTCGAGGTCGTGCGGATATTGGTGAGCTGCTTGGCCTTCAAAGGATTGACCTCGAGATCGTTGTCCTTGGCGTTCTGGCCGATGATCATCCCCTGATAAACTTTCGTTCCCGGCACGATGAAGAGCTTGCCGCGCTCTTCCAGGTACCAGAGCGCATAGGCCACCGCCTCGCCGTCACCCGTGGAGATGAGCACGCCGTTCGTGCGGCCCTGGATGGGTCCTTTGTGCGGCTCGTAGCCGTGAAACATACGGTTGATAACGTCGGTGCCGCGCGTGTCGGTGAGGAATTCACCGTGATAGCCGATAAGGCCGCGCGACGGCGCCCAGAACGTCAGCCGTGTCTTGCCCGCACCGGTCGGGCGCATATCCTGCATCTCGCCTTTGCGCGATGAGATCTTCTCGATCACGATTCCGGTGTAGGGGTCGTCGACGTCGATGGTGACTTCTTCCATCGGCTCCAGCCGCTCACCTTTGGCTCCCGTCTGGAACAGCACGCGTGGCCGGCTGATGGAAACCTCAAAGCCTTCGCGGCGCATCGTCTCGATCAGCACACCTAGCTGGAGTTCGCCGCGGCCCGCGACCTCGAAGGCGCCGTCGCCGCTCTCACTGACCTTGATCGCGACATTGCCTTCAGCCTCGCGTAGCAATCGCTCGCGAATGACGCGCGATTGCACCTTGTCGCCCTCCCGCCCCGCAAGCGGCGAGTCGTTGACCGACACGGTCATCGCCAGGGTCGGCGGATCGATGGGGTTGGCGTGGATCGCCTCGGTCACACCCATATCGCAGAGCGTGTCGGCGACTGTCGCGATCTGCAGGCCCGCGATGGCGATGATGTCGCCCGCTTCTGCCCGCGCAACCGGAACGCGCGCAAGGCCGCGGAACGCAAGCAGCTTGGTCACGCGTGCGCGCTCGATCTCCTTGCTGTCGTTGTTCAGCACCTTGATGACACGGTTGACGGTCATCGCGCCGCTCTCGATGCGCCCGGTGAGGATGCGGCCAAGGAAATTGTCCGCCTCGAGCGTCGTCACCAGCATCTTGAAGGGATGCTCGTCGCCGGCCAGCGCCATAGGCTTTGGCGACGGCACGTCCTCGACGATGCGCTTGAACAATGGGTCGAGGTTCTTGTGCTCCTCCTCAAGCTCGTTCACGGCCCAGCCATTGCGGCCCGACGCGTAGAGGTGATGGAAGTCGAGTTGATAATCGCTCGCCTCCAGTGCCAGGAATAGATCGAAGATGCTTTCGAGTGTCTCTTTTGGCTGTGCGTCATGGCGGTCGATCTTGTTGATGACCACGATGGGCTTGAGGCCGAGCTTCAAGGCCTTGGACAGCACGAACTTGGTCTGCGGCATGACGGACTCGGCCGCGTCGACCAGCAACACCACGCCGTCGACCATGGAGAGGATGCGCTCCACCTCGCCGCCGAAATCGGCATGGCCCGGGGTGTCGACGATGTTGATGCGGGTGCCGTTCCACTCGACGCTGGTGCACTTGGCGAGAATCGTAATGCCGCGCTCCCGCTCCAAATCGTTGGAATCGAGCGCCCGCTCCTGCATGTGCTGGTTCTCGCGCACTGAACCGGACTGCTTCAGGAGCTGGTCCACCAGCGTGGTCTTGCCATGGTCGACATGGGCGATGATCGCGATGTTGCGGAGATCCATGGAAAAACGGCGCCTTTCGGGGAGGCGGGCTTATAGACGGCGACTATGAAGGCGGCAACCTTGCGCCTGCTGTCGCCATTGTCCCAGACCGAAAAGGGCCGTCCGGGAACATTACCCGCCCGTAGGGGAGAGCTTTCTTCGTCGCCAACGCCCCGAAACCGGGCATTTGGATACAAAAAGCCGCGGGTGAAAGGCATTTTTTCTGAAAGCCGTGCTAGGACATGGCCCAGGAAACCCGATATCTCCCCGGGCGGCCGCCACTTGCGGAGCCGCAATGCGTTTTTATGGGCCAAGGACCCGTTGATGAATATCCGCTTTCCCAACAGTTTTGAGACGATCCCGACCTCGGTTCAGGGGCTTCCCGGCGCCATCCGTCGCGCCGATTCCCGTACACGTCTGATCTGGGGCGGGCTCGCACTTGTCCTTGTGGCAGGGCTGATCTGGCTTATCCGCGATCTGACGTCGGGGTCCTCCAGGCCCGCGATGCCGCCGGCGCCTGTGCGGGTCATAGCCGCGAAGGAGATGAATGTGACCGTGGTCGAGCACACGCTCGGCACCGTCGTTGCCAATGCCACCGTCCAGGTCACCGCGCGTGTCGATGGTCAGATGATGTCCGCGGGATTTAAAGAAGGCGATATCGTACACGCCGGCCAGACGATCTTCAGGCTTGACCCGCGTCCGTTCCAGGCCGCAGTGGCGCAGGCGCAGGGCACACTCGCCAAGGACCAGGCGATGCTGACGAGCGCGCACAACGATCAGGCGCGCTACGACGCCCTCTTCAAGCAGGCCGCGATCTCGCAACAGCAACGTGACCAAGCCGATGCCAACGCCAAGGCACTCACTGCAACGGTGCAGTCCGACCGTGCCGCGCTCGACGTCGCCAAGCTCAATCTCGCCTATTCGGTCATCAAATCGCCCATCGATGGAAAGACTGGGCCCATCCTCATCCAGCCGGGCAATCTGGTGACGGCCAACGGCACCAATCCGTTGGTGACGATCACTCAGATCCAGCCGGTGAAGGTGTCGTTCTCGCTGCCGCAGTCGGATTTGCCGCGCATCCAGAAACGCGCCGCACAGAACGCGCTCACCGCGGCGGTCGACATGCACGATGGCAGCGGAAAGCCGCTCCAGGCCAAGGTCGATTTCGTCAGCAATACGGTGAGCAACACCACGGGCACGATCGAACTGCGGTCGACCTTCGCGAATGAGGACATGCGCCTTGTGCCCGGTCAGCTTGTCGACGTCGCGGTCGCGCTCGACACTTTGCCGAATGCCATCGTGGTGCCGCGCGAAGCGGTGAATGTCGGTCCCGACGGACGTTATGTCTATGTCGTCGACAAGGACGACAATGCACAATTGCGGCCGGTCACGGTGCTGTTCGACGGCGGCGCCACGATCGCGATATCGGGCAAGGTGACCAAGGGTGATCGGGTGATCACCGACGGGCAACTCCGTGTCGTTCCTGGCAAGCCTGTCTCCATCGCGAAAGCCGCTGCGCCGAAAGCGCCATGAATATCTCGCGTCAGTTCATCTTAAAGCCCGTCATGACGACGCTCATCATGGCGGCGATCGTGATCTTCGGCCTGCTCGGCTTCTTCCAGTTGCCCATCAGCGAGCTCCCGAACGTCGATTTCCCGACCATCGTGGTCAGCGCCGGCCTTCCCGGCGCCGATCCCGAAACCATGGCGTCGGCCGTCGCAACGCCGCTCGAGAGCCAGTTCTCGACCATCGCCGGCGTGAGCTCGATGAGTTCGTCGAGCACGCAGGGTTCGACCCAGATCACCATCCAGTTCGACCTCGACCGCAACCTCGACGGCGCAGCGCAGGACGTGCAGGCGGCAATCTCCGCGGCCGGGCGGCAATTGCCGCAGCAGATGCCGTCGCCGCCGACTATGCGCAAGGTCAATCCGTCGGATCAGCCGATCATGTATCTGGCCATGGGATCGCCGACCCTGCCGCTTCAGGAAGTGGACAAATACGCCGAGACATTGCTGGCGCGACAATTGTCGACGCTGAATGGCGTGGCGCAGGTTAATGTCTACGGTTCGCAGAAATTCGCGGTGCGCATCCAGGCCGACCCGGTAGCGCTCGCGGCGCGGGGCATCGGCATCGATCAGGTTGCCACCATCGCTAACGCCGCCAATCCCAATATTCCGACCGGTTCGCTGAACGGCTCCAAACAGTCGATCGTGCTGCATTCGAGCGGACAGCTCGAGACCGGCGAGTCCTTCAACCGCCAGATCATCGCCTACAAGAACGGCGCGCCGGTGCGCGTGCAGGACGTCGGCCGCGCGGTCGATGGCGTCGAGAACAAGTATGTGGCGAGCTGGTACAACGGCAAGCGCGCCATCGTGCTCGCGATCCAGCGCCAGCCCGGGTCGAACACGATCGCGGTCGTCAACGAGATCAAGGCCATCCTGCCCAATTTCATGGCGCAGCTGCCGGCAACCGTTCACCTCGACACGCTCTACGATCGCAGCCAGTCAATCCGCGCCTCGGTGTCCGACGTGGAGCTGACACTGGTTCTGGCGGCAATCCTGGTCGTGGCGGTGATCTTTGTGTTCCTGCGCACGCTGTCGGCGACGCTGATTCCGTCTTTGGCGCTGCCGATCGCCGTGATCGGCACGTTCGCCGGCATGTCGTTCATGAGCTACAGCCTCGACAATCTCTCGCTGCTGGCGCTGACACTCTCGGTCGGATTCGTGGTCGACGACGCCATCGTCATGCTCGAAAACATCGTGCGCCATGTCGAGGAAGGCGAGCGCCCGATGGAAGCCGCGCTCAAAGGCGCGCGCGAGATCGGCTTTACGATTCTCTCCATGACCGTGTCGCTGGCGGCAGTGTTCATTCCGCTCGTGTTCATGGGCGGCATCATCGGACGGCTGCTGCACGAATTTGCCGTCACCATCGTGCTCGCAATCCTGTTCTCCGGCGTCGTATCGATCACACTGACGCCCATGCTGTGCGCGCGGATGCTCAAGCCCGAAGCGCACAGGAAGCACAACCGGTTCTACGAATGGAGCGAAAACACGTTCAACCGCGTGCAGGCATCCTACGAGCGTTCGCTGCGCTGGAGCCTGCAACACCGCTTCGTGATCTTCCTCGTCTTCCTTCTGAGCATCGCGGCCACGGTTGGCATCTTCATGATCATGCCGCAGGACTTCCTGCCCTCCAGCGACCAGGGGCAGATTTTCGGCCTCACTGAGGCGCCCAACGGCACCTCATTCGACCAAATGGTGCGCTACCAGCAACAGGCGGCGGCTGTTCTCGCGAAGAACCCGAATATCGAAGGGTTCATGTCGGCGGTGGGCTCCGGCGGCTCCAGTTCCGGCGTAAACAGTGGCCGCGTTTTCGCAAGTTTGAAGCCGCTCTCGGAGCGCAGCCTGTCGGCCGACCAGATCATCAGGCAGCTTCAGCCGGACCTGGACCAAATCCCCGGCATCAAGGTGCATATGCAGATCCCGCCGATGATCCGCATCGGTGGCATGCTGACGAAGTCGCAGTACCAGTACACGCTGCAGGACCTCGATATGAAGGAGCTCGAAGACTACTCGACGCGCCTCATGAATGCGCTGTCGACGACGCGCGGGTTCGAGGATGTCGCAACCGATCTGCAACTCTCCACACCGGCCCTGAACGTCACCATCGACCGTGACCGGGCTTCGGCGCTCGGGGTTACGCCTGCGGCCATCGAAACCGCTCTTGGCTCCGCATTCGGCGGTGAGGAGATATCCCAGATCTACGGCTCATCGGACACCTATGAGGTCATCCTCGAACTCCTGCCGAAGTATCAGAGCGATCCCTCCGCGCTCTCGCGCCTGTATGTGACGGCGCAGGACGGAACGCTTGTGCCGCTGACCGCGGTGACGAAGATCACAAATGGAATCACGCCATTGAGCGTGAACCATCTCGGGCAGCTTCCGTCCGTCACGCTGTCCTTCAATCTGGCTCCAGGCTACGCGCTGAGCGATGCCGTGTCGTCAATCGGCCGCGTGCAGCGGCAGATCGGAATGCCGCAGACCGTACAGGCCTCGTTCCAAGGCGCGGCACAGGCGTTCCAGAGCTCGTCGGGCGGCATCGGGCTCCTGCTCGTGGCAGCTCTCGTCGTCGTCTACATCGTGCTGGGAATTCTCTACGAGAGCTTTGTCCATCCGTTGACGATCCTGTCGGGCCTGCCATCGGCGGCAGTAGGAGCGCTCCTGACGCTGCTCCTGTTCCACGGCCTGTTCCTCATTCATGTGGTCCGGACCGACACCACGCTCAGCCTCTATGCCTTTGTGGGCATGATCATGCTGATCGGCATCGTGAAGAAGAACGCGATCATGATGATCGACTTCGCATTGTCGCGCGAGCGCGGCGAGAACGTGCCACCCGAAACCGCGATCTTCGAGGCCGCGATCATCCGCTTCCGCCCTATCATGATGACGACGATGGCAGCGCTCATGGGCACGCTTCCCATCGCCATAGGTCTCGGCGCCGGCGGCGAGACGCGCCGGCCTCTGGGCCTAGCCGTTGTTGGTGGATTGGTGCTCTCGCAGCTCCTGACGCTTTACATCACGCCGGTGCTCTACGTGTATCTCGACCACCTAAGCGAGCGCTTCGGACGCAAATCGGGCGGCGCCGCACACGTCCCGGCCGAATAGTTCACGCTTTCGCAGTGATGCGGTCGATCTCGGCGCGCTCCTCCGGGGAGAGCGACCATTCCGCGGCTTTGATATTTGCGTCGATCTGTTCGGGCCGCGTAGCGCCCGCGATCACGCTCGCGAGACAGTCATGCGAAAGCAGCCACGAGAAAGCCAGTTCGAGCAGTGAGCGCCCCCGCCCCTCGCAGAACTTCTCGAGGGCCTCGACGATGCCCCAGTTCGTGTCGTTCATATAGCGGTCGGAGAAGCGCTGCATGCGACCAAAGCGGGTGTCGGCCGCCGGCGCGTGACCGCGCTGATACTTGCCGGTCAGAAGCCCGCTTGCGAGCGGGAAATAGGGCAACAGCGACATTCCGTTCCGCGCGATTGCGGGCATGAGTTCCTTCTCCGCATCGCGCACAAGAAGGCTGTACTCATCCTGCGCCGTCACATAGGCCACGATGCCGGCGCGCGCCGCGATCGCCGCGGCATCGTCGATTCCCGCGGCGGGAAGGTTGGAGCAACCGATGGCGCGGACTTTGCCCTGCTTCACGAGGTCGTCGAGCGCGCGCAGGGTTTCTTCCATGGGCGTCTTCGGATCGGGCCGGTGGAGTTGATAGAGATCGATCCAGTCGGTCTTGAGCCGCTTCAGGCTCGCCTCGACGGCCTCCATGAGGTAGGCGCGCGAGCCTCGGGCTTTGCTCTCATCGTCATCCATCGCCATGCCGAACTTGCTGGCCAGCACGATGTCCTTCCGGCGTTCGCCCAGGATCTGGCCAAGCTGCTCCTCCGAGCCGCCGCGATTGCCGTAGATGTCGGCGGTATCGAACAGCGTGACGCCACGCTCGATGGCACGGTCAACGACCTTTCGCGAGGATTCGATGTCCAAGATGCCGAAGTTGTTACAGCCGAGACCGACAACCGAAACCTCGATGGAAGAGTTTCCGAGCCTGCGCTTTTTCATCGTCCATGTCCTTTGTCCGCGCCGACTATACCGTCTCCACAAACAAAAAGGGCGTCGGTTTCCCGGCGCCCCGATTGGGAATGCTGGGCGCTCTTAGAAGTGCGCGCCCACGCGGATGCCATAGGTCCTCGGATCGCCGTAGAAGGCGTTGGTGTAAAGGCCCGAGGTCGAGCTCGTCAGGTACATGCCGGTCTCGTTGGTATTGTCGAAGATATTCTGGATGAAGCCCTGCACGTACCAGTCTTTGTTGGGCGAGTTGAACGTGATCAGCGCGTTGGTCACGTCCCACGATTTGATGGCATCGGAGGGGTCGTTGAAGATGCGGCCCCACATCTTGTCCTGCCAGTAGTAGTCGACGCGGGCGGTCAGGCTGTAGCCGCCATCGATCGGCATCGTGTATTGGGCGCCGAGGCTGATCGTGTATTTCGGCGTGTTCTGCAGCTCATTGCCGTTGAGACTGACAAATGCGCCGGACGCGGTGCCGTGGCCGGTAGGATCGATACGGCTATAGCCGAACGGGTTGAGTGCCGCTTCCGGGAGATTCGCACAGGTTCCGTAGTTGGTATTTGCCACCCCATGAGCCGACAGCGACGTGGAGCCACCCGGCGGATCGAAGAAGAAGCTGGCGATGCCGCCCGGATTAACGGCCTGGAACACGGGATTGTCGGCCGGCGAGAGTGTCTGGCCGCCGATCATATAGATTACGCAGTTCTGACCAACGCTCCCCCCAAGGGTCGCATCCTTGATGAGGACGACGTCCGAACGGCCGCCGGTCGGATTGCGATCGTCCACCAGTTCGCTGTTCTGGATGCTGCTCTGTGTCGTGCCGAGACTGGCGTTGAACAACAGCTGGTCGTTCGGTGCCCAGTTGAGCTCACCTTCTGCACCCCAGAGCTTGGCATTGATGTTCTGGTTGACGGAGGTGTTGTTCTCGATCGCCGACACCTGCAGGTCTTTGTAGTCGTAATACCAGACGTCCATATTGGCCTGGAGCTGGTTGTCGAACAGATTGTTCTTCGCGCCGACTTCGAACGCGTCGATCGACTCCGGCTTATAGGCGGCGGGCACGCCGAGACCGGGCTGAATACCGGGGTTAAAGCCGCCCGCCTTGTAGCCACGGGCGTAAGACGCGTAGAAATGCGTCGTGTCCTGGTCGTTGATCTTCGGGGTCCAATCCGCGACGAGGCGGCCGGTCAGCTTATCGAACCTGACTCTGTTTTCCTGCCAAAGATTGGCCCCGGGTTTCGAACCGTCGAAATCGACCAAGCCCTCTTGGACAAGGTCCGCCATAGCGGCTTTTTCGTTTGTGGTGCCGATCGGGACGACACCGCTGTACAACTCAATACGTCCCCGCTGGAATTTGTCGTCCTGCGTCCAGCGCAGACCACCGGTGAATTTCAATTCTTCAGGAATGGCGTCCCAGTAAAGTTCACCAAACACCGCTTTTGAGCTTAGCGTGTTTTCGTCACCCACGTTGTGATAGAAGCTTGGGCCAAGGACACAGCCTTTCGTGAAGCACTCCCCCGCGACCGTAGGGTTCGGGTTCGTGGGACCCGTTATGCTTCCAAGCAGAATCGCCGGATAGTCGAGCGTATTCGCGTTGACGAAATAATCGCCGCTTGTCTTGGTGCTGAGATAATAGCCCGCCAACAGGAAATTGACCGGCCCTTCGAAATTGGAGTTGAACCGCAACTCGCCCGACCATTGCTGCGACTGGCCGTCCGATTGGTCGAAGGCCGTAGCGTGATCCGCGAACGTTTGGATGTTGCCGCCGATTAGCCCAAGATTTTCGATACCCGACACGGGCAATTTCCCCTGCTGCGCAAAGAATGGGGCATAAAGGGCGGCGTAAGATGGGCCGTATATGCCACTGAGTAGGCCCAGCAGCGTTTGCTCGGAGCCTGTAAGGCCTATCACGCCATTGCCTGGCGTCTGCTGGAACGGCTCGCCCGCGACGTTGTTGTAGCTTTCCTGCGACAGCGTGGAATCTTCATCGTAGCCAACGTCGATCGTCGCATCGAGCCAGCTCGACAGACGCTGCTTCATGTTCAACGCTACAAAATGGTCTTTGGCAGTATAGGTTGGGTTGAAGTCGGTATAGACGCTGCGAGGATCGGACGGATTGCAGGGATTGCCAGCCTGCTGACAGATCGCCGGAAGCTGGGGCGCGAAGCTCAAATTGTAGAGACCGAGGAAGTTACCAAATCCGGCAAGGGGGCTGCCGCCGAACGCGCTATTGATGCCCTGCACGCTCGACGCAATGATGCCCAGCGTGGAGTTCACATTGATCAGACCATTGCCGACGGAATCCGGCAGACAGCCCAGCGTACCCGTAGGATCGGTCGTACACAGCTGCTTCTGCGAGCGCATACGGTTGTCATCTTCCTTACTGATCTGGGCGATCAGGTCGATCGTGGTGCCTTCTTTCGGCTGCCAGCGAACAGAACCGCGGAATGAATACTCATCGCGGTCGTCGATCTTGTCGCCGTTGAAGACGTTGGTCACGAAGCCGTCGCGACGCGTCCAGTCGCCGGACACGCGCACCGCCAACTGGTCATCGATGATCGGCATGTTGACCATCGCCTTGACGTCGGTGGCGTTGTAATTGCCGTAGCTGACCTCACCCTGCGCAGCGAATGCCGACAGGTCGGGCTTGGCGGTGATGATGTTGACCGAACCGCCCGTCGCGCCGCGTCCATACAGTGTGCTCTGCGGTCCGCGGAGAACTTCGACGCGGTCGAGATCGTAGAAAGTCGCTTCGGCGAGCGGCGGTGCGCTCAGGAAGATGTCATCGAGATGGACGGCGACGCCGGACTCAGCGTCGTAACCAATCGCGGTTACGCCGATGCCGCGGATCTGGAAATTGGAGCCCGTAAAATTGCCCTTGGTGTAGCTGACGTTCGGAGTCGAAAACACCAGGTCCTTGAACTGCTGGACCTGGTGCGCGGCGAGGTCCTGCGCGGTGTAGGCCGTGATCGAGATCGGCACCGCCTGTACGTCTTCCGCTCTTTTCTGAGCGGTCACGACCACGGTTTCGATCTGCGCATAGGCGGGGGCGGTGAAGGCCGTCGTTACCAGCAGCGCACCAATGAACGTAAGGGACTGAGCCGTCCCGATCTTCGCAGGCATTTTGCACTCCCCGTTGCGGCCCCAATGCTGGAGCCTTTCCACCGGCGTGTCCCGCTCGCATCCCGAGCGAACCCAGACTGACACGCTTCGGCATTTTGGAGATTGATGGAATGTCAGAAACCGGGCAAGGGCGTTGGCCCACTGCTGCCAACGCCTTGCGCTTTCAGCGGAACTTTGTACCCATTATGCAACAGTGAATGTTACGGAGTGCCGCTTTTTACGGCTTATGAATCAAGAAATTGTCGTAGGGAAAGCACGAGACCGCGCGAAGCGGCAGGCCTATTTCAAATCTGGGATAGCTCCCGCTCCCTACCGACCGGCCCTCGGAAAGGGCCCGATGGGAAACGGAAGATCGTCGCGCGCAAAGGTTACAAAGGCCAGAAGCTCGAACAGATATTGGAGCAGGTTGAGGGAGAACCGCTTGAGCTCGTCATTGGTGTGGCCGTTGATCACAAGTACGACGAACTGCACGAACGCGAGCACGAACACGATCCAGAGCACCACCCAGGCGAGGAACGCGAAACCGATCGCGTAAAGCAGACGCGCGATGGGGAATGGCCTGTGGTCCGGATAGGGCTGAGCCTGTGCGGCCGAGCCGGGAGGAACATCCGACATGGGGCACTCCATTAGGATTGTGTCACCACAACAATTGGGGACCCGTGCGGCCAATTCAAGCAGGTTCGCCTGGCGGGGTGTTACCAGCCAACCAATCGAACGGGCCAACGAGAAGCAACCCGGCGAAATAGCCGCCCAGATGGGCCTGCCAGGCCAGCGGGCTGGTTTCACCACCGATCGTCAGGCCGGTCGGACCGAAGGCAAGATTGACCGCCACCCAGAGCAGCGAAAA
>Ga0105239_10006894_pt1 | contig 13104 bp, 10 predicted proteins | sample KBSC44metaG_FD_92761 | JGI IMG/M metagenome (GOLD analysis project Ga0105239, IMG submission 92761) | Corn rhizosphere microbial communities from Kellogg Biological Station, Michigan, USA - KBS C4-4 metaG | ecosystem: Host-associated > Plants > Roots > Rhizosphere > Soil | place: Michigan, USA...
CCCGGCCCCGGCGCACTCTTTGGATATCAGCGCGGATGAGAGTCACCAGATCCGCCATATCTTCCGGTTCTCCAACCTGTGCAATCGCCGACGCCAGGTTAGCCTTCTCTCCCCCGTAGAAGTCGTCCTGGAGGAGCACAAGTCCAACTTCGCTTTTCAGGTACGCGCGAAGATGTTCTTTCCGCGTGTTGTCAGCGACCCGTGTCGGCTCTCTGTCCAGTCTGGCGACCCTGCTAAGAAGAGCAGCCGTGACTTTGATGTCAAGAGGATCGCCTCTGGTGACGCACGAGAGTATGCCGTCTGCGGCAATATCGTCGGGAAGACCACGAAACACATCTGCCAATTGGTTCATTACGCGTCCTTCGAGTTCGTGCGGCTGACTCGGTTCCGCATCTAATTTGCGCCGAAGGTCGCGCACCCCTGCGAATACGCGCGCTGCAAGTTTCGCATCTGCTCGGGCGGCAATTAAGGCGATTACTTCATCAAGTAGAAGGTATTGGTACTCTCCCGTCTCGATACGTACCAGATACTTTTCAGCCAGTCCGTCCGGAATGGCAGTAAGAAACGGTAACCAAATTGCGTGCCTGTATAGCACACCCTCTGCAGTCTGGACGGCGACCCACTCGGTAATCCAGGCCGGGTCGGCCTTACGCAGATACTCAACCCCTGGTCGGAGGAGATCCCATTCAATGTTGCGAATGACATCGCGCGGCAGATTCGTCATTGCGTCCTTGAGCACTTCATCCAAGCCTGCTTCGCCAATGCGAATCAAGGCGACGGCGGTTCGCAGGCGTGCGGCATGGTCCGTTGTGCTGTCGATGAATTTGCGCAATGCGAGAACCGTTTTGTGACGACGCGCCGCAGGCACCCAATCCAGTCTCGTGTGTACAACATCCTCGAATGTCTGCGCATCCATTGAATCGAGAACGCGAATCAGGTCGTCCTCAGCTTCGGTCCACATAAGGCCGTAGGCCGCTGCCTTTTTTACTTCGGCGCTTTTGTCTTCTGCTGCGAAGGCAGCGATCTCGCTGTCAACACGGTGATGAAGCAGTTCGGATACGAAATCCTCGCGCGCTTCATCGGCCCAAATTCGCACCTGGTCTCGCCAGTTTCGTCCAAGCGACGTGACCTGGATATCCGGCCAGAGCCGGTACGCTTTTAGCCTTGTTTGGTGATCTTGTCCCGACAGAAGCGGCACGATGATGTCGCTGAAATCCTCGGCACCGGTAGCAAGCATCGCGGCGAGTGCAAACTGCGGATAGCTCTTGTCGGGGATTGCGTAGATTGCACGAAACCGCTGGCCGACCGTCGCACCAACCGCACGCCAGACGGCTCGGCCACAGAGCCGTGCCAACTGGCCTGCGAATACGAGGTCGACGGCGAGCGCCATTTTGACCAGCGTCGCACCGACGAGGATGTTTCTCTTGTCGATGGTACTATCGCCGGTTTGCTCGGCTAAGGTCTCTACGACCATGCTCAGCGGTTCGGTCCAGGCGGGATCGTTCACGTATTTAGCCGTAAAGCGGTCGGTTGCATCGCGTTCGTCGTCCACTAAGTCTAGAAGCTGTGTCTGTATGCCACGTGCCGCATAGTACTCCTGAAGTAACTGGTGCTCGAATCGAAACGCGATGTGCGGGTAGTCAACACGCTCTAGAACGTGGTGAGCGGTGAGTGTCGCGAGGACCGTCGGCGCTCCCGCAGAATCGATCAGCCCACGTCCGGTAAGTTCTCGTGCGATGGCGGCGACGACCGGGCGGGCATCCTCCTCGGACAGGGTCACTGCGCCGCGCTGGGTCATCTCGCTCGCGAGAGCTGTCAAATAGTCGGTCTGGCGACCGAAGATCGGGGCTGATTGCAGCGCGTTGCTGTGTTCGATTCGTTGTTCTTCAAGGCGGAGGACCTGGTCAATGATGCCGATTTTCGTGGAGGGTATTTCGGCGCCTGCTTCAAACAACGATGTGACTTCCGATAGGATGAACGGTGTGCGGGTCAGTTCATCGAGCGACGGGTCGGCATCTATACGACTGCGGAGTTCGGCATCTTTCGCGCCTAGCCGGGCTGCCAGGTAGGCTGCTCGTTGCTGGCGCTGAAGGGGCAACAGGCGCAGGCGCAATGCGCTCGGCAGTGGGGGCATCAGATGATGTGTGCGAGTGGCAATGATGATGCCTACTCCGGGAAACTCCCGTTCAAGCTCCCGGAGCGCTTCATCCGCCAACGTAGAATTGGACTCAGTTACCTCATTCCAGCCGTTCAACAAGAACAGGAATGGTTCTGTCTGCTGCACGCACGCGAGGTCGGCTGGTGTAAGGCGTTCGGCCTGAAACGAGAGAGTACCGGCGATGAATTCGAGAATACCCCGGCGCGATGACGTCCACGCCGGGAGCTCGACGATGAAGGGAGTGCCCGCAGTGCGCACGCGACGTGCAAGCTGTATGAGCGTGGTGGTTTTACCGCGGCCGGCGGGCGCTTCGAGAATGATACGACCGCCCTGCAGCAGCACCTGATCGATTTGCTCCAGAGAGAACTCTTCGGCAGGCTCCTCGCTCCTCTGATCAGGCCGCTCCACGGTGAGTTCGAGGAGAGGATATCCTTTTGTCTTCTTGTCCCAACTATGATTGAGGTTGGCTGCCGCGCGCCGTGTTCGGTCAATAAGATCTGCGACCTGCGGTTCGGCATCGATATGGAGGTAGAGGAAACTTGCGCCGAGCGAGGCGTTCTCTGGCCTCATCATCTCTATGATGATGTCTTCGCGCTCGATGATGAGAAGTTCGAGGCCGTGCTCTCTCTGAATCTCCTCTTTCCACTTCCTTTGATCAGCATTTCCAATTTTGGCGGGCGTCATGAAGAGGAGAATCTTGAGGTCCGAAAAGTTGTCTTTGGCTCTCTTCGCGTCGGCGGAAACCTTCTTGAACGTCGCCGAGATTGAGGCGGCCAGCCCCTTGCCGATTTTTTCAGGTGTTTGGCTGGCAGGCGCGTAGGCATCGAGGCCGAAATCTTTTTTTCGCTCGTAAGCGGTGAGCTGATGAGGCCATCGCTGCTTGCCGAGTATTACCGCCAGCCCTTGAAAACGCATCCCCTCCTCCTGGGAGATGAGTTCATCAAGAGCTCTTTCTATGTCTATCCTCAAGACCGCCATGAATACTCCGCCACGTGTGTTGAAGGGGTGTGGGAGAATCTGCCGGTTGTAGCGGCAGGTACGACTCCGGTTTCCACTGTATTTGAAACTCTGCCGAAATCGTGCGATCGGGAATTATCGGAAGTATAGCAGATTCCGCGGACCTGGACATGGTGCGCTGGGATCGTCCGCGGGGCGGCCCCAACGCAATGCCAGGATACGGCCAACGACCGCGTGGGCATTGTTCGAGTCTTCCTCGGTGGCTGAGGAGACATGGTTTCTTCTATGTCATCCTTGACAGCGGAACCCCTTGGAAAGAGCGGCCGGTCATCGCCAACAGACTGCACGGCGGTGTAGACCTGTTCGGTCCGTAATTCGTCGGCTGCTTTTGCTGGTGCCTATTTCCGTTTCAATATAATTCCAACTCGTACTTGATTCTGGTATACCTATTTTGTAATTTGATCTGGAAATAAAGGAGAATGCTAATGAAAAAGTATGTTGGCCCGGGGATCGTTACTGCTGCCCTTGTAATGTCTGCGTTAGCGATTGACCTGGTGACGATAATCCCCGCCCACGCTCAGGTCGCTCCGGGTTATACGTTCACTACGCTCATCAATTTCGACACAGCGGGTGTCGTAGGATTTGGACCGCGATCCGGTGTCACTTTTGGCAATGACGGCAACTTATATGGTACTACTTTTAATGGTGGTGAGTCTGGTCATAACGAGGGTACTCTGTATCGTTATATTCCTACAACCAGTTCATATAACACGCTAATGACCTTCAATACAGTTGATGCCCCAGGGAGTAATCCCTATGCCGGTCTTGCGCTTAGCAGTGACGGAAGTTTCTATGGAACCACATCTCTAGGTGGTTCGACTGGCCAAGCGACAGGAAGCTTATATCGCTATACGCCATCTTCTGGGCAATATTCCACTCTAATTAATTTTGGTGTTGATCTCTCTGGTTTTGCACCCCATTCAGGTATCACTTTTGGTAGCGACGGTAGCCTGTACGGAACCACTTTTCAGGGTGGAGTTGCGAGTGCGGGGACTCTCTATCGTTATATTCCGTCAACTGGGGTAATCACTACTTTAGCCGATTTTGGTACTCCTGGCGCTATAGGCATCAATCCCCATTCTGGCGTTACGCTTGGCAACGACGGCACCATTTATGGGACAACTCCCGGTAGCACTGATGCGAGTAATAGTGGGACTCTGTATAGTTATAACCCATCCACTGGTGTGTTTAAGACACTGATAGACTTTGGAACCGTTGGAGTGTCGACCATACAAACGCTTTCAGGTGTTACCATGGGGGCTGATGGTAACCTTTATGGAACAACCACAGGTGGTGCGGCGAATAGTGGGACATTATATTGCTATAACCTATCAACAGGCAATGTCACTACCCTCGTAAACTTTGGCACATCTGAAGCCACCGGAGTCGGCCCACTTTCGGACCTCACTCTGGGGAGTGATGGCAGCCTCTATGGAACAACTGACGGTGGCGGTTCAGGGGTTCCAGGCATGGATGGTACGTTGTATCGCTACAATCCGGTGACCGATGTGTTTACGACGTTGGTGAACTTCGGCACATCAGGTATTTCTGGCTGGAGTCCCGTTGCTGGAATCACTTTCGGTAATGATGGCAGTTTATACGGAACGACTTTGTCTGGCGGAGATGGAAGCGTTTCTAATGGCGGCGGTATTCTCTATCGTTTATCTTCTTCGAGTATTGCTGCGCCAGAGCCTAGCTCCATGATGCTGTTAATTTTTGGCGGTTTGTCCGTAGTTGGTAAGCGAGTGCAACGTCATCGGCGGCGGTATTAGGCTCGCACCACTATTTCCTCACAGAAGTCAGCGACTTCCTATCCATCGACCGCCGGCAAGCATCACGTGCCGGCGGTCCGGTTGTCTCTGTGCTGGAATAGTATCTCGACAAAGTGGCTCCAACTCAATTGTTGGGACAGTGTCCCAACAATCTGAAGGTCTGGAAATAGCTCCGCCAGACGGATCATACGCGACAGGTTGTCCTGGGTAAAGCCGCGTCCGAAAGCAACCTTTAGCCGCTGAGCCAGTGTCGCGACTACCTGCTTGCCATATGCCGCCCGTTGGCCTCCCAGTATCTCTCTTCGTATGCGTTCTCCAATGTCCCAATAAAGCAAGGCCAATTCGCTATTGACCTGGATAACCATGCGTTCCCGGGTTGCTAGAATCAACGCCTGGACATCCTGGAATACAGCGTCGGTGTTGGGAAGGGCGGCAATAGATTGCTTGGGGTTCTGTTTGCGTGCGGGCAAGGGAGAGACCTTAGTGAGGAAGTAGCGGAGGCGGGATAATCGCTGAGATCAAACGAAAGTGTACCCGATTAGACAGGAGATACAGGCTCAACTATATCTGCGGCTGAAGCTGTCATGGATGAAGAGTGGCTTCACAAAGTATGAATTAGAGGGTCTTCTACGATGCGATTCCCCACTCCCTGACGGAGTTCGACATTCTCGCTACCGAGACCGGTGACTTCCTATCGACGGATCGCCGCCATGAGATGCTCGCCAGTGGGCCAGTCGTCTCGGTGCCCGTGGTGTATACGGGAGTGGTGAAGTCGGCGAAGGACCTGAGCACGTTGGTCTGCCCCTCCCTCTACAAGACACCAGAGTGGCGAGAGCGTCTGCGCGCCGCAGCCGAGGAAGCCGGCAGCGATCCCGATCAAGTCGCACTACGCGAGACCGATCGTTCGGACAATTCCGAGGGCCTCTACGCACGTCAGACAGTCCCACGTCACTGCGGAAACCACTGCTTGAGCTTGAGGAATTGCTTCTCGTAGACGTGGTAGCTGACTGCCGCAGCGACTGACGTCAACATTACATTCAGCACAATCAGCCCCAGGGCCATCACCCAGCTTGTCCGCTCCGGGTCGTAGACGTGCCACCGGACGAGTGCTGCCCTGCTGAGATACATCAGCGGCAGGTGGAGAATATAGATGCCGTAGCTGTATCTGCCGATGATCCTCAGCATTTGCTGCTCATAAAACCGCACCGGCAATCCACGAAGCGAACCGGGATCGATCGACCAGAACAAGATCGCGGCAAACAAGATCGCCAGAACGCTGTAGAGAAAATCTCTCAGCCACGGATGCCGCGTCGGATCGAACCCGGGGCCGGCAAGGAGCAGGAGCGATCCTGCGATGGCGGCGCCGTACCGGGCGATCTTCCGTACCCGGCAGGCCGCGCCGGGCGGCTGCATCAGCAACGCCAGCAATGCTCCAGCCGCCAGCGAATCCGCCCGTGTGGGCGTCCACGTATAAAGAGCAAACCAGTTTGTCCCGTGCGCGGTCAGGATCAATCGCAGCAAAAGCGCTCCGACCATGATGCCCAGGCAAATTCGGATCAGCGCGCGACGTGAAAAGCAAAAGACCACCAGTGGCCAGACCAGGTAAAACTGCTCCTCGACCGAAAGCGACCAGAGCGGCATGACGATGTCCGACCATTCGCTCCATTTCTCCTGCGCGGCGACCCAGAAGTTTGCCGTATACGTCCACACCCACGGCAGCGCGGTGCGAAGTTGCAGGCTCCACTCTGCCATCCCGGAGAGCAGGAGCACGAGCAGCAGCACCGTCAGGAACCCGTAATAAAGGGGAAAGATGCGCAAGACTCTTCGCGCATAAAAATTTCGGAAATAATGGCGTGTCCCTTTGGCGTCAAAGAGGATCCCGGTGATCAAAAACCCGGACAGCACAAAGAACAGGTCAACGCCCGCCCACCCATTCTCCAGCACGCCGGCCCAGCTCGCTGATCTGGGGAGCAGAGCCGAATAGTGACAAATAAGAACCGCCAGAATCGCCGTCCCGCGCAGCCCATCCAAAGCGGGCCAATGCGGGCGGGCGGAGACCTGCGGGCGGCCTGTTGGCTCCATCATCGTTGGATCAGCGTTGCTGATGGGAGTCGCGGTTTCGCTGACGATAGATTTCTTTTGGTTCAACGGGTATCGTATCTTCCTCATCCTGGACACCGAGACCGGCGATTTCCTCTCGACGGATCGGCGTCACGCGATGCTCGCCGGCGGCCCGGGCGTTTCGGTACCGCTGGTGTACACGGGCGCGGTGAGGTCGGCGAAGAACCTGAACGCCGTCGTGCGCCCCTCGCTTTACAAAACGTCTCAGGGGCGCGAACGGCTACGGGCTGCAGCCGAGGAGGCCGGCAGCGATCCCGATCAGGTGGCGCTGCGCGAGACTAGCCGCCCAGATAACTCGGAGGGACTGTATATCAAGTGGGAGGAGCGCAGGGGAGGGGTATTGGGCGCTACACGTGGGGGCGGCGCGACTTCTTGAATGCGATTCTCGGTAGCGGCACTCACGGGAAAGAGCGGCCGGTCATTACCAACGGGTTGCGCGATGGGGTGGACCTCTTCGGGGCTTGATCGGCATCCGGTCACCACATCTATACTGTCTCTAATATTGTTCTAAAAAACTTCCAATTTTATTCCACTTCCGATACAATCGAGATATATAAGGCTGTCGGAAGGCGAAATGAATGAGCAGAGTCCTGGTTATTAGCGAAGATCCCACGGTCACTGAGTGTGTCACAGGGACAGGCCGGCAAAATTCTCTTGAAGTTCGGCAAACAAGCTGGAGCGATTGGGAGGTGCAAACGCTTCGGGAACGGGCCGCGGATGTACTCCTTTTTGACTATCGCAATCCGGACGTAATTCCTGGAGAGGCAACGCTCCGGCTTGCGGACGAACTGCGCAGACCCGACCTGGCAGCACATGTGGTGCTCGTTGCGCCGTTCGCCCAGTTATTTCAGGAGGCTGTTGAGGCGGCGATAGATCGAAGGAACATTTCACTCGCAAACCCTCACGTACTCGCGGACGCCGAGGCGTTTGAACAGATTGTCGCGAAGCTGGTCGCGTACCATGATTTGGGGAAGCAAGACTCACGGTTTCAGAGAAATGTTGCGGAATCAACCCGTGCGTTTCCCTATCTCGTGGCGGAACTCCATAACCCCAAGACCGGTCGTCTGGATGCCAGGCGTGTAGGCGAACTTTTCGCCATTCCGTTGAAGCGTCTTGCCGCTGCGCTGGGCGCAGAGTCGGCTGCGGTCTACAAAACCCCGGATGCGGCCGGCTTGCAGGAGGGGCTGCGGCTCTACGAGCGTATCGCTCGGGTTCTCCTGCCGCTTGTGGGATCGGAGGAGGGGCTACGCATCTGGCTAAATACGCCAGAGCCGGATCTTGATAACGAAATACCCCGCGACCTGCTTCTGGGCGGAGAGGGAGAAGTGGTGGCGGAACTTCTGGAGGATATGCGGGAGGGGCAACCGGGCTGATGCTTCCCGATGATGAATTGGAAGTTCTCCTGAATGCAGGCGGGCTTCCTGCCTCTCCCTGCCGCCGTACCATGTATCGCTGTGTTGAACAGGGAAAGCTCTATGGTCTGAATCGGCCAGTTCCGTTTCCTGATCCTATTCCACTTTATAGTCGCAGCTCCTCGGACCGCGGCGCACGTTTTACCGCTCGCGGCGGTCCTGATACGCTTTATATGGCGGAGGATATTACCGTCGCTTATCTGGAGGTCGATCGTGCCTATAAAAAGGTCGAAGGGCTGCAGCCGAAAGTCGTTCCTCCTATGGCGCCGCCGGTCATCCTGTTTGCGATCAAGGTAGAGTTGGAGCGTGTCTTGGATCTAACTGATGCTGGGATTCAGGCAGCCCTGAAGACCAATGTGGCTGAGTTGACAGCAACATGGCGTCTTAAGCAGCACCGAAAGATACCGGTGCCCACACAAACGCTGGGAACCCTTATCTTCCAGAGCGGTCGCTTTCAGGCGTTACGCTTCCCTTCCGCCCGTGACCCGCGGGGCTGTTGTCTGGCGCTCTTCCCGGATCTCGCTATAGCCCCTTCGCTTGTAGAGGTGTTCGATCCCTACGGCGAACTCGTTGGTAGGATTCCATGACCCTCATCTGAGGAGGTCGGCAGCGATCCCTATCCGGTGGCGCTACGCGAAACGGACCGTTCGGATAACTCCGAGGGGTTGTATATCAAGTGGGAAGAAGAGGGGAGAGTCGTTGGTCGCTACAAGTGGGTGCAGCGCGACTTCCTGAACGCGATTCTTGACAGCGGCACGCACGGGAAAGAGCGACCGGTGATCGCTAACGGACGGTGAGGGGACGTTGACATTTTCGCTCTCTCTTAGCCGCCGTACGGCGACTAAGAGAGAGCGAGTGCCAGATTAGCCGCCAGGGCTAGCTTTTCGGTTTCAAGTAGCCGTGCATGCCGAGCCATTTGGCGAAGGCGTCGAACCAGCCGGTGCTGGTAGTTTCCTTCTGGTACATGCCGAAGCCATGGCCCCCCTGTTCGTAGTAGTGAAACTCGACGGGGCGGTTGGCTTTGCGCCACGCTGGGATCAAGCCGAAGTCACTGTGGCCAAAAATCGGATCGTCGGCGGCGACGACGGCGAAGAGCGGCGGCGCGTCGGACGGGACGTCCACGGCCGACAGGGAGCCGTAGATATTGCCGATGAACGCCGGTCTGGCTTCGTGGCTGTTCAGCGTGGTGGCCATGGTGAGCATCGCGCCGGCGGAGAACCCGATCATGCCGATGCGGTCGGGATCGACGTGCCACTTCGCTGCATTGGCGCGGACGAGGGCGAAGGCGGCGTTGGCGTCGGCGATCTGGGGCGCGAGATCGGCGCCCATGCCGCCGGGAGAACGGCGCGCCGCTGCGGGAGGAGTGCCGGCTGGGGCGCCTGCGGGGCGCCGGGCCGGCGGACGCGCAAACTCGTCGAGGTCTGCCGGCGTCTGGTGGAGACGATATTTGAGCACGAATGCCGCGACTCCCCGATCGGCCAGCGCACGGGCGACGGTCCAGCCCTCATTCTCCATCGACAGCGTTTGGAAGCCGCCGCCCGGTGCGACGATCACCGCGGCACCGGTCGCCTTCGACGGGTCTGGAAGAAAGGGCCTGAGGGTGGCGACGGTGACATTCCGCGCAAAGTCGACGCCGTACTGGTGGTGCCAGGACTCGGTGGCGGTCGCGCCCGGCAACGGGCCGGTGCCGAGCTCTATCGCATCGGGCTGCGCGGGGATCGGTATGGCTACCATCTTGTCGGCCGGAACCGTTGTAGCCGGAGCTGGGTTAGAAGTCTGTGCCATGATGGGCTGTGCGGGCAGGTACGCGGTTAAAAGTGCGATGTAGGTCAGGGGCTTCCCGAAGCTACGGATAAGTCGGGCGGCCGTCATCGGACGAGTCGTGGATGTCATCTCTGCACTCCTTGCAGGCGATTCCGTGGTCAGCGCCGCCTTCTCCTTGGCCCGGAAGCCTGCCAGGGAAAAGACTACCGCATCACGCCGTTTCTGTCAAGTAAACAATTTTACTGTCACGTGATTTTGTGCCAGTGGCCCAGTTTTGCTGCTATGTGGAGGTCCCCCGGAGGATTACGCTGACACATCATCGGCCCGATTTTTTGCCGGCGGCACTCCGGCCGCGCGGCTCCCAGAGTTCGATGGGGTTGCCTTCCGGGTCGGTCAAATGGGCGAAGAGTCCGTTGGGATAGGAACGCGGGTCTACTTTTACGGTAATTCCCGCCGCCTGCAACTGGCGTACCATGGCGGCTAAGTCACGCACGCGGAAGTTCAGCATCCACTGCTTCTCCGGGTTCCCGAAGTAGGACGTCTTCTGCGGGAACGGCTGGAACGCCGTAGGGCCGCCCTGCTGCTGCCAGGGAGCGTGTGCACCGTCCATCGGAGTCAGGTCAACCCCGAGGTGATCCTGGTACCACCGCGCCAGACGCTTCGGATCCGTCGCCCGGAAGAAGAACCCCCCGAATCCCAGTACCTTTTCCATCGGAATCTTACCTCCTGCGCCTTGCGTTATCGTGTCCTGCGTGCGTCTTTGCTGACGACTGGTCTATTGTAAGATGGGCATCCGCTTTCCGGCGGACCGGTCCGGCATAAGCAGCGAGCGTATCTACCCTTCCCACTGGATGGCATCGTGCGGGACGGAGGCGACTGCCGGGCCGCCGCGCTTTCCCAGCAGGGAGAGACGCATCACGATCGGGGTGCCGGTACGCGCCGCTGCCTCGACGCGCTCCCAGCGCAGCGGGCTCAGGTGCAGTTTGATGCGGGAGAACAGGTGCGGCATGCCGCCCGGGGCCTCCTCTATCCAGGTGAGGTAGCAGAACCGTTCGGTGCGGGGGCCGTGGGCGTAGGGGCCGAGGAAGTTCGTCCCGCCATCCGGCAAAGGGGAGACCGAGAAGCGCGCGGTGAAGGTCGCGGTCCCGTCGGTCACCGGAACCGGGTCGATGGTCTCCTGCCCCTTCTGAATGCCGAGGAAGAGGCGGGAGCGGCGCTCTCCGGCGCCACGTTCGCCAAAATCGATGTCTGCCAGATCCTCGCCGATAATGCGTATCGTCAGTTCCATAGCCGTCGTTTTCCTTCGGTCGTCACGAATAGAATCAGACTACCAACCTGCGTTGCGAATCCGGAAATGGGGGGAAATGGGTGTCGAATTGGGTGACATCTGATAGTAAAGGGGCGCCTTCCTCCTGGAGGAAACTCCAGGAGGAAGGCGCCCCTTAGAACCGGCCCGGAGACCGGGGTAGCGGGACCGGGCGGATCGATCAGGCCAGATCGAAGCGGTCGAGGTTCATGACCTTGGTCCAGGCAGCGATGAAGTCCTGGACGAACTTCTCCTGGGCATCGTCGCTGCCGTAGACCTCGGCGATCGCCCGTAGCTCCGAGTTGGAGCCGAAGATCAGGTCCACGCGGGTGCCTGTCCACTTGACATTGCCGGTGGAGAGGTCGCGGCCCTCGAAGAACTCGTCGGCTTCCGATGTCGCCTTCCACGTCGTGCCCAGGTCAAGCAGGTTGACGAAGAAGTCGTTGGTGAGCGTCCCGGGGCGGTCGGTGAAGACGCCGTGCCGGGACTGGTCCCAGTTGGTGTTCAGCACGCGCAGGCCGCCAATGAGCACGGTCAGCTCCGGTGCGGTCAGTTTCAGCAGCTGGGCTTTGTCTACCAGGAGCTCCTCGGGCTGGACCGCGTACCGGGTCTTGACGTAGTTGCGGAACCCGTCGGCCTTCGGCTCCAGGACGGCGAACGACTCGACATCGGTCTGCTCCTGTGAGGCATCGGTGCGTCCCGCGGCAAACGGCACGGTGACGTCCAGGCCGGCGTTTTTCGCCGCCTGCTCGACACCCGCGGCGCCGCCCAGAACGATCAGGTCCGCCAGGGAGACCTGCTTGCCGCCAACATGGGCGCTGTTGAAGGCGGTCTGGATGCCGGCCAGGGTACTCAGCACCTTCTCCAGTTGTGCCGGGTTGTTCACCTCCCAGAACTTCTGCGGCGCCAGGCGAACGCGGGCGCCGTTGGCGCCGCCGCGCTTATCGGAGCCGCGGAAGGTGGAGGCGGAGGCCCAGGCGGCCGAGACCAGTTCGGAGACGGAGAGGCCGGTGGCGAGGATCTGCCCCTTCAGGGCCGCGATATCGCTTTCGTCGATCAGTTCGTGCGTCACGGCCGGAACCGGGTCCTGCCAGATCAGCTCTTCCTGCGGCACTTCCGCGCCAAGGTAGAGGCAGCGGGGGCCCATATCGCGGTGGGTGAGCTTGAACCAGGCGCGGGCGAAGGCATCGGCAAACTCCGCCGGGTTCTCGTGGAAGCGGCGGGAGATCTTCTCGTAGGCCGGGTCGAAGCGCAGCGCGAGGTCCGTGGTCAGCATGAAGGGCGCATGGCGGAGGTTCGGGTCGTGGGCATCGGGAACGGCGCCCGCGCCGGCATTGCCCTTCGGCTTCCACTGCTGGGCGCCGGCCGGGCTCTTCGTCAGCTCCCATTCGTAGCCGAAGAGGTTCTCGAAGAAGTTGTTGCTCCACTGCGCCGGTGTCGTCGTCCAGGCTCCCTCCAGGCCGCTGGTAATGGTGTGGATACCCTTACCGCTGCCGAAGGTGTTCTTCCAGCCGAGCCCCTGCTCGTCGAGGTTCGCCGCGGCCGGCATCGCGC
>Ga0105239_10006898_pt1 | contig 13103 bp, 10 predicted proteins | sample KBSC44metaG_FD_92761 | JGI IMG/M metagenome (GOLD analysis project Ga0105239, IMG submission 92761) | Corn rhizosphere microbial communities from Kellogg Biological Station, Michigan, USA - KBS C4-4 metaG | ecosystem: Host-associated > Plants > Roots > Rhizosphere > Soil | place: Michigan, USA...
GACTTCATTGTGTAGTTGAAGTACCCTCCGGCGGCCTGTCCGTACTCCGCGGCGAAGTTGCTGGTCTGAACCGCCACTTCTTGAATGGCTTCCACACCCGCCTGGCTGTTCTGTTGGGCGATCTTCCAGATATTGCCGGTCGCGTCTTGTCCTTCGATGCGAATGCTTTGGCTATTGGCGGGCATGCCGTTCACGACGACCGCGGTTTCGTTCTGGAATGACGTACCCGGAAGAAGGACCATCGCCTGCAGGGGGTTACGGATATTGCCTCCCACGGTGTAAAGCGGCAGATTGGTAACGTCCTTGGTAACCAGCTGGTGGGACATTTCGCCGCTTTCGGTCTTGAGCAGCGGGGTCTGTTCGTTTACCGTGATGGTCTCGGTGATCGCGCCGACATCCAACGTCACGTCGAGACGCGTCCCGGTCGCGGCCTGTACGACCAAGTTCGAACGAACATATTTCTTGAAGCCCGTGGCCGTTACCGTCACCTCATAGTTACCGGCCGGGACGGAGACGACATAATTTCCGGTGTTGGAAGTACCGCTTTGAAACACCGCACCTGTATCGGCGTTCTTGACCTCAATGGACACATTGGGAGCAACTGCGCCTGAGGGGTCGGTGATGGTTCCGGTGATGGAGCCGTTGGCGCCCTGGCCGTATGCCGCGAGCGCAACCACAAGCAGACATGCGAGCACCGTCAGGTGGCGCATCGCGAGTCTTAGGTCAGATACTCCATTTACTTCTGCTTCTCGTTTCACCATAAACACCCCTTTGAGCTTCTTCTGGAGCCCGTTTTTCGATGCGGTCGAGGAACCGGCGGGCTGCACTCCACCTATGGCAGACCCGTCACTAGCAAAAGCAAAACTTCGTCAATCGATCCAGTTGACCTTAAGTAAGCGTGAGAGGCAATGGATTCGGGTTGATACTTACTATAAAGAACATTGATGATGGACCGGCGTGCGCGGTCCTGTACAATCAACTCTCAGGGCCTCGCAGTCTAACCCGAACAGCCAGTTTGGGGGTTGCCGATGCATTCAAAGTATTCGCGAATTATCCTCACGGTAACGGCGTTTGCGGTCGCGTTGGCTGGCGGTGGGGCGTGGTGGCTCATGCGGCAGTCGGCCGTCCGCCCCAGCGGAACCGGCCCTGTTTCTTCGCAGGCGGCCGGCGGTTACGCGGATCCGGCGGTATGCGCGGATTGCCACTCTGAAATCGCCGCTACCTATCAAAAGACCGGGATGGGACGATCCTTCCGGAAAGTCCGCTCGGAGAAAGATCTGGGTGCGGCCGTCCCCGCGAAGCCTTTTTATCACGCGGCTTCAAAGAGCTTCTTTAGCATGGTCTTCCAGAACGGCGCCTGGTTTCAGCGTCGCTGGCAGACGGATTTCGACGGCAAGGAAACCAATGTCGACGAGAAGCGCGTGGATTACCTGCTGGGCTCCGGTAACCACTCGCGAACGCTGTTGCATCTGACGGAGCGGAACACACTACAGGAATTGCCGCTCGGGTGGTACTCGGAGAAGGGCGGCTTCTGGGGGATGAATCCCGGTTACGATCGTCCGGACTACACGGGCTCGGTGCGCCCTATCTATTACGAGTGCATGTTCTGCCACAACGGATATCCAAGTATTCCGGAGGGTGCCCAACGGGATGCGGCCCAGGCAACCTATATGCTGCCGCTGCCGGAAGGAATCGGCTGCCAGCGGTGTCACGGGCCCGGACAGAGCCATGTCGACAAAGCCTCCCAAGGCGCTTCGCTGCAACTCGTGCGAGCCGCGATTGTGAACCCGGCGCGCCTGAATCCGGATCGCGAGATCGAGGTTTGCCTGCAATGCCATCTGGAAACATCGAATCAAAAACTGCCTCATGCGATCGTCCGCTTAGATCGCGGTCCGTTCTCGTTTATGCCGGGACAGCCGCTGGCGGACTTCAAAGTGAACTTCGACCGTGAACCGGGCAAGAACACTGGCTTCGAAATCGCGCACGCGGGCTACCGGCTTCGGGAATCGCAGTGCTTTTTGAAGAGCGGGCTGACGAGCAAAGGCCAGCTTCGGTGCACCACTTGCCACAATCCTCACGACATTCCCCGTGGAGAGGAGGCCGTCTCGCACTACAACCAGGTTTGTGCCGGCTGCCATCAGTCGGGCACTTTGCTCACCAAGATGTCGGTGCATAAGGCGGGCGCCGACTGCGTTAGCTGCCACATGCCACGCCGGCGAACCGACGATGCGGTCCATGTCGTGATGACCGATCATCTCATCGCGCGCCGCCCCCCTGAGGGGAACCTGCTGGCCGAAAAGCCCGAACGCGCCGAAACGGCTGCCTCTTCTTATCAGGGTGAGGTGGTCCCTTACTACCCCGCCAAACTCGCTTCGACCGCAGACGACGATCTGACACTCGCGGTCGCGCAGGTTCGCGAAGAGAGTAACCTGAAGGCCGGTTTGCCGCTGTTGGCATCCCTAATCGCCAAGTATCATCCAACGGAGCCGGGGTATTATGCGGAGTTGGCGGAAGGTTACCTTGCCGTTGGCGATCCGGCCTCGGCGATCCGCTCTTTTGAGGAGGCTTCCCGCCTCGATCCTGACTCGGCACCCCGGCTGATCCAGTGGGGAGATGCATTGATGCGAGCAGAGCAGTGGACGCTTGCGGAATCGAAACTACGACGCGCCACGGAACTAGCGCCGGGAGACCCGCGAGCCTGGGGCAGGTTGGGATGGGCCTTGTGGCAACAAGACAAGGCGACGGAGGCAAAGTCGGCGCTCGAGAAGGCGATCGGCCTGGATCCCGAGGTGCCCGAACTGAGGAACAATCTGGGCCTCATCCTGTGGGGTGTGGGTGACCGGGCCGCTGCCGAGAAGGAATTCCGAGCCGCGCTCCGGATACAGCCCGGCGTCTCCGAGTGGCGATTAAATCTCGGTCGCGCACTGGCGGCGCAAGGCCAAATCGCGGAAGCGCGTTTCCAACTGGAAGAGAGTCTGCGCTTGAAGCCCGACAACGCAGAAGCCCGGGTGGACTATGCGCGCGTGCTGGCCGATTCGAACCGGCTGTCCGACGCCGAGAAGCAAGCCAAACTGGCGGTGGAGAGCGATCCCGGCTCCGCCCCCGGTCATGAAATCTGGGGGGCTCTCCTGGCCGAGAAGGGAGATGTTCCCGGTGCACGGCGGGAATTGCTTGAGGCTGTCCGGCTCCAGCCTACGAATTGGCGCGCGCAGGTTGAACTCGGGATAGTATTGGCGCGCCAGGGAGACCGTGCCGGCGCTTTTCAGCATTTGACGGCCGCCGCGCAGGGTCCCGATCCGGACGCCCGAGCCACAGCGGAACAAGCGTTGCGGACTCTCACCGGTAAATAACGGCGAAGGTTGTTTTTAGTGCAACTCGGTCGCCCTTGAAGCTTCCGGCCTGACTGACCGCATCGAGCCCGGTTCGGGGATACCCGCGGACGCGTACACACCGTGGCGATTCATTCCTACACGCATGCAGTGAGTCAATCGCGAGGAAGCCCGCGTGCACTGAACGAAGCGCTACAACATGCCACCACGGAGCTGATGCATTGGCTGACAGAAAGTCTTGGGGTACGACGAGCACGGCGCCAGCGTGCTGATCGGCCAAGGAATGGAGTATGAGGTCGCGAACGCAGTAGACCCGGAGTTTACTATGGTGGCTAGATACGCAAACGATTCCTCGGACCGCCCGCCACTTAAGGACTCACCGCGATAACTAGGATTACCTATTCTATTCATTCTGAGCTGAGGGGTTAAGGCGGTATCCGGTCAGATGTCGATAGGAGACCATCCTCGCCGCTGGTCAATTCTCCGAGGGCTTCTCGACACGATCCACGACCAGCATATCGATGGGGTCCTTAGCGGGCTCCAGCTTGAGACCTAGTTGATCTATGACCGCGTAGACAATGGCTCTGCTAACTTCGTCCGGGCTCTTACCCTCCGGCTGGGTGATCAGGATATCGTAATCGATGTCGCCTGTGACGCCCGTCCTGTCGATCACCGGTCGGTCGGTGGAAACTCCCACCAGTTGGACGAAGTCGCCAATCGATTCCTTCGTGGCCTTGCTGCGCAACGTGCCTCCAGGTCCCGGCGTAAGATTCCAGCTAAACGTCTCGCCGGGATCGGCCGACTTGAACGCGCGACTCTTTTTCGCCTGGATCAAGCGATACACCGGGAGTTCTTTGGTGGTGTGATGGACCTTCAACTGAAACCGTTCCGCGAGCAGCGCCTGAAGCATCGGCCGAACTTGGTCTTGCGTGGAAACTCCATCGCCGGGGCTCTCGGATGTAATGACGAAAAGGAGAGATTCGGCCCAGGACGGCGCGCCTGTCACCTGATAGTCCTTGACGTTATACGCGTCGGCAACCAGGGCTCTCAGGGTGCCTCTAACGGTTATTCGGTTCCCAGCGATCTTAAATGGCTTACCTGCGGTTCCCACGAAAGAGAGGTCATATTGACCCGGTTGCAAGGATTGATCGAGTTGCTTGATCGACGCGACCTCAAACTGCGCAGTTGAGGCTTGCGATTGACTCCAACCAGCAGGGAGACCGACCCATCCGGCCAAACAGATAATTGTAAATTTGGCGAGCAAGCGGTTCGTAAAGATGTCCATGTCCTTGCCTCCACACAACATTCTATAGCGCCCACCGCACTCTAAAGCGCATTGCGGAACCAGCAGATGCAGCCACCGTGCGCAAAACCGGGAGTGAAGAAGTACGGGGGGCACTCGCCAGCGCGGCACGGGCGACCCGAGGATTATCCAATTTGCGATGAAGTTTATCTCTGGAACAACACGCGCGGATTGCCGATACGCACAAAACCGTCTGGCGCCCCTAGGACACCGGCTTACCCGTGCTGTCTAACATTGACTCCAGAATCACGATAGATCCGAAGCTATCCCGCAAGTAAAAGCTCAGTGCGTACCCCTCTTCCGTGACTAGCCTCAGATCTTTCCGAATAGGCAGCTCGCCCACGACAGTTCCCTCGATCTTCTTCGCGTTGGGCGTCCAGTTAGCTCCGTGATGCTCGTGATCGTCCGGATTCTCCTCGTAGATCTCGAGATCGTACTCCGCTATATCCACCAGCTCAGTTCCGAGGAACACATTCCCGATCCCAACTAATTTTCGGACGGGGCGCAACGACATCAGACGAAGCATACACCCCAGTCCGACCAGGGGCAAGCGGCACGCCACGAGTGAGCGTTGAGCGAGCTGATCAGCGGCCGTAGACCAGGAGTTCCTTACCGTTGGGCAGGATGATGCGCTCAAGCTTGATGATCTTCTGGCCATCGGAGTACTGATAGCCGATGCCTGTGATCACGTCGCCGGTCTTAACGGTGGTCTTCGTCCAGCCGTTAGCCTCCATCCGGTTGAGGGCCGGGCCGCCGACCTGCCATTTCTCCATGTTGCCGCTGGCGGTCTGAACGGCAAGAGTGATCATCGGGTGCGGGTTGCCCCACTGGAAATCGACCACCGTACCCTTCACCGTAATGAGCCGTTGCTGGTTCACCGGCCATGAATGATGCGCCGAAAGTGGCATTGGAGCCGGGATCAGCGCAAGTGTTATCCAAGCGGAAATACAGAAGGCTTTCATGGTTCGTTCCTTCTTGCGGACTTTCTTTCTGCCAGACTGGCTTCCTGGCAGCCATTCTAGAACAAACTTCGCACGAGGGTGAACAGTCGGCGGCTCCATCTCCCGCTCGCCACGAGCCTGCCACTTCGACTTTCGCTCGATGTATCCTCAATTCGAAACGGCGTAAACAAGCAGTTTCGGATTGTTGCTCGCCACAGATGCGGCCGACCCGGGAGGAACATTGTTTCCGCCTTGAGCGGCGGCAGCTGTCGGCTCAAAAGGCGCTGCACCCGCTGGGGCTCCTCGTCCCGGGCCGGTGCCGCGCCCTGCTCCACGTCCGCCACCACCAAAACCTCCGCGTCCTTGAGCACCGGTCCCCGCCATGACGGCGATGTATTGCTTGCCGTCAAGCATATAGGTCATCGGCGGGCCGACGCCGGAGCTCAGCGGCAACGCCAAGTCCAGAAGCTGCTCACCCTTGTCTGCTGTAAACGCTTTCATGCGGCCGTTGTTCAACGTTTGAATCACGAGGTTCGAAGCCAGGGACAGTGTGCCGCCGCCGGACTGTCCCCCGCCGAGTACGAACCACCGTTCCTTTTGAGTGGCGGGGTCCCACGCGCTGAGGATCCCTCCGGTCACTTTGCTTCCATCGGGATTCTTGCGGTCGGGTCCGTGCGGAGGTGGGGACTTCATCGGTATGCCGCCCCGCGCTCCGCCCAGATTCAATCCGAAGTTCTGGTTCCCTGGAGTTGGAGTGTAGGTCTCCGACGCCACGAAGCTGAATGTGTTTTCGGCGGCAATCGGAACATAGATCAGGCCCGTATTCGGGTTGAACGACATTTGCGACGTATTGTGCATCTGCACCGGATATACCGTTACGCCCTGCTTGGAAGAATAGAGCGCGTCCGGGTGAACATTGGGCCGGCCGGTTTTGGGATCTAGCCCCGTGGCCCAGCTCACTTGCGACATCTCGGATGCGGAGATGAATTCGCCGTTGGTGCGATCGATCACGTAGAAGTACCCGTTCTTGTTCGCCTGCATGACGACTTTACGATTGCGATTGTTGATTCGAATATCGGCAAGCAGGAGGTGCTGAATCGCGTCATAGTCCCATTCATCGCCAGGCGTGCACTGGTAGTGCCACTTCAACTGACCGGTGTCCGCATTGATGGCGAGAATGGAGGCGACGTAGAGATTGTCCGGGTTCGTTGCTTGCCTGCCACCGTTACGAACGTCCGCAGACCAGACCGTCCCATTGCCAGTTCCGACATACAAAAGGTTTTCATCGGGATCGTAGGCCATGCCATCCCACATGGATCCGCCGCCGCCCATCTTCCACCATTCGCCCACCCATGTTTTCGCCGCGGCTTCCATGGCCTTGTTCTCAAATCCCTTCGATGGATCGCCGGGGGTTGTGTAGAACTTCCAGAGTTCTTTGCCCGTGTTCACATCGAAGGCGGAAACGTATCCACGAAACGGAGGAAACTCAGCTCCGGCATTGCCGATAAACACTCTGCCCTTCGCGACGCGCGCGGCCATCGTGAGGGAGTATGGGGAGATCTCGCCCTCTTTCGGCTCGGGGATCGCCCATGAAGACCACAAGAGCTTTCCGGTCGCTGCATCCAGAGCCTGCATGCGCCCGTCGACAACGGGGACAAGTACTTTACCCTCGTAAAGGGCAACGCCCCGGCTATTCACACCACAACAAAGGCGGGATTTCCCCGGCTGCGTCATCGTTCGATCCGCCTGCGGGTCATAGCGCCAGAGCTCTTTGCCGGTTTTCGCGTCGACGGCGGCGACGATGCTCCAATTCGTCACGGTGTAGAGGATCCCGTTCGAATAGAGAGGAGTCGCCTTCTGGTCGCCCCCGCCGGGACCGAGTTCATACGACCACACTGGTGCGAGTTTGCTCACATTCCCGGGATTGATCTGAGTCATGGTGCTGTAGCGCTGCTCACCCCAGTCCATCCCGTTCATGGTCCATTCGGTGCGTTTCCCCGCAGTCTGCAGCACCTTGTCGTCAATCTTCTTGACCTGCCCAACCGCCAATGTCGTCCAGATAAAAAGACCGATCCCAAGGAATCCGACCAGAAACAATCTCATTCGCTGTGATGTCATGTTCTCCACAGCATACCCCGACTCGGTCGGGCCTCAGAACTCTTGGTGCACGAAGGATCGCCATGCCCATAGCCGAGAAGGGGTCGCTGCTGGGGTATAGGAATAGGGAAGGCGGTCCGCCTGACGTCCTGGGAACGCCTGATCCCTATGACGACACACTTACTGTGTCTGTGACCTCAGGTTTCTGTGCGTGAGGACCACTATACTTCGATTAACACTGGTTACCATCAGCTATATTCACTCTTCATTGCGTTCAATCGCGTTGCCTGACATGGTGGGCGGAACACCGAGCGCCTGGTAGGGGTTATTGGCCCGAAAACAAAACCAGTACTCCGGTTCCCCACGCCCCCATCCGCCTCAATCCCTCGTTATACTCTCTCTCGAATGGGTGCAGATTCATCGTGGGGGCGCATCGTGCCGGGGAAGCCGTTTGGTCAGGTGCCGTTTCAGGCAAACGTCGAGCTGTTGCGATTGTTTCTGACGCATCGCGAAGATATCGTCGAGAGCATAGAGGCCGTTCTGAACGCCCAGCGAAAGCCGATCCGGTACCTGCAGGATCAGTCTCTTTTGTCCCGCCATTTCGAGGATTGTTTCTTTGCACGCACTGCGGTCCCCGCCAGCCAAAAAAGTCTCCGAGGCCAACTGGAAGAAGCGCATTGGGCCGGGGGATTCAGACCTCGTCAGGTTCAGGGTCTGCATAACGACCTGATCCATCCGGCGGAGATGATGATTCGCGCGTTTTATTGCTGGCAGCAGACGCGGTGGCCCGGCCGCAACGGCCGCATGCACTACGCGCACACCCTGTTCAACTTGTATGTACTCCGGTGGCTCCAATTTCTGAGCATGCGCCTCTGGGATGCAGTCCCGGCCGAAGGAAGGGCCTCAGGAAGAGAAGATGAAGGCCCGAGCGGCTTTGCACAGGAAAAGGCCGGCGGGCGGCTCGCGGAAATTCAAGGCGTGCTCGATGAGCTGTGGAGAAGCTCACCAGCCGATCAGCCCGTGATCGTGCGCGACGCGCGCTGGCTGGTTCCATTGGCGCAGAGCCTCATTACCGATGAGTTGGCGCCCTATTTCGAAGTCGCCCGGCAAGTCACGGAGACGCTGCCAGACGCGGACGTGCTCGAAATCCAGAAGGCCCATGTTCGAATGCTTGGCGGGCATCTGACCTCACAGATTCGTTATTACTGCGCGAAGGATCGCGTGTCGATCCACGACCATAGCGTCGTTCTTCGCACGCGCGCCTCCAATGCGCTCGATTTCGCACTGCTGGTACAAGGTCTCGTGGAATTGCTCAAAGCCTATGACCGTGCATTGCAGAGCGGCGATGAGCGAATGCGGCTCGATATGGCAGGAGCCATCTGTCAGGGCATATCTGCCGATCCTGAACTGTTTCTGAATCGCATCGACCTGTTGAGCGCTTACAGCATGATCGAGCACGTCTTCATCGTCCCGGATCCCGAAGGCCATGTCGTTTATTCGCCCGCGGGACAGCGGCATGTGCTGCTGCTCAAGGAGTATGGTGCACTCATCGACCGATTGATCACGTCGTCGCTGCGTGACGATTTCCCGCGCTTCAGGCCGGTTGATGGCGGCTATTCTCCATACGCAGTTATATTCGGGTTGCCATCCCATCTCATCGAGCACATGGCGCTCAAGGCCTTGCAGCACGATGCGGAAACGCGATTCAGCTTGGAGGATGTATTTCTGGATGGCGTCTTTGACGATAGTGACACTAACGCGGCAAAGCTCGCATGGGTGAACGGCTGGCGGAAATTGCCCCACATCGACCGCGAAGCACAACGGTTTTACGACTACCCGCAACAGTTCGCTGAAGACGTCTACGGCCGCATCGAAGGCGAGCTAGCCCGCAAAGGATGCGACGGTTCCAGAACCGGGCGCCTCTATATCGACGACCCTGAGACTGATTCGGAAGCGCCCACCATTCCAGAACTGCCGGGCCGGTACTTCGTCTCTTCGGACAGACAGATTGTGGCGGCGCACCAGGCTGAGCCATATGACCGGGTGCAACTGCTGGCGGGGCGGCGGGAAGCGCATTTCCTTGTCAGTTACGAAACGCCAGGCGGATGGATTGCCCTCAAAAAGGACCTGCTCACGGAGGTCCTTGGTGCGGGCCGCCATGCCAGGATTATCGGGCTGCCGCCCGACGCGGCTCAGGTGTTGCGGCTCATGTGCACCGATCTGATGACACCGGAGAACGTGGCCGATCAGGCAGGCGGGCCGCCATTGATCTAGAAGGCCGGACCTGTGATTCCACGCCCTCGTCTGAGGCGAAAAAGTATACGAGTGAGCCGATTTTCGGCCGGTCCGAGTGCGAAACGGATGCCCTCCGGTGGGACGTCCACAACGGCCTGCTGCCGTCCGCCCTCTGCGACGCCGCGTTCGATACAGGCTTGGTCAGCTTGGACGATACCGGCAAGGCGCTCCTCTCCTCAGCCATCACCGAAGCGGCCGTCGAACAACTCGACGTTCAATCGGCTGGACAACAAAGACGGCGTCAGCGCGGGATAGATGGTCGCTCTGAGATGCGGCTCTCATCCGGCGACAAACTCGGACCCCGTGAGATATTTGCGCAGATCGGGGCAAGCGGGATGGGTGAGGTGTACCATGCGCGGAACACTAAGCTCGACAGCGACGCAGCTATCAGGCTTCGGCCCGCAGCGCTAGCCTCGCGATGGCATATGCCGGAAGAAAACGAATTGACTCGCGCCGCTTCAGCCTTTCGACGAGCCGCCAGCTAGGATCTGCTGGCTGCGTCGGCCTGACTGCTCATCTCTTTCATCTTCTTCTTCATCTCCTGAGCCGTGGGTTGAGCGATGTGGGTTGCGATCATCCAGGTATTCCCTTCCGGATCGACGATGGTTCCACAGCGATCGCCCCAGAACATGTCCATGACAGGTCCCTTCTGCGTGGCGCCCCGCTTTACGGCCTTGGCGACTACTTTGTCCGCGTTCTCCACGGTCATATATAGGGTGACGGGCGACGCTCCCAGCGTCTTGGCGCTACTAGAGCCCATTTGGGGAATCTCGGGCCCGAGCATCAAAGTTGTACCCCGAAGCGTCAACTCGGCGTGAATCGGTTTGCCATCGGGTCCGTTCATGATTCCCCGTTTGGCGAAACCAAGGGCCTTTTGGTAGAAGTTGACGGCGGCTTTTATGTCAGTCACCGTGAGCATGGCGCTGACTGCGCCAAACCGTTTCTTATTGAGGGGATCGATCTTTTTTGGCATGGCGCCTCTTATTCTATCTGGTCAGATCGTAACGTGATGGAGTTCAGGTCATGCCGAAAGGTCGTCCGCATTTTCACTACTTTTCTGCGGGAAGCTCAACCCCACCAAACGCCGAATCTGAAAGAGTAGGTGAGGGATGCGCCGTGATCCAGGGAGTCGCGTTATGCATTATTGCTGCGCTCTGTGCGGAAATCCAAAACCAAGCAGGCACTTTCTCCAAATTTCCTACGACTCGGCGTTGGCTGGCTTGTAAGAGCGCGTGTGCGTGGGAAGGCCGAGCGCGCCTGCCACGTTTCAGCCCTCGCCTTCGAGACCCTTGACCCTACGGCACAACAAGCTAGAAGTCTTCATCCACCGCCCTCACAGGAGCTATAAGCTAAAACTAAGCTGAATCCTCAAGATGTCTATTTCTGTAGGCGAAAAACTTGGTTTCTACGAAATCATTGCGCCTATCGGTGCGGGCGGAATTGGCGATGTCTACAAGGCCCGTGACAAGCGCCTTGACCGCATCGTGGCCATCAAGGTTTCCAAGACCGAGTTCAGTGAGCGCTTCTAGCGCGAAGCTCGCGCGGTTGCGGCGCTGAACCATCCCAATATCTGCACGATGTTGGCCCGAATTATCTGGTTATCATCGGCGGCACGCCTCTCAACGGGCCGTTCCCTTTCGACCAGGCACTGAAGTACGCGGCGCAAGCAGCGACATATTCTCGTTTGGATTGGTTCCGTATGAATACTGACAGGCAAGCGCGCCGCGGGTGGCTTATACATCTGACGAGTTGGGAACTTATCAAGTTTACGTGCGTTCCTTCCCGGATAAAGGTGGCAAGTGTCTAGCGCTGGCGGTTCGTACCCGGTTTGGTCTCCCAACGCCCGTGAGTTGTTTTTCCGCACCGGCGATAACCAGATCATGGTGGCAAACTATACCGCCAACGGCGACTCCTTCGCTCCGGAAAAGCCTAGGCCGTGGTCAGAGAAGCGACTGGTGAACTTCGGTCTCATTGGAACCGCAAGCTATGACGTCGCGCCTGATGGCAATCACATCGCTGCTCTGATGCCTGTCGAGACGTCAGAATCACAGCAGTCGCAGAATCATGTGATCTTTCTTATGAACTTCTTCGACGAGCTGCGACGGAAAGTGCCCGCAGGCAAATAACTCCTTCGGCGCTGACGGCGGGAATCCCTCATAAAGCCTCGCTTTTGAAGGGTTGGCTGGATAGCTGCCGGATTGTTGGCCATCCGGCACCTACTTTTCGCGGGTGATCTGTCCGGACGGGATACGCCATCATCCAGGCACGAACCATTTCTTGATCATGTAAACTGGGCTAAATCACTGATATGCCGCTTTCTGTGGGCGACAAACTCGGCCCGTACGAAATACTTGCGCCCATAGGTGCGGGCGGAATGGGTGAGGTCTATCGCGCCCGCGACACCCGCCTCGATCGCACCGTCGCCATCAAAATCTCCAAGCAGGAATTCAGCGAGCGCTTCGAACGGGAAGCCCGAGCCGTCGCCGCCCTCAATCATTCCCGTATCTGCACCCTCCACGACATCGGACCCAACTATCTGGTCTTCGAGTTCGTCGAAGGCGAGCCGGTCAAAGGTCCCCTGCCGCTGGATAGAGCCCTCGACTACGCCGCCCAGATCTGCGACGCCCTCGATGCCGCGCACTCCAAGAAAATTACGCATCGCGATCTCAAGCCCGCCAACATTCTCGTCACAAAGCAAGGCGTCAAGCTCCTCGATTTCGGCCTGGCCAAAATTGACGCCCCACTCAAGGACGCTGCCCAGACCATCACCATGGGGCTTACCGGGGCCGGCCAAATCCTGGGCACGCTGCTCTACATGTCGCCCGAGCAGCTTCAGGCCAAGGAAGCCGACAGCCGCAGCGATATCTTCGCTTTCGGTTGCGTGCTCTACGAAATGGTCACCGGAAAGCGCGCCTTTGAGGGAGCTAGCCCCGCCAGCATCATTGCCGCGATCCTCGAACGCCCTGCCCCATCCATCGCCAACCTGGCTCCGCCCGCGCTCGATCGCGTCCTGAAACGATGCCTGGAGAAAGATCCCGACGCGAGGTGGCAATCCGCCCGCGATCTGAAATCCGCCCTCGAACTCGTCTCCGCCGACACGGAGCCGCGAGCATCCGCCGGAGTATCCGAACCGCCAGC
>Ga0105239_10006899_pt1 | contig 13101 bp, 12 predicted proteins | sample KBSC44metaG_FD_92761 | JGI IMG/M metagenome (GOLD analysis project Ga0105239, IMG submission 92761) | Corn rhizosphere microbial communities from Kellogg Biological Station, Michigan, USA - KBS C4-4 metaG | ecosystem: Host-associated > Plants > Roots > Rhizosphere > Soil | place: Michigan, USA...
ATCGGCCAGGTGATCCTGTTCTTCATCTTCTACGTGCAGATGTCGACGTCGCTGACGCTGTTCGCGCTGCGCAACGTCGATCCGCGCTTCATCCTGTTCGGCACGACGCTGTTCACGTGGAGCGCCGCGCAGTTCCAGGCACTGAACCCGATCTGGATCATGATGCTGAGCCCGCTGCTCGTGTGGATCTACAACGCGTTCTCGAAGAGCGGCCGTGACCTGCCGGTCGCGGCGAAATACGCATTCGGCTTCGGCGCGGTGGCGGCCGGCTACCTGGTGTTCACGATCAGCGGCCGCTACGCGGTGGACGGTCGCGTGTCGTCGTGGTTCATGGTGTGGGGCTACGGCCTCTACTCGCTCGGCGAACTGCTGGTGAGCGGCCTCGGCCTCGCGATGATCGCCCGCTACGTGCCGGCGCGCATGAGCGGCTTCATGATGGGCGCGTATTTCGTCGCGACGGGTGTGTCGCAGTATCTGGGCAGCGTCGTCGCGAACTTCGCGCAGATGCCGTCGCACGACCTGCCGGCCACCGAATCGCTGCCGCTCTATCTTTCGCTGTTCGAAAAGCTCGGCTGGCTCGCCGCGATCGGCATGCTGCTGGCGCTGCTGCTGCTGCCGATGATGAACCGCCTGTCGCGCCAGCATCAGCGCTGCACGGACGAGCGCCGCGAGGAAGAAGCGGTGCAGGCGCAGGCGATGGCCTCGGCTCAGTAAGTACTATCCCTCGGCGTGCGGCATGCACGCCACATTCTCCCGCCAGCACGGCCAGCACGTCCTACACTGGTTGCAACGGCGCAACCGTTCCATCGCGGTGCGCACTGGTGGGAGAAGATCATGAAAAGCAAAACGACTCGGCTCTTGAGGATACTGTCGGATATCCGGCATGCGCAGCGCTGCACCGCACTGCGCGCGGCCCGGGCCGCGGCCGAAGCCGACGCGGTGCTCGCGCAGCAGGACGATCCGAAGTCCGACGAACGCGACGACACCGAATCCGACGACGCGACGGCGGCGCCCCACTCCCGCATCGGCTCACCTCACTGAGCGTACCGACGCCGCGCGGGCTCCTTGCGCCGCCTGCGCGCTCCCGCGCCGCTCATGCGGCCGCGCCGCGCCAGCGCGCGAACCACGATCCCGATCCGGCCACGGCCATCATCAGCCCGACCGCGCACGCGTCGGCCGCGAGGCCCACGCCGATATGCCGCAGCTCGGCGCCGTTCGCGACCGGATGCAGCAGCGAATCGATGACGAGCGAGATCGCCGCGCCCGCGACGAAGCAGATCAGGCCGCGCCGGCCGACCGCGACGACCGGCTGCACGGCGTGCGCAATGCGCGCGATCCAGCCGTAGCGCACGCAGTCGGCCATCAGCCATGCGAGCGCCGCGAAGCTCACGATGCGCGGCAGCGCGAGATCGCGCTTGAGCACGCCTTCCGGCACCGGCAGCCCCGAGAACAGCTTGTAGCTCGCGCAGCCGAGCACGATCGCACACGCGACGCCGGTCGCCGCGGCGCTCCACCGCCCGAGCGCGACGTGCCGGTAGAACGGCTGGCGGCGCGCGAGCACGCCGCCGACGAACATCAGCTGCCACGCGAACGGGTTGAAGCTCCAGCGGAACGAATCGGTGTCCAGCAGTTCGGGGCCGAGCCAGCCGGCCGCGAGCCACGACGCCGCGCTGAACGCGACGAGCAGCCACGGGTGGCGGCGCGCGAACGGCACGACGACCGGCGACGCGAGCGCGAACAGTACGTACATTGGCAGCACCGACGCGAGATACGGCTGGCGCTGGAACGTGAGCAGCTCGGCCGCGCCGGTGAGCGGCGACGCGAGCATCACGCTGACGTCGTCGAGCGCGAGGTTCGGCGCGTCGAGCCCGTAATGGTCGAGCACGGCGGACACGACGAGCATCAGCGTCGACGTCGCGAGAAACGCGCGATAGATCTGCATCGCGCGGTGCACGAACCGCCGCTGCGCGGCGCGCGCGCCGTGCCGGTCAGCGATCGCGCCGTAGGCACTCGAGGTCGCGAAACCGCCGAGAAACACGAACACCTCGGCCGCGTCGCACAGCGCGAACGCGTGGAGCGTCACGCGCGACAGCACGCTCGCACTGATGTGATCGACGACGATCATCAACAGCACGATCCCGCGGAAGAAATCGACTTCGATCAGGCGGGCGCCGCGCGCCGGCGCAGCCGCGGCGGCGGGCGGCATGCTCAGCGACATGGCCGCACCCGCGCGAGCACGGCGCGGCATGCACCGGTGGATGAGTCGAAAGGAAGAAGGCGCAGCCGATCAGCGGCGATACGCGTATGCTCGCATCGCGCCAGCCCGGCCGGCCCGGCACGGAGATGACCGTTCATGGAAAAGCCGCATACGAAGAGAAGACGGTCAGATCAGTCTAGTGTCCGCTGGGGGATACCCTAAGTAACAAAATGCAACGGAATCTTCTGTTCGATTACACGCGTGACGGCGATGATACGAAGCTGGCGACGCGGTCAGCGTGACGTCAGTGCGTCGCCAGTTCGACGCCAGGATCGCGGGGGATTCGACACGATGAACGTGCGACGCGCAGCCCGTTTCCGCGCGGCCGTCGTGCCGCGGGAGACGACGCCGAGCGACGCAGACCGACGCTCAGCGACGCGCGGGCAGGCGCCGCATCAGCATCGCGCTGTGCCACGCCGTCAGCGCGACGGCGACCCAGATCGGCCCGTACGTCGCGAGCTGCGCGACGCTCAGCGTCTCGCCGAGCAGCAGTAGCGACACCGCGACGAGCAGCACCGGTTCGACGTAGCCGAGGATGCCGAACAGCGCCATCGGCAGCATCCGGCTCGCCTTCAGGTAGCTCGCGAGCGCGAGCGTGCTGAGCACGCCGAGCCCGGGCAGCAGCGCGGCCCACAGCAGCGGATGGCCGGCGACCGGCGTCGCGCTCGTCGACACCATCGCGAGCGCGAACGGACACAGCAGCACGATCTCGACCGCGAACGCGGCCAGCGAATCGGCGTTGATCCGCCGGCGCAGCACGAAATACGGCGGATAGCCGAGCGCGACGACGAGCGTCGGCCACGCGAACGCGCGCGTCGCCCACACCTCGTGCGCGACGCCCAGCGCCGCGAAGGCGACCGCCGCCCATTGCAGCGGATCGAGCCGTTCGTGATAGTAGAAGCGGCCGACGAGCACCATCGTCAGCGGCAGCAGGAAATAGCCGAGCGACACTTCGAGCATGCGCCCGTGCAGCGGCGCCCACAGGAACAGCCACAGCTGCAGGCCGAGCAGCGCGGCGCTGACCGGCAGCGCGATCAGCAGGCGCCAGTCGCGCACGCTGCGTCGGACCAGCTCGACGAGCGCGGGCCAGCGGCCGCGCAGCGCGATCAGCGCGAGCGCGCCCGGTGCGGTCCACACGATGCGCCACGCGAAGATGTCGAGCCCCGTGAGCGGCGCGAGCAGTTTCGCGTAAGCGGACATCAACGCGAACAGCGTCGACGCCAGCACCGACAGCACGATGCCGCGCCCGGCCTCCGGATACCCCGTCATGTTGTTTTCGCCTTACTGCTGCTGGAAGCGCTCGAAACGCTTTTCGATCGGACGTTCCTCGAACGTGACCTCGGTCACGCGCGCGGACGGCGGCCCGTGGCGCAGCCACGCGAGCATCCGGTCGATCTGCGCGCCGGGGCCCTGGATCATCGCCTCGACACTGCCGTCCTCGAGATTCGCGACCCAGCCGCGCAGCTTCAGCGCATGTGCCTCGCGCACCGTCGCGTGCCGGAAGCCGACGCCCTGCACGACGCCGCGCACCCGCACGTAGTAGGTCTCGATCCGTTCGTCCAGTTCATTACGGCTCATCGCGTCGCCCTCCTGTTGCATTCAAGCCCGGCATTGTAGTCGCGTCGGCGGCTTCCTACACGCGCCCGGCAGGCCGGCCATCGGCCGCCGCCCGGCGTGGCCGCGGAGTGCGGCCGCCCGCGCCGCGCTCGCGTCGCCGTGCGCGCCGACCACGTACAATCTCGCCGACGCACAACCGCCGCGCCGCCCGCGCGGCCCTGAAGGAAACGCATGACTGATACCTCCCGCGATCTCGTTCTCGTCACCGGCGCGTCCGGTTTCGTCGGCTCGGCCGTCGCGCGCATCGCGCAGCAGAAAGGCTATGCGGTGCGCGTGCTGGTGCGCCCGACCAGCCCGCGCACGAACGTCGCGGATCTCGACGCCGAGATCGTCACCGGCGACATGCGCGACGAGACGTCGATGCGCGCCGCGCTGCGCGGCGTGCGCTACCTGCTGCACGTCGCGGCCGACTACCGGCTGTGGGCGCCGGATCCGGACGAGATCGAGCGCGCGAACCTCGAAGGCGCGGTCGCGACGATGCGCGCGGCGCGTGCCGAAGGCGTCGAGCGGATCGTCTATACGAGCAGCGTCGCGACGCTGAAGGTCACGAGCGCCGGCGATCCGTCCGACGAAAACCGGCCGCTGACCGCCGAGCAGGCGATCGGCGTGTACAAGCGCAGCAAGGTGCTGGCCGAGCGCGCGGTCGAGCGGATGATCGCCGACGAAGGGCTGCCGGCCGTGATCGTCAACCCGTCGACGCCGATCGGCCCGCGCGACGTGAAGCCGACGCCGACCGGCCGCATCATCGTCGAAGCCGCGCTCGGCAAGATTCCCGCATTCGTCGATACCGGCCTGAACCTCGTGCATGTCGACGACGTCGCGCACGGCCATTTCCTCGCGCTCGAGCGCGGCCGGATCGGCGAGCGCTACATCCTCGGCGGCGAGAACCTGCCGCTGCAACAAATGCTGGCCGACATCGCGCAGATGACGGGCCGCAAGGCGCCGACGATCGCGCTGCCGCGCTGGCCGCTCTACCCGCTCGCGCTCGGCGCGGAGGCCGTCGCGAAGTTCACGAAGAAGGAACCGTTCGTGACCGTCGACGGGCTGCGGATGTCGAAGAACAAGATGTATTTCACGTCCGCGAAGGCCGAGCGCGAGCTTGGCTACCGCGCGCGTCCGTACCGCGAAGGGCTGCGCGACGCGCTCGACTGGTTCGGCTCGGCGGGCTACCTGAAATAGCACAACGCGGCGTGCTTCACGCCGCTTTGCGCACTTTGTTACACGTCGCCGACGGACCGGCACCGGCGCAGCGGTTAAAATCGCGGGTCTTACGCAGAGAAGACACGCATGAACCTGAACGATCAGATCGATTCGCTCAACGCGGGCGTCGATCAGCTGCTCCACGATCACCACGCCGCGCAGCAGGCGGCACGCAGCGCGGAAGCGTTCGCGCGCGCCGCCGCGGCGGAAGCCCAGGCCGCTGCCGAGCGTCACGCCGCGGCGGAGACCGAAGCACTGGCCGCCGCGCAGCGCCACACGGCCGCCGCCGCCGACGCCACAGCCGCGCAGCAGCGCCACGCCGATGCCACCGCCGCGGCCGAAGCCGCCGCTCAACGCCACAACGAAGCCGCCGCGCAGGCCGAAGCCGCCGTCCAGCGGCACACCGAAGCGACCGCGCTGACCGAAGCGCTCGCGCAGCGTCACGCGGATGCGGAAGCCGCGTCGCAGCGCCATGCGGCCGCGATCGCCGAAGCCGAGGCCGCCGCGCAACGTCATCACGCCGCCGCGACCGAAGCGGAAGCCGCCGCGCAGCGTCATGCCGCCGCCACCGCGGAGGCCGCGGCCGCCGCGAAACGCCACGCGGATGCGACGGCCGAAGCCGAGGCCGCGACGCAACGCCACGCGGCCGCGATCGCCGAGGCCGAAGCGCTCGCGCAGCGTCATCTGCAAGCGATCGCCGAAGCGGAAGCCATCACGCAGCGCCACGCCGAAGCCATCGCGCAAGCCGACGCGGCCGCGCAACGGCACGCGCAGGCCACTGCCGAGGCGGAGGCTGTCGCGCAACGCCACAGCGAAGCGATCGCGCAGGCCGAAGCGGCCGCCGAGCGTCACGCGAAGGCGATCGCCGACGCGGAAGCGCTCGTCGAAGCCGTCGTGAAGGACGCGGCGACGAACCCGGCGGCGTCCGACACCGCGACGGCCATTGCAACCGTCGCGGCCGAAGTCGTCGAACCGATTGTCGAACCCGCTGCCGCGCCAATTGCCGCCGATGAAGGCGCTGCGGCGCCGGCCGATGCGAGCACCGCAGTCGTCGCGACGAACGGCGCCGCCGGCGCGATCGAAGTCGCCCCTATCGAAGCAGCGGATGCGCCCGCGGACAAGCCGACGCTGCATGTCGCACGCCCGTCGCAGAACGAACTGACGCTGACCGTCAACGGCCAGTCGATCACGCTGCACCCGGAGCAGCTGGGCCAGTTGATCGAGGAACTCGCGCATGCGCGCGCGTCGATGCAGCCGGAACCGCCGCCGGGCATCCCGGCCGGCTGGCGCTTCGTGACGACGAAGAACCCGATGATGGCCGTGCAGAAGCAGTCGAACGGCGACCGCCTGCTGGTCGCGCGCCACACCGGCTACGGCTGGGTCCCGTTCACGTTCTCGCCGGACGTCGTGATCCAGATGTACATGATGCTGACGCAGCGATAAGCGAGCGCACCACCGCCGCAAAAGAAACAGCCCGATCGGTTCACACCGATCGGGCTGTCTGCTTTCCAAAGTCCGGAAGTCAGCCGGCACACGCCGGCATCATTCAGTTCAACGCTCCACCGGCGCCTGCACCCGCGCCTTCCACTGGCCGCCCTTGCCGCGCCAGTAGCGCCACGCGGAAGCGAACGTCGCTCCGACGTAGAACAGTGCGACGAGCGGCAACGCGGGCGCCCACAGCGGCGAGCGCCGGTAGTAGCGCAGCATCGGCGCATACGCGGTGCACATCGACGCCCACGCGAGCCACGCCGGCCATGCGCGCGCGCCGTACGCCAGCGCGGCGACGGGCGGCACGAGGTAGATGATCGTCATCCCGAGCAGCGTGCCGGCGAGCAGCAGCGGCGAATAATGGAGCTGCGTGAACGCGGTGCGCGCGATCATGTTCCAGATGTCGCGCCAGCTGTCGTACGGACGCAGCGACACGCTGCGATCGGCCAGATCGAGCCGGATCGGGTGCCGGCCGCTGCCGCGATGCTTGATCTGCGCGGCGAGGCTGCAGTCGTCGATCAGCGCGCCGCGGATCGATTCGATGCCGCCCGCCTCCTCGAGCGCGCTGCGCTTGACCAGCATGCAGCCGCCCGCGGCGCCGGCCGTCCGGTTGCGCGGATTGTTGATCCACGAGAACGGATAGAGCTTCGCGAAGAAGAACACGAACGCCGGGATCAGCGCCTTTTCCCAGAATGAATCGCAGCGCAGCCGCACCATCAGCGACACGAGATCGCGCTGTTCGGCCTGCGCGCGCGTGACGAGCTGGGCGACGGCGTCGGGCGGATGGCCGATGTCGGCATCCGTCAGCAGCAGGTAGTCGGCCGGCAGCCCGAGCGTGCGCACCGCCGCGATGCCCTGCGACTGCGCCCATACCTTGCCCGACCAGCCGGACGGCAGCGGCTTCGCGGCCAGCACGGTCAGGCGCTCGGCGCGGTTGATCGCGAGCGCGGCCGCACGGGCCGCGTCGGCGGTGCCGTCGTCGCTGTGGTCGTCGACGATGATCAAGTGAAAATCGCCCGGATAGTCCTGCTCGAGCAACGACGTCGCCGCCTCGGCGATCACATCGACCTCGTTGCGCGCCGGCACGACCGCGACGACGGCCGGCCAGCCGGCCTCGGCCGCCGCGCCGCGCGCCTGCGGCGGCAGCGCCCGCGCGGGCCGCGCACGCCAGAAACCGCCGCGCGCGACGAGCAGCACGATCCAGATCAGCAGCGACAGGCCGGATACCAGGAAGGTAATCGCCAGCATCATCGGCAAGCCTCCTGCCGGACACCGGCGCGAACGGCACGGCCGCCCGCCGCGCACGATCGGTCGAGCATATTGAGGGTCGGAGTAAAAGCGCCCATGACCGCACGGGCGGCAGGGCAATACGCGTAAGAATCGACGGTCATCGAATGGCCTTGAAATGAGCGCGACGCCGGGCAGCCGAACCGGCTGCCCGCGAAAGCGCGCAGTTTACCGGGTTCCGCGCGCGCCAGCGCCGATGCGGCTCTGCTATGGATGCAACACGGTGGATACAGCACCAGAGCACGGACGGCCCGATAGGGTTAAAATGCGCGATTAATTCGGGGTTCCGGGGCCTGGCCTGGCCGGTTCGTTCCTGCCTTCATAACATCAAGCCGGGGCGAGCGAGCTGTGCCAGCTCCTCGAACCCCGGCGTCTGTCGTCGGAGTTCGCTCATATATGCGAGTCATCCTTGCCCAGCCCCGCGGCTTCTGTGCGGGGGTTGTCCGCGCAATCGAAATCGTCGATCGCGCGCTGCAACAGCACGGCGCGCCGGTCTATGTGCGTCATGAGATCGTGCATAACCGGCATGTCGTCGAAAATCTGCGTAATAAAGGGGCACGATTCGTTGAGGAACTCGACGAGGTGCCGCACGGCGCCGTGGCGATCTTCAGCGCGCACGGTGTCGCCCAGACGGTCGAACGCGACGCCGAAACGCGCGGGCTCGACGTGCTGGACGCCACCTGCCCGCTCGTCACGAAAGTGCACGTGCAGGGCCGCCAGTACGTTGCTGCGGGCCGCCGGCTGATCCTGATCGGCCACGCGGGCCATCCGGAAGTCGAAGGCACGATCGGCCAGATTCCTGCCGAGGTGATCCTCGTGCAGAGCGAGGCAGAAGTCGATACGCTGACGCTGCCGGTCGATACGCCGGTCGCGTACGTCACGCAGACCACATTGTCGGTCGACGACACGCGCGGCATCATCGAAGCGCTGCAGCGCCGGTTCACCGACATCGTCGGCCCGGACACGCGCGACATCTGCTACGCGACGCAGAACCGCCAGGCCGCCGTGCGCGAGCTGAGCGGCCAGGTCGACGTGCTGCTGGTCGTCGGTGCGACGAACAGCTCGAACTCGAACCGCCTGCGCGAGATCGGCACCGAAAGCGGCGTGCCGAGCTATCTCGTCGCCGACGGCTCGGAAGTAAAGCCCGAATGGTTCGCGGGCGTGCAGACGGTCGGCCTGACCGCCGGCGCGTCGGCACCCGAGGAAATGGTTGAGGATGTAATCGGCGCGCTGCGCGCGCTGGGGCCCGTCGATGTCACGACGATGGCGGGCCGTGAAGAAAAAGTCGAATTCAAGTTGCCGGCGAAGCTTACGCAAGCTGTCGCCCGCGAAGTTTAAGGAGGACATCTCTTGTCTATTCCGCTGCTCCAGCAAGTCCGCGTCGGCGCATACATCATGCGCCAACACCTGTCCGGCAACAAACGCTATCCGCTCGCGCTGATGCTCGAGCCGCTGTTCCGCTGCAACCTCGCGTGCAACGGCTGCGGCAAGATCGACTATCCGGACCCGATCCTGAACCAGCGCCTGTCCGTCGAGGAATGCCTGGGAGCCGTCGACGAGTGCGGCGCGCCCATCGTGTCGATCGCCGGCGGCGAGCCGCTGCTCCACAAGGAGATGCCGGAGATCGTCAAGGGCATCATGAAGCGCAAGAAATTCGTGTACCTGTGCACGAACGCGCTCCTGATGGAAAAGAAGATGGACGACTACGAGCCGAATCCGTACTTCGTCTGGTCGGTCCACCTCGACGGCGACAAGGAGATGCACGATCACTCCGTATCGCAGGAAGGCGTGTACGACAAGGCGGTCGCGGCCATCAAGGAAGCGAAGCGCCGCGGCTTCCGCGTGAACATCAACTGCACGCTGTTCAACGATGCGATCCCCGAGCGCGTCGCGAAGTTCTTCGACACGCTGGGGCCGATCGGCGTCGACGGCATCACCGTGTCGCCGGGCTACGCCTATGAGCGCGCGCCGGATCAGCAGCACTTCCTGAACCGCGACAAGACGAAGAACCTGTTCCGCGAGATCCTGAAGCGCGGCGAAGGCGGCAAGCGCTGGTCGTTCAGCCAGTCGTCGCTGTTCCTCGACTTCCTGGCCGGCAACCAGACGTACAAGTGCACGCCGTGGGGCAACCCCGCACGCACCGTGTTCGGCTGGCAGAAGCCGTGCTATCTGGTCGGCGAAGGTTACGTGAAGACCTTCAAGGAACTGATGGAAGACACGAACTGGGACAACTACGGCGTCGGCAACTACGAGAAGTGCGCGGACTGCATGGTCCACTGCGGCTTCGAAGCCACGGCCGTGATGGACACGATCTCGCATCCGCTGAAGGCGCTGCGCGTGAGCAAGAAGGGCATCAAGACCGACGGCCCGTTCGCACCGGACATCTCGATCGCGAAGCAGCGTCCGGCCGAGTATGTGTTCTCGCGCCACGTCGAGATCAAGCTCGACGAAATCCAGCGCGCCGGCAAGGGCAAGCTGCAGAAGCCGTCGAAGCCGGCAACGGCGGCTTAAGCGCGTGTCGCCCGCGGAGGCTCACGCCTCCGCGCAGGCAGGCGGCAAGAAAGCGCCACGGAGTTCGCTCCGTGGCGCTTTTGTTTTGTCGGGCCTCGTGAACGGGGCCGCCGCGCATCCGCGCACGCATCGCAATGCGCACGCCGCTCGCCCAGACTAGTGTCGCGACTCCGCCGCCGCGATCAGCTGCCATGCGGTCGGGCCGGGATCGAGCAGCGGATCGGACGGCGGATCGAGATCGTGCTGATGCGTTTCCTCGGACGGCAACGTCTGCCATTTCGCAATGCCGATCTCGTCGCCGCACACGGTGCATCGATAGATGCCCGCGATCTTCACTTCGCTGCCCGGCGGCAGGTTCTCGCTGAATGCGCGGCCGATTCCGCACGTGAAATAGCCGCCGATCCTGTATAGCGCCATCGCTCCTCCTGACTGAAACGAATGCGTTCGCGCCGACACGCACGATCGTCGCAAACGCGAGGATGGATCGTCATCGACCGAACCCGTTCGGCTCCTGTCGTGACATTAGACGGCGAGAGTCAGCCCCCGTGAATGGGACTCGTACGAAACACGGTCCGGGCGTCGGTCGCATGGCCGCCGCTCAATGCAGAACGGCCGGCTCCCGCATCTTCGCCGCCGCGTGCGCGACCAGCGCCGGCTGTTCGGCCGACGCGAACGTGCAGACGTGATTCCACAGCTCGGCGAGCCGATGTCGCGTGAGCGTCGCGACACACGCGTCGTTCGCGGCGAGCACGCGCTCGAGCACCGCGCATTCGTCGTCGTGCAGCGTCCATGCGCCGCTTTGCGCGGCGCGCGCCACGCTCGCGTCGAGCACGCGCTCCGCCTCGACGCAGAGGTCGATGCTCGCGTCGGGGGATACCGCATCGTCGAGCGCGAGGAACACCAGATAGACGCTCGTGCGCAGCCGCATCAGCAACGTTTCGCTGCCGTGCTCGCCGCGCAGTGCGACGAGCGCCATGTGGCATTTCAGCGAAATGTCGCGCACATGCGCGGGCGGCAGCGGCAGCAGCCACTCGCGCGTCAACGGCGGGCGGCGACGGCCCTTCCGGACGGCCTTCATGATTCGTCCTCGCTTGCGGCAACGTCGTCCGCATCGAATGCCGGCCACGCGGTGCGGCACGCGACGCCACCGCGGCTTGCGTCGCGATTGCCGTTCGCGCGGCGCCGCGCGCCGTACACGTCGTCCCGCCGCCGCGTCGCGCACGCCGCCGGCAGATCAGCGACGAGCGCAACGCAGCGGGGAGTCGGTTCGCGCATGCCATGCTCGTCTCCCGCATCAGAACGTGTTCTCGCCCTTCAGGTAGTACGCGGTCTTCACGAAGAACGCCTTCACCGGATGGCCGGTCTGCGCATCGCGCGCGGCACGCTGCTCCATCGCCGCCTTCTCTTCCTGCGAGCGGTCGGGCAACGGGTTGTGCACGCGCTCGAGCGCACGCTGCATCGCGAGCGGATAGTTCTGGTTGCCGGCTGCCGTCGCACGATAGCCGGCGCGCGCCATCTGCATCAGCTGCACGTCGGTCTCGGCACGCGCCGCCTTCCAGTTCAACGGCGCGGCGTTCTGCCACTCGGTGTCGACGGACTGCGCGAAGCTCGCGACGGGCAGCACGGCAAGCGCGCCGGACAGAACGGCAAGGGAAACAAGGGATCGCATCATGGCCTCCAGATGGTTGTTTGCGCATCGATCTCGATGATCGATGCGGTGTAGTCATCGTATGCCGCGAGGCCGTGCGCTTGAATAGCCGATTCCGCAATTGATATTTTCGGCACCGGCAGCTGGGGCGCGATCCGCGCATTCGCGACTGCCGCCTGTGCGGAATTTCTTTATTTCATTCAACTACCTGATCGCGTTTTCGCAGACGATTCGAAGCAGCACGTGAATCGCCTTTGCAGTTTTCGAAATGACATATTTCCGCCGGGATTTCTGCCGAAGCTTGGCCCGGCAAGGCTTTCGGCGCGATGCGGCATGCATGGATGCACGTGAGAAAAATCCTATCGAACGAGCCGGTTTCGCTGACGCGCGGCAAATCCTCCGCGCCGATTCACCGTTCTGAGACAAGACGTGTCCGACGAGTAAGCGCGATAATTGCGCATCGGCCGTATGTCACGGCTCTCCTGCCTTCCCCATTCTTCACTCGAGTCCGCCATGTCCGCCATCGACACCTCCGCCATCGACAGTTGGCACGCACACGTCTACTTCGACGCCGCGAGTCGCGACGCGGCCTGGGCGTTTCGCCTCGTCGTCGAAGAACGGTTCGGCGCGATCATCGAGCTCGGCCGCTTTCACGAACGCCTCGTCGGCCCGCATCCGGCGTGGTCGTACCAGATCGCGTTCGACGCCGCGCGGTTCGACACCATCGTGCCGTGGCTCGTGCTGAATCATGGCGCGCTCGACATCTTCCTGCATCCGAACACGAACGACGAACTGCGCGACCACCGCGATTGCGCGGTGTGGATCGGCCAATCGCATGAACTGAATCTCGGCGCGCTGGGGGGCTGAGGGGCTGACGGGCGGCTCGCGCGACATCCACGTTTCGGTTCGCGCTGAAACGTCCGGCAGCGTTGCATCAATACAGTGGTGCCGTTATCCACGCTTGCCGGAGCCCGCCATGACCCACGCCGACACCGATGCGCAACGCATCCATCGAGACTGGCACGCCGCCGTCGTCGCACGCGACCTCGACGCGCTGATGTCGCTGTACGCGGACGACGCGATCCTCGAAACG
>Ga0105239_10006904_pt1 | contig 13096 bp, 9 predicted proteins | sample KBSC44metaG_FD_92761 | JGI IMG/M metagenome (GOLD analysis project Ga0105239, IMG submission 92761) | Corn rhizosphere microbial communities from Kellogg Biological Station, Michigan, USA - KBS C4-4 metaG | ecosystem: Host-associated > Plants > Roots > Rhizosphere > Soil | place: Michigan, USA...
CTACGCGGCGGACCTCTTCGGCAATGTCATCCTGGTGATCAACCCGCAGTCCGGCCGCGTGATCGACCGATTCAAAACCGGCCGCCGCCCTTACCGCATTCTGTTCCACCCCGACGGGCGTTCGTTTTTCGTCTCCAGTTGGGCCGACGCTTCGGTATATCAGTACAATACAGTCAACGGAGAAGAAATTGGACGCATTCGCCTGGGCTCGCATCCCACCGATATGGTTTTGAGCAGTTACCAGCCGGTGACGCCCGACGGAGCGGCGGGGCTGAACCCGAAGTATCGTCTGTTCGTCGCCGCGGCAAATACCAATGAAGTGTTCGCCGTGGGAATCGGCGACAACAAAACCATGAATCTCCTGGAAACCATTCACGTCGCGGCCGCCCCTCTCTCCCCGCTCGGCATGACGCCCAGCGCGCTAGCCCTTTCGGCTGATCAGAGACACTTGTATGTGGCGTGCTCGGATGCCGATGTCGTCGCGTCGGTGGATGTGTCCGACCGGCGCGGCGTGGTCGAAGGGTTCCTGCCGGCGGGGGCCTATCCTGCCGCAGTGCGTATCAGCGGCGATCGCGCGTGGGTCGCCAACGCTCGCGACAACACTGTAGAGGCGCTCGGCGAAACCTTCCGGCCAATAAACGATGCGCCGGGTCTGGACCTTGCACCCGTTGAACATGTCATTTATGTAATCCGCGAAACACGGCCGGAGCCACTGATGCGCGCCATCGGGGGCCTAGCCCCGGATTACACCGTGAAACTCGCTAGCCGTCCAAATTTCAACATTGCCGACTCCGCCAATATTCCTCCCGCTGGCTATCTGTGGACTAATGCTCTGGCAGCCGGTCTGAGCGTCGGTAACTACGGAGTGTTTGTCCGCGATGGGAAAGCCATCGATCCGGCAGCCAGAGTCTTCACCAAGCCGGACGTTTCGGCTTTCGCCGAAGACCTCAAGCGGTTCGACGCCAGCGGCACGATGCCGCGTCTGATCCTGGTGCAGATCACAGGCGACGAAGCCCTGGCATCGCTCAAGAGCGCAGTCGCCAGGAGCCGTTTCGCCGCGAAAACGGAAATCGTGATGGGAGACTTGCGGCGGGTCGAAGCCCTCCTCGGGCTGCATCCAATGACGCGCAGAGATTGACCCGACTTCAACTGACCCGAAAGGACCGATGACCACCGTCTGTTTTCTCTGGCACATGCATCAGCCGTTCTATAAGGATCTTTGGAGCGGTGAGTATAAACTGCCGTGGACCCGGCTCCACGCCATGAAGGACTATACCGGCATGGTCGAGATCCTGGCTGAATTTCCGGCGATCCATCAGACCTTCAACCTGGTGCCGTCGATGGTGGCGCAAATAGAGGAGTACGCCTCCGGAGAGGCTTCCGACCCTTTTCTTGACTGCGCCCTGGCGCGCTCCGAAGATCTGAGCGAAGCGCAGCGGAATTTCGTTCTGAAGTATTTCTTTCAGGCGAATTTCGAACGGCTGATCTCACGCTATCCCCGCTATCTGGAACTGCACGGCATGCAGGAGCGCAAGGAGATTTTCTCGCCGCAGGATCTGCGCGATCTCCAGGTCTTCCATCTATTGGTGTGGTTCGATGAAGACCTGCTGGCGCGCGATCCGGAATTGATGGCGCTGATCGTCAAGGGTCGCGACTTCTCGCTGGCCGATCAGAGAACCATAGCCCGCAAGCAGCGGGAAGCGCTGGCGCGAGTATTGCCGGTTTATCGCGAATTCGGCGCGCGCGGCCAAATCGAAATCTCCACCACGCCGTTTTACCATCCCATCCTGCCGTTGATCTGCGATTCCGATCAGGGCGCTGTCTCAAGTCCCGGCCTGGCTTTGCCCCCGCGTTTCGTTTATCCCGATGATGCCCGGGTGCAACTGGATCGTGCCCGCAGCTACATCTATGACAAGCTGGGTGTCGCCCCGGTGGGCTTGTGGCCCTCGGAAGGCTCGGTTTCAGATGAGGCGCTGGCCCTCGCAGCGAATGCCGGCTTCACTTGGGCCGCTAGCGACAACGGCGTCCTGGCGCGCACCCTTAACCGCGACGCCGGCGTGGACGGCACATACCAGTCTTATTTATGGCGGCAGGACGGCCATCAAATGCGGATGATTTTCCGCGATCGTTATCTCAGCGATCTGATCGGCTTCGAATATTCCCGGATGAACGCTCAGGACGCCGCGGGACATTTTCTGGATCGTATCCACCAAAACACTCAAGGCCGCGAATGTTTAGTGCCCATCATTCTGGATGGAGAAAATGCCTGGGAGTGGTACGAGGCAAATGGCCGTCCATTTCTGCGCGAACTTTATCGGCGAATCTCAGAAGACCCAACCCTGGAAGCTCTTACCGTCTCCGAAGCTCTAGCCAAATTCGAAGCCCAGCCGCTGCAGGGCATCTTCCCCGGCTCCTGGATCAATGCGAATTTCAACATTTGGATCGGAGCCGAGGAAGACAACCAGGCTTGGGCGCTGCTGCTGGCCGCGCGGCGTGCCTACGATAAAACGCTGGATGTGCCGGAAAGCGCGCGCAAACTGGCCTACGAAGAACTTTTGATTGCCGAAGGCAGCGACTGGAACTGGTGGTATGGGCCGGAGCATGGCTCCGACAATAGGCCGGAATTCGATCAGCTTTATCGCGACCACTTGATCAACGTCTATCGCGCACTGGGACTGGTCCCGCCGGAGGCTCTCTACCGCTCCATCCTGCGTATCGAGCAGACCGGCGAGATTCACGATATTCCGCGAAATCCCGTCCACGTCACGCTGGATGGCGAAATCACTTCGTATTTCGAATGGATGGGATCGGGTCGGTATCGTCCAGATCCGCGATCCGGAGCCATGCACGGAGCCGCCGCGCCCTTGTGGGAAATGTTCTACGGCTGCGACGGACAGTCGGTGGCGCTTCGCCTGGACGGCCTGGACAAAGGAGTGACGGTGGAGGTAGAGTTTGAAACCGGGATTGTGCCGGCGGAAATAGCAATCGGGCGCGTCACGGAACTGCGCGCGCCACTCGCCGGGCACCGCCTTCGGGTTAATCTCTCCAGAAACGGATTGCCGGTCGCCACGCTGCCCATGCATGGCTGGTTCGAGGTGGGCGAATGCATGGCCCTCGTGAAAATGCAGGTGTCCGAGGCCACACCTTTGTGATCCGACGCGCCACACTGCTCGGGCTGCTTACCGCTGCGCTTGGCTGGGCGCAACAAACTGCTCAGCAGGGCATCATTCAGGTAAGCGTGGATGCGCGCGCCGCGGCGCGCAAGTTGATCCACGTGCAGCTTCACATCCCAGCGAACCCCGGACCCATGACACTGTTTTATCCGCAGTGGATCCAGGGCGAACACGGGCCCACGGGTCCAATCGCGGACATGGTCAACCTCACATTTCGCGCCAACAATAAGACTCTTGCCTGGCGCCGGGACTCGGTCAATCTATATGCGTTCCACTTAACCGCACCGCCGGACAGTACCGCTCTTGACGTCGCTTTCGATTTCATATCGCCGTTGGACACGGGCGGCTTTACGCAAGGGTCGTCTATGACCACCGAGCTTGCGGTGCTGAATTGGAATCAGTACGTGCTCTATCCACAAGGCACGCCGGCGGACCAATTGCGCTATCAGGCGACGCTGCGTTTACCGCACGACTGGCATTACGGAACGGCGCTCAGCCCTGCTAAAGAGTCCGGCGATGAAATTGAGTTCCAGCCCACTTCGCTGGCCACCCTGATCGACTCGCCGGTTTCGGCGGGGATGCACTATAAGACCATCGACTTGGGCGAATTTAATGGAGCATCACATTACATTCACATCGCTGCGGATAGCGAGCGCGCTCTGGCGATGCCGCCGGCGGCGGTGAAGCAGTATAAACGTCTGGTGGCGGAAGCAGGCGCGATGTTCGGCTCCCGGCATTACCGCAGCTATCACTTTCTCCTGACGCTCAGCGACCATGTCGCCAGCTTCGGCCTGGAACATCACGAATCGAGCGACGACCGGCTCGCGGAGCGGGCGCTGCTCGACGACGACCTGCTGACGTTTTACGCGGAGCTGCTGCCGCACGAATTTGTGCATTCGTGGAACGGCAAATATCGCCGGCCGGCGGGCTTGGTAACCAAAGATTACAGCCAGCCGCTGCGCGGCGATTTGGTATGGATGTACGAGGGTCTCACCGAGTACCTGGGCTCGGTGCTGGCGACCCGCAGCGGCATGGAGACTCCGGAATTCTTTCGCCAGCGGCTGGCCTACGTGATTTCGCACCTGGAGTATGAATCGGGCCGCTCCTGGCGGCCGCTGGCGGACACTGCGATCTCGGCGCAAATTTTGTTTCCGGCGCGGGAAGATTACTCCGGGTTGCGCCGTGGCATCGACTTCTATGGGGAAGGCCAGTTGGTTTGGCTGGAGGTGGACACTCTGCTTCGCCGGCTGAGCCGCGGGGCTAAGTCGATCGACGACTTTTGCCGCGAGTTTTACGGCGGCGGTGAGACTGGCCCGGCGGTGAATCCGTACACTCTGGAAGATGTCGTCGCCGCTCTTAACCGCGTGCAGCCGTACGCGTGGGCACATTTCTTTCGCCAAAGAGTGGATGCCCTGCAAACCGGGGCGCCAGTTCAAGGGATCGAAAACGCGGGCTGGAAGCTTACCTACGACGATATTCGCCCGGGATACTGGAACACTACGGAGGACCAAGATCGGACCACGGATATGCTGCCTTCCATGGGCATGACGGTAAAGAGCGACGGCCTGGTCGCAGACGTCGTGATCGGCGGGCCGGCGCAAAGAGCTGGAGTCGTCCCAGGCGCCACCATCACGTCGGTGAATGGGCGTCAGTTTACCGCCACTGTGCTGCGCGAAGAGGTTCAGGGCGCCGCAAAAAGCGCTGATCCCATTATTCTCATGGTCAGGAGTGGCGAATACACCAGCACGCATCAGGTGGACTACCACGGTGGCGAAAGATACCCGCATCTGGTACGTCGTAACGGCCAAACAGATATGTTGACGGAGATCGTGCAGTCGCGCTCCAAGTCGGCTACAGCCCCATAATGTGATACCCCGCATCGGCAAAAAGCACGTCGCCGGTGACGCCGCGTCCCAGGTCGCTGGCGAGGAACACGGCCAGATCGGCCACTTCCCCGGGGGTCACGTTGCGGCGCATGGGAGCGTGCGCCTCGACTGCTTCCAGAACTTTTGAAAAGTCCTTGATGCCGCGGGCGGCGGCCGTTTTCACGGGTCCGGCCGAGATCGCGTTCACGCGAATATTTTGGGGGCCGAGATCGCCTGCCAAATAACGCACTGCGGCCTCCAGCGCCGCTTTCGCCACGCCCATGACATTATAGTTGCTCACGACACGCGTCGATCCCAGATAAGTCAGGGTGATCATCGCGCCGCCGTTGCTCATCTTGGGGGCCGTCGCGCGGGCCACTGCGATCATCGAATAGGCACTAATATTCTGCGCCAGCAGAAAGCCCTCACGCGATGTTTCGACGAACGGCCGCGCCAGGTCGGCTTGGTTGGCGAAAGCGATGCTGTGAACCACTATATCCAGGCGCTCTTCGGACGCCAGCGTCTCGCTGAGCTTGGCCAGATCCTGGTCGCTTGTGACATCGCACTCGAATACGCGCACTGCGCCGAGCGAGGCGCCTAATTCTTCGACCGTTTTCTGTAAGCGTTCGCCTTGATACGTCAGCAGCAGCCGCGCTCCTTCGCGCTGGAACGCTTGCGCAATGGCGTAGGCCAGGCTCCAGCGATTCGCGACGCCCAACACCAGTGCGGTTTTCCCTTCCAATAATTGAGACATGAAATCGCATTGTACACTACACATTGGATCTCTCCACTCCACTCATGTATCTGAAAGGCGTCGGGCCGGCGCGCGCCGCGATGCTCGAAGCCAAGGGGTTAAAGGTAGTGAATGATCTGCTCACCTACGCGCCTTTCCGATACGAAGACCGCAGCAATGTGAAGTCGCTGCGCGATCTGGCCCCGGGGGAAATGGCCACCGTGCTGGCCGAAGTACGGTCCACCAAAGTGTCGGGTTTCCGCCGACGCAATCTTGGATTGTTCGAAGCCACCTTCACCGACGCATCGCGCGGGGTGCTGGCCGGCAAATGGTTCCATGGCGCGTATCTTGCTGAGGTGCTCGCTCCGGGCCAGAAGGTGGCGCTCTACGGCAAGGTGGAGTTCGATACTTACTCCGGGCATCTGGCGATGATGCATCCGGAGTACGAGATTCTGGCCGATGACGAAGACGGCGACGCGTCGCTTCACACCGGGCGCATCGTGCCAGTGTACGAAGCCGCAGGGAAAGTAACCACCCGCGCGCTGCGCACGCTGCTCCATCGCATTCTGGAAAGCATTGTGCAGCGGCCCGACGATTCCGTGCCCGAGCATATTCGAGCGCAGTTGAAATTGCCCGACCGCTGGAGCGCTATCCGCGAGCTGCATTTCCCTCCCGCGGATGCGGATCTGCGGGTGCTCAACGCATTCCGCTCGGCGGCCCAATACCGTCTGATTTTCGAGGAGTTTTTCTGGCTGGAGTGCGGCTTGGAACTGAAGCGCGCCAAAGCCCGCCTGCAGCCGGGCATCCCGTTCGCGCTGGCGGACCGCGCGCGTGAGCGCATCAAGGCGATGCTGCCGTTTCGGCCCACCGGAGCGCAGAAGCGCGTGCTGGCGGAGATTGCCTACGACATGTCGCAGCCGCATCCCATGTACCGCCTGCTGCAAGGCGATGTGGGCAGCGGCAAGACGCTAGTAGCAGCCGAGGCGGCGATTATCGCCATTGAAAACGGCTATCAGGTTGCGGTGCTGGCCCCGACGGAAATCCTGGCCACGCAACATTACTTCTATTTCAAAAAACTGTTCCAAAGACTGAACTACGTGACCATTCTCGTGACCGGCTCTTCCACCGCGCGGGATAAAGCGCAATTGAAGAAACTGGCGGCGGCGGGACTCGCACACGTGGTAGTGGGTACCCACGCCCTGCTCGAATCCGATGTGATATTCAAGCGCCTGGGCCTGGCGATCGTCGACGAGCAGCATCGCTTCGGCGTAGAGCAGCGGCAGACGCTGCTCGAAAAGGGCGCCGACAAGGGAACGCCTCCGGATGTAATCGTCATGACGGCTACTCCGATTCCCCGCACGCTGGCGCTGACAATCTACGGCGACCTGGATGTGAGTGTGATCGACGAGCTGCCGCCGGGGCGCAAGCCCATCGTGACCAGTCACGTAACCGAAGACAAGGTGGAGCAGGTCTACAGTTTTCTGAAGAAGCAGATTGCGCTGGGCCGGCAGGCGTACGTGGTGTATCCGGTGATTGAAGAGTCGGAGACGCCGGCCATGAAGGCGGCGCAGAAGATGCACCAGCATCTGTCCCGACTGGTATTTCCGGATCTTGAAGTAGGGCTGCTCCACGGGCGCATGGCGGCGGCCGACAAGGAAGCCGCCATGGACAGGTTCCAGCGCGGACTGACCAACATTCTGGTGTCGACTACCGTGATCGAAGTGGGCGTGGACGTCCCGAATGCATCGGTAATGGTGATCGAGCAGGCGGAACGCTTTGGTCTTGCGCAGATGCACCAGTTGCGCGGGCGCGTGGGGCGCGGAGCCGAGCAGAGCTACTGCATCCTGGTAACTGCGAAAATGAGCGAGCTCGCGCGCGAGCGCATCCGAACCCTGGTCGACTCGGGCGACGGTTTCTATATCGCCGAGATGGACATGAAACTGCGCGGGCCCGGCGAATTCTTCGGGACCCGGCAATCCGGCTTGCCGGCCTTGCAGATCGGCAGCATCGTGCGCGATGCGGACGTGCTGGAGGTGGCGCGCAACGAGGCGGCGGCGTTCGTGGCGCATCCTCCTTCCGAGCAGGAGTTGCGGCGCGCGGTCACGTTTATCCGCGATCACTGGCAGCGGCGCTACGGATTGGTGCAGGTGGGCTGATCCGCATGCGAGTAATCGGAGGAGAGTTCCGCAGCCGCGCGATCAAGAGTCTTCCGGGCCTCAATGTGCGTCCCACCCCCGACCGTTTGCGGGAAGCGCTATTCAACATCCTGGCGCCGCGTATCGAAGGCGCCGTCTTCGCCGATTTATACGCCGGCACCGGCGCGGTTGGCATTGAGGCGTTGAGCCGGGGAGCCGCGCGCACGATCTTCATCGAGCAAAAATACGCGGCGGTAAAAGCCATTCGCGAAAACTTACGATCGCTCGGGATCGAAGGCCGCGCGGAAGTGCGGCAAGGGCGCGCCACCGCGCTGATCCCGCGCCTGCAAGCCGATATTGTGTTTCTGGACCCACCGTATGCGCTGGAGAACGAATATAGCGCCACGCTGGACCTGCTGGGCGAAAATCCGCCGCCATTGGTGATCGCCCAGCATCCGCCACGCCTTAAATTGGCCGACCGCTACGGCGCTCTTCACCGCACCCGCCTGGTGAAGCATGGCGACAATGCCCTTAGTTTCTACGGACAAGTAGCTACAGCAGACTGACCGTCGACGGGCGGGGTTGACGCGCCTATCGAATTGGTCATAGTCGCGCTTACGGCGATGAACGGGACCGTACTGCCCGGGGGGCCGGTAAATGAGAACTGTGCCGTCATTTTGAACGTGCTGCCGAACGCGTTCGAGTTAGGATTGCTATACCATGCCGTGAAGGCAGTCGTCAGCGGTACGGTAACATCCAGCGTCGGCGGTTGCGTATTCGTCGGCAGCGTGAAATGGAACAGAGCGCTGGTCATATTGCGCGGCGTCGAGCGCCCGGTTACGGAAATACTAAACCCGCTGAGGGTCACTGCACAGGGAACGACACTGTTGATGACTGGGACCGTTGGATTGACGGTAATGACGACCGGCGCCGGTGCAGTAAGCGTCGTATCCTGAAGAGTGGTAGTGATGGTGATCGTGCCCGCCACCGTTCCAATTATCACCGGCACGTTGGGCGCCGTGCCGAACAGGCCCTGTGTGCTTCCTGCCGCGATCGTGAAGTTGGCCGCATAGGGAGAGCCGCTGGCAAATTTCGCGTCAAACGGCTGAGTGCCACCGCCCGCGGGGGTGAAGGCCAGCGTCAGGGTGCCGCTGGTGGTCACCGGAGATGGGCCGCTCAGGGTTACTGCAGCCGGGGGTTGCGTCGCAGCCACGCCGGTAGGGGGAAGTCCGGTGATGGTGATCGACGGCGCGCCGTTGATAACCAGCGTAAACGCTTGCACTACGGTCGCAACGCCTGCTCTATTTCCGATGGTCGCGGTGATGGTGAACGTCGCAGTTCCCGCCGCGGTCGGCTTGCCGCTGATAACGCCCGTAGAGGCGTTCAGAGTCAATCCCGCAGGCAGCGTACCAACCGTTACCGCCCAGTTCGTCACCGTTGCTCCGGCCACTGTAAGCGTCGTCGCCGGATAAGGTACGCCTAGGAACCCGGTGGGGAGAGTGGCGGGGCTGATCGCTACTGCGCCGATCGTTAGCGAGAGGCTCGCGGTGGCAGTGCCGCTCACCGCGTCAGTAACCGTGACGACAATTGTCGATGTGCCACCAGCCGTGGAGGTGCCGCTGAGAATGCCGGTCGCGGTATCCAATTGCAGACCCGCCGGAATACCGGTTGCGCTCCAGGTGTAGGGAACGGTTCCTCCTGTGGCCTGGAGCGTCTGCGAATACGCCACTCCAATCGCGCCGTTGGGGAGCGGCGACGTAGTCGTCACCGTCAAGATGGACGCGGCGCTACTGACGCTAATGCTGAACGATTGGGTCGCAGTCAGTTTCGCTGCAGTGTCGGTCACATGCACCTGGAACGGGTAGGTGCCAAACACCGTGGGCGTGCCGGCGATCTGTCCCTGCGAGCTAAGGCTCAGCCCGGGCGGCAGGATACCGGTGCCGGCCAGAGACCACGTCACTGGGCCGGTAGCGCCCACCGAAGTAAGGGTCTGAGAGTACGGAACTCCGATTGCGCCGGACGGCAGAGAAGGCGTGGCTATTCCCAACACATTCAGGTTGAAACTCGCCGACCTTTTCGTGCCTGAGGCATCGGTTACGGTAACACCGATCGGGAAGACTCCTCCCGCTAGCGGGATTCCGGACAGCAGGCCCGTGCTCGCGTTCAGCGTCAATCCATTGACGTTAGCTCCGCTTTGCAACGCCCAGGTATAGCCGGGCACTCCACCCGCAACGTCGAACGTAAAACTGGCATAGGTGCTGCCGACGGCGCCTCCCGGGGGCGGCGGCGAGAGTGGCGTGAGAGTCAGCGGCGATCCCGTGTTGACATAGAGCGTGTACTGCTGAGTCGCAGTGTAGGCTACATTCCCGCTTTCGACGGCTTTTACAGTAAAGGTGAAGGCGCCCGGCACCGTGGGAGTACCGGTAATGGTGACAGCGCTAGTGTCGAAAGTAAGACCGGGCGGAAGACTCCCGCTGGACAGGGACCACGTGAAGCCGGCGTCGAGGTTGGGATTAGGGCCGAGCTGTTGCGTGGGAATCGCTTGCCCAAGGGTAAGCTGTCCGCCGCCGACCGGCAAACTCGTGGGCGTGATGCTGAAGGGCGCGTTTTGACCCCATGCGCTGGCGCAAGCTGCGGTCAGCAGTACGGCCAGAAGAAGAACGCGGCGGGCGCTCATTGCGGGCCTCCGTTGGCAGCGCTGTCTATAGAGGAGGGCGGCACGCCGATGGGCACAAACCAGACCTCGTTGCGCGACGCATCGAACACTTTCACCACGCCATCAGTAAGGCTCGTCGCGCGAAACAGCGCTCCGCCCATCCCGTAGAGGCCGGCAGGCGAGCAAGCGCAATTCAGGCCGATGCTGGTCCCGGCCGCCAGATCGAATGTCGATAGCGAGCCCAGGTTTCCAGCCACGCTGAGATACCGGTTATCGAACGATGTAGCGAGTGCCACTGCTAGTTCAACCGGCGCAGCTGCGGCGGGATCGGCGGGCGGCGGATCGTCCGGCTTGCTCCAGATCACATTGGGCGCAACCGCACCTGCGATGTCGCTGATGAGGACTACCTGTTTAGCAGTAATCGCCGCCACATCGTTTCGTCCATGGAAGAAGCATACCGCTTCCGCAGCGCCACTCACCGGGAGCACGGTTACATAGCCGGAGGGGCCGTCGGCATATAAGCTGAAGGGCCAGGCGCCCACCATCCATTGGCCGTCATCGCTCACCGCCAAGGACGTCGGATCGGAGCCCGTGAAGGAGAAGTCGATATCCTTAACCGCCGGACTCGGCGACAAACTACTGAGCAACTGAAAATGCCGGGTACTCGAGAACCACAATCCGGCCGCCGTGCCGCTGGGGCTGAATACGATGCGGTCTGGAGTCGGCGCCGCTCCCTGCACGGCCACGCTCGCTCCCGAGCTAATCGTGTATAACATGACTACCCCGGTACCCGCGGCGACCGCCAGCGCCTGCGTCTGGTCCGGCGAGACCTCGATGCGGGAGAACACGCCGCCGGGGGTAATCGCAGCGCCTACCGAACCGGCTGCGGGGATGCCGGATATCGTCCGCAAGCCGCCGCCATCCGGCAAATAGCCCATCACCGGTGCTCCTACCTGGGCCCTGGCAGCGCCTGCCAGAGCTAAGAAAATTGCCGTGTGCAGAATTGCGCGTCGTCGTATCATTATGGTGCTCCCACGCTGACGGTTCCGGGGGTGATGGTTGTGGTAGGGGTAGCCGTGGTCGAACTTCCGCGGTTAGCGACAATCACGCCAGCCGCAACGGCTCCTCCCACGACCGCCCCGATGATCAGTAATTTCGTGGTGAGACTCATACCCCCGACCGAGCCTCCGGAAGCCGCGGCGCCCAGCACGTTGGTTTGGGTGATGATCGCGCTGGCGGTTTGTCCTGCAAAGGAAGCGGCCACACGGATTTCCATGGCGCCGGCCTGGTTGTTGAAGCGGATGCCGCGGGCCACCGCCTGTCCCTGGGCATTGGTGGTGGTGGTCAGGGAAGTCGATCCGTTAGCGAACGTTCCGCCGGGTCCCTGGTTGGGAAGGAAAAAGATGACAGCGGCGCCGACCACCGGTTTGTGGTTTTCATCCTCCACCTGAACGATGGGCTCCCGGTTCACGCGCTGCTTTACATTGTTGATCGCGCCCTGTCCTTCTACGATCACGATCTGCAGGCTGGTGGGAGTTTGACCCCACACCGGAAGCCCCGAGAAATTGAGCAGCAGAAGAGCGATCAGGAAAAGGCAGTGTGGAGTTCTGGGATGCATAGTACCTCGTACCTGCGAAAGGTCTCCGAACTGACAAGGTACCACTGTGGAGGGGTTTGCCGCAGCATGGCATCGAAGCGCTGCCGGGAAGTGAAACAATCGGAGAGATGAAGCTGCGAATCGAGCCGGCAACGGAACATGACCTGCCTGTGATCGTGCATCTGGTGAGGCAGTTGGCGCGCTACGAAAAACTGGAGCATGCCATGCTTGCGACCCAGGATGACTTCCGTGAAGCTCTGTTTGGACCCCAACGCGCCGCGTACGCGCTAATGGCCTTCGCGGATGACGCTGCGGCTGGATTTGCTCTGTATTTCTATAATTTTTCGACGTTCCTTGGCAAGCGCGGTATATACCTGGAGGATATCTATGTGGAGCCGGAGCATCGCGGCCGCGGAATCGGCAGCGCGCTCTTAAACCGCCTGGCGAGAATGGCGCAGGAACAACACTGCGGGCGCATCGAGTGGTCCGTTTTGACCTGGAACCAGCCATCCATTGATTTTTACCACCGGCTGGGTGCGGTTACATTGGAGGATTGGAGAATCTTCCGTCTACAGGGAGAGCCGCTGGAGCGGCTGGCAGCCGGAGCAGCCGGGAAGGATGCAAGGTGACGCATGCAAATCGATCCTGAGGATTTCAAACGGCATTACGCGCTGCTGTCCGATGATGCGCTATTGGATGTCGATCGTGACGAACTAGTGGAGACCGCGCGGATCTGTTATGACGCGGAATTGGCGGAACGCAAGCTGACCCCGCCCGAAGCCGAGGAGCATCCATCGTCCTCGGCCGCTGGCGGCGACCCGTACGGACAGACCGAAGGCGGCCTCCAGATGGTGGCCGCCTTTCTTTCGCTCGAAGAAGCCAATATGGCGCGCGGCTTGCTGCAGTCGGCGGACATCCCGTGTTTGTTCGAGAATGA
>Ga0105239_10006906_pt1 | contig 13095 bp, 10 predicted proteins | sample KBSC44metaG_FD_92761 | JGI IMG/M metagenome (GOLD analysis project Ga0105239, IMG submission 92761) | Corn rhizosphere microbial communities from Kellogg Biological Station, Michigan, USA - KBS C4-4 metaG | ecosystem: Host-associated > Plants > Roots > Rhizosphere > Soil | place: Michigan, USA...
ATTTGCTTTTATTTAAACTTCAGCTCTTTTATTGAAGCCTTTCCACATATTCAGGATCAGGTGATTCAAAATCGTAGGATTTTCTTTAAGTCGACGCATGCAATAGGCATGCCAATGGATACCATAGGGAACATATACGCGAACGCGATGCCCTTCTTCTTTCAGGAGTTGTCGTAATTGTGGTGTAACACCGAGCAGCATTTGGAATTCATAACGCTCTTTAGGGATACCCAGTTCTTTAATGAGTCGTCGAGCTTCCCAAATCAGGTCTTCATGATGGGTTGCGATGCCGACATAAGCGCCTTGTTGTAACATTTTTCTCAGGACGTGAGTATAATTTTTTCGAATCACATCATCCCGCTGATAAGCTACCTTTTCATTTTCAATATAAATGCCCTTACATAGGCGAAAATGCCCAGCTTTAGAGTTGATGAGATGCTGCGTATCATCCAGAGTTCTTCTCAGCATGGCTTGTAAAACAATGCCGACATTTTTGTGTCGCTTCCGAAGTTTCAGATAAAGAGCAATCGTGCTGTCCGTACAGGAAGAATCCTCCATATCAATCCGAACAAAGTTATTTTGCTCGTAGGCAATGGTAACCAGCTTTTCCATCAGGGTTTCGCAAAGTTGCGGATTGAGTAATAAGCCCATCTGACTTAACTTAACGGAGATATTGGCATTCAGATCGTTTTCCTGGATGGCTTTGAGTGCTTGAACGTAGCCTTCTACTGCTTGACGAGCTTCCGCTTCGGAACGTATGAATTCACCGAGAAGATCCACGGTAGCCAGGTAACCGGACTCATTGAGTCTTTTAACAGTCGTTAAAAGTTCCTGGAGGGTTTCACCTGCAATGTACGGTTTTGCAAACGGCTTGATAAAAGGGGCAGGCAGCAAAGAAAGCCCTTTAACCAGCCAGCTTGAAACGAAGGTCATCCTATCCCTTTCAGTTTTAACCCTTACGGGCAGATAACCGGTCAATCGGACTTGATGGACTATCAGGTCCGTTGGCGGGACGTATGCCTAAGGCGTCACGCCCGATAATCAACTGATGAATCTGCTGGGTGCCTTCATAGAGGTTTAATACGCGAGCATCCCGATAAAAACGAGCGGCGGGGTATTCTTCGGAGAACCCGTAGCCACCGAAAATTTGAACCGCGTTATGAGCAGCACGAATCGCAGCTTCCGCACAAAAGAGTTTCGCCATGGAGGTTTCCCGCGTATTACGCACGCCTTGGTCTTTCAACCAGGCTGCTCGGAGAACAAGGAAGCGACCCGCTTCACAGTCGGCAGACATGTTGGCGATCATTTCCTGGATCATTTGAAAATTACCGATAGGCTGCCCGAAAGCCTGGCGTTCCATCGCGTACTTGGTGGAAATATCAATACACCCTTGGCTGACACCGACTGAACCGGCGGCTACACTAAAGCGTCCCTGATCCAGGCAGTACATGGCAACTTTGAAGCCTTCTCCGAATTTCCCGAGCATTTGTGACTCGTGAACCCGAACTTGATCGAGGAAAAGTTCGGATGTGACGGAAGCGCGTAGCCCGAGTTTGGGTTTGATTTCTCTCGTGGTGAATCCCGGGGTATCAGTTTCGACTAAGAAAGCACAAATACCTTTGTTTCCCAAGCTCGGATCGGCTTGGGCAATCACGAGTGCCAATTGAGAAATACAGCCGTTGGAGATCCATGTTTTTTGACCGTTTAAAACATAGTGGTCTCCGTCTTTAGTGGCCCGAGTTTGTTGATTTCCGGCATCCGATCCGGCATTGGGTTCAGTAAGACCGAAACAGCCAATAATTTCCCCGCTGGCGAGCTTGGGAAGATATTTTTCTTTTTGTTCTTCCGTACCATAGGCCAGAATGGGTTTTTCAACGAGGGAAATTTGGACGGAAAACAGGGTTCGGGTGGAGGAGCAGACTCGAGCAATTTCTTCAGTCATGAGTGCGTAAGAAATATGATCGATGCCTTGGCCACCATATTTTTCGGGCAGAATGGATCCAAAAAATCCATTCGATGCAATTTTTTTGAGTAGATCGAAGTCGAAGCGAGACGCTTGATCGTTCGCCGCGGCAACAGGAGCAATTTCTGTATCAGCAAAGTCTCGGGCCCATTGCCAAATTTCCCGTTGTGTTGATGTTAATTCTAATTGCATATGCCTCAACCTCGCTGCTTTACCCCATGAATAAACCGTTCTTCACCTTTGTACCGCTCCTTATAAGGCTTGCGAAGAAATGTTCGCAGGGATTCAAAGAAGGATTAGGTGGAGATTACGATTTTTCCCTATCAGTCTTAAATATATCATTCTATTTTATTGTTTTTTTATGGTTTTATAAAGGATTTAAAAATATTTTGAAGGGTAAGTTCCCGATATCACGGATTAGGCTTTGCAATTTAGGAATTTTATGGCATTGTAGTTAAGGTTAAGCAAGATTGACATGAACCAAAGTTTGCCAAACTAAAGGGTCTTTAGCAAATCGGTGTCTTATGTTTAATGCCTTTTTTCGAAGCGATTTTAATTGAGTGAAGTCACCATTTATAGACAAATAACCGCTTATTTGTAAAAAAGGCTTAATATGACGTCACCTCACAGCAACCTTTTCTATTGAGCGATCTTTGCTATGTTGCACGATAGTAAGTTGATGGCTTCTAGTGTTTTTTCTTTTTCGTTGATTCCCTCTTTGCGTATCAATCTCTTGTAATTGTAGGAATTTTCTTATGGCGCTAACTCCTAGCAGCTTCATAGCCTTTAACTTTGGCCCCGATTCTGTAAAGATGGCTCAGCCCCAGACTGGGCAAGGGATGCAGAACAGTCAACAACCTATGCCTGCCTATAAACCAGATTCTTTTTCGCGTCGAAATATGAATGACCCAACGTCAGGAAATTCCAATAACGCTTTTTTTTTACCAGCGACCCCAGGGAACAGTTTCAAATAGCTCAACATGAGCTGAATTCGGCTCATGATGGGGCAGTTGGGGCAGTTAGTAATTATTCCAATGAAGCAGAATTGCTGAATAATTGGGCATCTCAAAAAGAATCGGAAATAAATACCCAAGCATCAGAGGCATCTAATCCTGTTGCAGCCGGAATAACGCCATTGCCAAAGGCGATTGCTGCAATGGATAATCCCGCTGGAATGGCACAAAAATTGTCAGAAAAGCTTGGGAATCCATCGTCTGAAATGAAGCCTGATGGATTGAATCCTTCTCTTAATCCGGGAACACCTGCTGCTAATTCATCTGAGAGCTTGAATCAGCCTGCTATGAATCAGCAACCCGGAGCGAATCCGACAGCAGATGCGCCTCCAAAAACGGATTCTGAAGTCGGAAGTATGACGCCTGTGTCGGATGCCGGACAAAAGTCTGAGAATACGCCGATGCCCGGGGAGAAGATTTACCCCGGTACCTCTGATGGCCAAATCTCCGGCGGTAATATACCTCAACAGCCATTTCAGAATGCTTTAAGTCCAGTAGCGCCTCCTCCGCCTCCCGAAAGAAATCCTCTGAATGCACCACTGGATACAGAAGGTCAGCCAGTACCCCCCAAGTCTCCGTTTGATCCTTCTTCCGAGCAGGCACAACAATCACAGCAAGGGGCTCCACAACAATCACCTCAAGATCAAGCAAAAATGGCAGAACAACAATATTTGCAGGATCTTTCCGGCCAGCCTAAAAATTCCAATGATGCTCCAGCATCTAATCAAGGGGCAATGCCACAGCAAAAGGCATCTTCTTCAAATAAATTAGGCCCTGTTCCTTATGAAGCGCTCAATCAGGTACTGGTTGATTCTGAGCCGGGCTACCGATGGAATGCCTTGCAAGAAATTAATAAAGCCGGAATGGCACCACCGGATACCTACAATTTGCTCTGTCAAACCGCCATGTCGGATTCTCCTTTAATGAATCCTGATATTCCGTTAGATACTCAGAGTCAGCTCCGTCAGGCTGCTTTCTCAACATTGGCCTTACTCGATAATAAACAAGATGCCAATATTCCTGCAATTGCTTTAATGAAAGATCCTAAGACAGGTCGTGCTATTAAAGATCCGAAAACGGGTCAACCAGCTTACCAAATGTTACCGGGTTTGCAAGAAGCTGGCAGAGCTTTGCATGATAAAGAGGAAGATCCGGAAGTTCAAAAATCCGCATTAACGTTCCTGCAAAAAATTATTCAAGCTCACCCATCCGATAGACCTGCTTTATTGGGTATTATTAAAGGTTACAAGACACGCGATGCCAATGTTCAGGCGTTAGCACGTCAAATTCAGAGCGGAAAACCGATTCCCGGTGAAGACAGTTCTCTGGATATGGTAAATAAAATGAACCCTGCCGGAGTAACAGCACCATCAAATGGCCAGGCCATGCTGCAACAGCCGCAGCAAGCACCTCAACAACCAGTCTTTTCGGGCAGAGTTGCAATTTCAGCGCCAAAGAAACAATTCATTGCCTAGATTTAATTTCACTAAGAGTGTAAACGTAGTACTGTGCCTAATAAGTTACAAGAGTTGAAGTAGCAACTTTTGGGCAATGACTGTTTTGGGAGCGCGTTCCAAGTTTATTTCTTTTCCATCGGGCAATAATGCTGTTACTTCGTTATGGTCAACATTAAAACCAATATCAGAGCGACTGATATCATTAGCGATAATTGCATCAAGTTTTTTGCGTGTGAGTTTTTCTTGAGCGTGCATTCTTAAGTTTTCAGATTCCGCCGCAAAGCCGAACACTTTTTGATGAGGTTTTTTTTGGTTGCTTAATCCCAATAAAATATCATCATTGCGTTGAAGAACCAGAGTGATTTCAGGGTCTTTTTCACGTTTTATTTTTTGAATTGCTGTTTGCAAGGGTCTGTAATCCGCGATGGCGGCTGCCATGAAAAGCGCATCACACCAAGGAAATTCTCGCTCAAGCGCTTCTTTCATGTCACTCGCGCTTTCAACGGGAATCATCTTATAAGCCCGTTCCGTTTGGGGGATTTTGCTTGTGACTAAGGTCACTTCGGCACCCATGGCATAAGCTTCATCGGCGAGGGCGAGTCCCATCGCTCCGGAGCTTCGATTGCTCAGTACACGTACGGGATCAATGGCTTCGCTTGTTCCTCCGGCAGAAATGAGAATTTTATGACCCTTTAAATGATTTTGATTCGGGTTACTACTTCTGTACAGTGCTCTTAAAACGCTATCCTGGCTTGCGATATGTCCTTTACCGTGCTCGCCACAGGCCAGGTCTCCCGTTTCAGGTGTAATGATTGTGTAGCCTGCGATTTCTTTCAGTTTTTGAAGATTTTCTTGAGTAATCGGATGATCCCACATTCGAGTATTCATGGCGGGTGCCAATAAGACAGGTTTTTGACTAAAGGTAATTGCCGTGCAAGAAATCGGATCATCGGCGAGCCCGGCAGCGAGTTTAGCGATGCTATTGGCTGTAGCCGGATAAATCAAAAGTGCATCGGCTTGCTGCGCTAATGCGATATGGCTTGGCGTTCCGATTTGAGATTCGCTATAATCCATATCCATTGCGCCGTGGAAAACAGGCTCGCGAGATAACCCCTCAAGTAAGAGCGGCGTAATGAACGCGGAGGCTGAGTCACTCATCAGGCATGGAACACGTTTGGCTCCAAGTCGAAATAATTCACGAATGAGATCACATGCACGGTACGCGGCAATACCACCCGTAACTCCAAGGGCAATTGTTTTTCCAGAAAAGTCCATAATAAAGTTGGGAATCGCTCCGGATTGCATGAGGGACTTGCTTTTTCATTGTATCTAAAGCATGCAAAGCTTTCATTGTAACGAATTGTAACCATCCCCCGATCGACTAACCTTTATAGTTGCATTGGCTAATTGACGGAGTATTGTATATTTTGTCACAGGCAATAAGCGAATGTTGATTGCAGTGATGTCCAACTCTTTTTAAATTTTTTAGCTTTCCCCCTCACTCCCAACCTAAAAATTGGATCGACCTCTAAGTAATCTTAGAGGTCTTTTTTTGCCTTGATTACTTATAAACAGATTTTGAATTGAGTAGCAATAAAAACTATCTTTATTTTTTCCAATGAAATAAAAGGGTAGTGTATCCGTGTTGTTCAATCTAAGCATCCGAGTGAAAGTTTTCTAAAATCTATAGAAAATTGACAAGGGCATATACTCATCTGACAATAGTAAGCTTAGTTTTACCTTAATTTATAATGAACAACCCAGCCCCAATCACGAGATTTTTTATGACTCTCTCTCCTTCCCCGTCTGTTTCTGATGAAGCAAAAGTTTACAACAATCGCTTACGGAATATCGCGATTATTGCCCACGTTGACCACGGTAAAACAACCCTGGTAGACAGTATGTTTCGCCAAAGCGGAATTCTGAGAGATAACGAAGCCTTGGCAGAACGTGCTATGGACAGTAATGATCTCGAGCGGGAACGGGGTATTACCATTCTTGCGAAAAATACGGCAATTCCTTACAACGAGTATCAGATTAATATTCTTGATACTCCGGGCCACGCGGATTTCTCCGGAGAAGTTGAGCGCGTTTTGACGATGGTCGACGGCGCTTTATTGATCGTGGATGCGGTTGAAGGCCCGATGCCTCAAACCCGTTTCGTACTGCGTAAAGCTTTGGATTTGGGTTTAACGGTTGTTTTGGTTATCAATAAAGTGGACAGACCGGCATCCGATCCAGCGCGCGCGATTGACCGCGTTGTGGATTTGTTCATCGAACTCGGTGCGGATGAAGCTCAACTCGATTTCCCTGTGGTGTACGCCAGCGGTTTAGCTGGAACTTCCAGCCTGGTTCAAAATGAAACCCTCGTTCCGGGTGAACATACGCTTGAGCCATTAATGGAAACCATTATTAAATACATCCATCCTCCCGCCGGTGATAAGGATTCAACCTTACAGCTGCAAGTGACGACCTTGGATTACAATGACTATTTGGGACGTATTATTATCGGGCGTATTCGTCGCGGAACAATCAAATTGGGTCAGATGGTTGCTCTCAGCCTTCGTGATGGCGGTACCAGCCAGCATCGGATTACCAAGTTATATGGTTTCCAGGGTTTAAAACGGATTGAAATTGAACAGGCCGAAGCGGGTGATATTGTTGCCGTTGCCGGCTTGCCCGAAGCTCAGATCGGTGAAACACTCTGCGATTTGGGTAGCGTTGATCCGTTGCCATTGATCCAGATCGAAGAACCCACCTTGAAAATGACCTTCTCGATTAATACCAGCCCCTTGGCCGGTCGAGAAGGAAAGTTTGTGACCTCGCGTCAATTGAGAGATCGTTTGGCACGGGAAGTTAAAAGCAACGTGAGCTTACGCGTTGAAGAAGGCGATTCCGCGGATAGTTTCGTTGTCAGCGGACGGGGTGAGCTTCACCTGAGTATTTTGATTGAAACCATGCGTCGGGAAGGATATGAGTTTCAGGTTAGCAAACCTGAAGTTCTTACCAAGCAGATGGATGGTGGTTTGCATGAGCCTTTTGAAGAATTGATTCTTGATGTGCCGGATGATTGCACCGGTAGTTGTATCGAGAAGCTCTGTTCCCGTAAAGGCGAACTGCGCCATATGGAAAACCAAGGTGATCGGACTGTTGTTGAGTTCAATATCCCATCGCGCGGATTGCTTGGATTCAGAAGCGAATTCATTCGGATGACCAAGGGTCAGGGAATGATGACCCATGCTTTCTCCGAGTTCCGTCCCTGGGCGGGTGACATCAGCAAGTCTCGGAATGGCGTACTGGTTTCCATGGAAAATGGTGAAACCACTTCGTATGCCTTAAAAGGTCTTGAAGATCGCGGAATTTTCTTCGTTAAACCTCGTGCCACTGTTTATCGCGGGATGATCATCGGGGAACATACGCGTGGAAACGACTTGGTTCTGAATGCTTGCAAAACCAAAAAGCTAACCAATATGCGGAGTGCGGGTGCAGAAGTTATGGACGTTCTGCAAACACCCGTTGATGTCACTTTGGAATTTGGTTTGGACTACATCGAACAGGATGAGCTGATGGAAGTGACCCCTCAAAGTATCCGTCTGCGTAAGGCAAACCTCGACGCCAAAGCGAGATAGTTTTTTTGAAGCCCTCAGTTTTTTAAACTGAGGGCTTCTTTCTAATAGGGCTTTCTTATTCCTCTGTTCGGCTTAGTTTGGGATTTAGGCAAAAAACTTCTTTCTTAAAAATCAAGATATTTGTAAGGATTGAGAAGGCCAAATTTTCGTTTTATAAAGACTGGAGAGTTTTTATTAAGGTTGAGGAGTAAGCTTGTGTATATTTCTCTATTTCCTGCTTTTACAAGCGTGAGCACAGCGACTGGAGTTCAATTTCAAGGGCAGGCTTCATCTGTTCCTGAGCAATCAGCTAAGGATGCTTTTCAAAAAGCATTGGATGCTCGTAAGGCTTATGAATATAAGCCGGGTGAACCTGATCCTTTTTTGCCTAAACCTCAAACAAGTTCAAAAAATCTTTTTCCGGAACTGAGCAAGACGCCACTTTCAAAAAGGCAAATTCAAAAATTAGCGGCGGAAAATGACAGGAGAGCTGGCCGCCCAGTCAGCTGGATAAACTACTATCTGGGATGGCCATCTAAACGAGGAGATCCGAAAGAGGCAATCCGTGAGGCGAGAAAAATGTATGACAACTCGGATAGACACCGACACCTAGTCGATCAAAATGGTAATCGTTTTCCGGTAAGGAAAAGATCGTGAAAGCTGAAATTATTGCGATTGGAACCGAAGTGTTAATGGGTGAGGTCATTAATACCCATGCGGCATGGCTTTCCCAAGCGCTTGCCGAACTGGGAATAGATGTTCATTACCATGTGACTGTTGGCGATAATCCCGGACGGATGCAGGCTGCTTTACAAGAGGCGGCAAAACGAGCCGATTGCATCCTGATCACTGGCGGCTTAGGCCCGACCGATGATGACATTACGGTCGATGTACTTTCCCAATGTTTTGGAGATGGCTGTGTCGTTTCCGACTTAGCTTGCGTTACGCGGATGCGGGAAATTTTTGCTCAGCGTCAGCAGCCAGGATCGATGCCTGTGAGTAATTATCGCCAAGCTTTGCGACCGCATACGGCAGAATCTTTAAAAAACCCTATCGGAACAGCACCGGGTTTGTTTTGGAAAGTAAGCGTCCCCCCCTCCCTAGCCCTCCCCCGCCAGGGGGGAGGGGATGATCAATTTTTAGATTGTGTAATGGATTCAAAATTGAATATTGAAACTTGTATCCCCTCCCCCCTGGCGGGGGAGGGATCAAGGGTGGGGGGGAAGAACCGAACAGTTCTGATTTTTGCGTTTCCCGGTGTACCTCGTGAATTGTATGCTTTGTGGCCTGAGGCAAAAGATCGTTTGCTATCCTATTTAAAGTCTATCGGGGAAGGTGATTCTATTTTAGTGAGTCGCTTTCTGCATTTCTTTGGTATTTCCGAATCGGCTTTATGCGAGCGTTTGACTGATCTCATGCAATCGTCGCAGCCCAGCTTGGCACCTTATGTCGGTAAGGCTGGCATTAAGCTTCGTTTGGCAGCCAAGGCCAATACGGTGGAAGAAGCAGAGCGGATTATGCAGCCGGTGCTTACTACCATTCAGGAACGTGTGAGTGAGTATTTTTTAGGCGTCGGTGAAAAGGATGAATCCCTCCTGGAATCCGGCATAGCCGATATTCTCAGAAAAAAAGGCTGGACGGTCTCGTTGGCGGAATCGTGTACGGGCGGTTTAATCAGCCATCGATTAACCAATATTCCGGGGAGTAGTGACTTTATTTACGCGAATTTAATTGTGTATCGCGAAGCGGAAAAAACTCGTTTTTTAGGAGTGAAAACTGAAAGCATTGAACAGTTCAGTGTCGTTAGTCCGGAAGTTGCACGAGAAATGGCATTGGGTTTAGCGGCTTTAACCCGCTGTGATTTTTCCCTTTCGATTACGGGTTTGGCGGGTCCCGGAGGCGATGACCATGGGAATAAGCCGGGATTGGCTTATGTGGGTTTGGCTGTTTCGGATAAGGGGGGACCGATCGATGGATTCGAGAAATCAGAAGAGCATTCCGTGAAGACTTTTTCCGTTCACGTGAATTCTGCCTATAACCGTGAAGACATTAAATACCAGTTTAGCCAGTATGCATTGTTCTTTTTGTGGAAAGCACTCAACGCATTGAACTGAACCAGATTTGATATATGTTCAATCTAATTGCTTAGATCGTCCATACTGGGGAGTCCCTTCTAGGCTTCCGGCAATCCCTTACAGGGTTTAACCCGAGGAATAAGAAGGAGCGAGGCAATTTTTTTATTGGGTGGCCTTATACTATATATCTGTGGCTTTCTCATCACCTGTTCACTTCACTAAAGGTAATTTCCGTGATTACCCATCCCCACCCTGTCAAAACTTTTGGATATTTCCCACACGGGAATAATGCAGTGCTTTCTGCAGAAATCTCACAACCCGCTCATATGCCTAAAGTCTCTAATGTGCAGGGCCGTAGTCTTTTTGCATTGGGCGCTGGCACCTTGGTTTTGATTGCCGGGATTAAATTTCTATTAAGTGAAAAAAATAAACTATCGTTATTTTTAAACCCTGATGATTTTAAAGTGGAAGTTGATAAGACGCTTAAACCGAATAGCCCCCTGGCATCGGCGAAGGCTCCTTCGTGGTCACTTTTTCCGAACTTCAAAGAAATGCAACCTGAACCGACTACTTTCAATACGGAAAAAGAGTCTAAAAAGAGTTTAAAATATTTAGGTTATGAAACATTAGCAGCTCTGGGTATAGCGAGTGGAGCTGGACTGATTCACAAGCTAAATGTTCAGGAAACAGATCCGGTTGCACCCGTGGTAAACACTGAGGAGCCTATCGATCCGACTATCCTAACTATTACCGATCGTTCCGGTCAAACGGTGAGACAAAGTACCAAAACACCTGGAACCGTAAAAGCGCCATCAAAAGGGATTCTAAAACCTGAGCGTAGTCCTCGCAAAAATTCAAAGAGGGTTGGTTTCTTCAATAATGGTATATTTGCTCCGGATGAGTCAGTTCCCTCCCTTCCTCTGTTTGAGCGAAAGGGGAAAACTCAAAAATATGGACCTACACAGGTACGTTATAGAGGACGCGTATTTGGGACAGGTCAAGATGTTTGGTTTGACCATAGTATAGAACAAGACCTTCATAGAAGGCTTACCGGGGAAAATAATTTTAATACTGAGTATACGGTTTGGCGACCTGGGAAAAGAAAGTATGAGGACTATGCCATTCCGTATTTGGAATCGGGTCTGCTTGATAGATCTTCTATAAAGCCTGAAGATGTCATTCAGATCGATAAAAATGAATTTAATCAATTACAGCTAATGCGAGTGAAGAACGTGGGTAACCGTGGTGAAAGATGGGTACAAGCATTGGCTTATTTTACCCGTATAGGAAAACTATAAATTACCTTTAATTCTGCAATGTCAAGTTTTTTGACTGTTTCCTAATTAACTTGTTAATGTTTTGTAATATTACTGAATTTGACTAACAAAAAAAATTTTCAGTGGTCTTATTATCATCGTGACCCAGATAGCATTCTACTTAAAGAAGTTGTTTTGTCTTTTTCGGCATTGTTTTCTGTTTTCACTCTTTATTCTGTCCCAGCTATAACACTTTCCTTACCAATCATTACCTTGATCGCTTCCCCTCTCTAGTAAGAGGTCTTTTACAAGGAAAGAGATCAAATCGTATGCCTTGTTTATCTAAACCAGTTTTATAAATAGGAGTTTTTAAAAAAATGATGAATCCAGATAGTGCTGCACGGTTTGGCGCGCGAACTCAGGGTAATATACTGACCCCTCATTTCGGACAAGTAAACCCTGCAATGGCTCGCCGTGTTGGCGCTAATGCCGCAAAACAGTTCGCTATTGCTGGAAAACCGGTGAATCCCTCATTAAAAAGACCGGCAATGTCGTTTGCGCAAACTCAGCCGAGGGCACAAAAAGCAAACAATGGAATAATGCTGCTAGGCTTACTGCTCGCGGCAACCATGGCCGGAGTTGCATGGCGTAATACGAGAACTATTGCTCCCATGGTGAAGAAAGCTCTGGAAGAAAATAACAAAGGCGTCATGGAGGCAACAAAAACATCAGTATGGGGATACACAAAAGATGCCTTGCTAGGAACGTTGGGTTTAACAGGAACCGGCTTTGGTTTATACGGCTCCTTTAGAAAAACAGAAGATAAAGCAGCCACTACAGTTGCAAATCAAGCGAAGACACTCGCAACCAATGCAAATACAAAAGTGGGAACTTTTGAGGCTCGTCTGGGAACCGCAGAGACAAACATCGGCAACTTGGATACTGGTCTGACCAATGCGGAATTGGGTATCGGTGAGTTGACACATCATACAGATAAAGTTGTCACTGATATGGCAATATCTGAAGTGCTTAGAAGGGCATATGACAATTACCGTGGCGTTCGAACTGCTGGCACTAATCCAGACTTCACCAATCCTTCAGTCATAGCATAGCGCCATATATCTTTAGTAAGCACAATGAATCAATAGTTTCATCACTTTTTTGGTAGATCACAATTATAGGAAAAGAATTGAAATGGCCCGTACAAACAGTTTAACGAATAGAATTAAAGCTCCTTCTGTCCGCACTTTGAGGAAGGCTGGTGAGCGTCTAGAAGGAGAGGGTTCTGGTTCTTCGACAAGACAAAGCAGCCTTTTAAGTGATACTTTACAACGTTCGGAAACTGCTCCCAGAGCTAACAGCTTAAAAGGAAGTGCTCCTGTTGTTCCGTCTTCATCAGCGCCTAAAGTATTTCGCAGAGACCTATTGACTACAAAAAGTGATGGAACGAGGCGGTGGTCAATGAAAAGCGCTAGCGCGCCCAGTGCACCCAGGCTCAACAGTTTAAAAGGAAGTGCTCCTGCACCTGTCCTTAATACTCCCTCCACTCAGGTTACTACTGCGCCTGGTCTCAGGGCCAATAGCGTAAAAGGAAGTGCTCCTGCACCTGTCCTTAATACTCCCTCCACTCAGGTTACTACTGCGCCTGGTCCCAGGGCCAATAGCGTAAAAGGAAGTGCTCCTACACCTGTCCTTAATACTCCCTCCGCTGAGGTTACTACTG
>Ga0105239_10006908_pt1 | contig 13093 bp, 13 predicted proteins | sample KBSC44metaG_FD_92761 | JGI IMG/M metagenome (GOLD analysis project Ga0105239, IMG submission 92761) | Corn rhizosphere microbial communities from Kellogg Biological Station, Michigan, USA - KBS C4-4 metaG | ecosystem: Host-associated > Plants > Roots > Rhizosphere > Soil | place: Michigan, USA...
CCCTCCACCACCGCCGCCCGCATTTCCCGATCCGGGCGCATGCGCGCCGCCGAAGCCGAACGCGCCGCCTGCACCACCGAGGCCGCCGCCGTTCCCGCCATTGCCACCATCGTGCCCGCCGCCGCCCCAACCGCTGTCGCCGCCGCCGGCAGCACCCGTCGTGCTGATCGTCGAGAGGCCGTCATCGACGAAGCCGCCACCGCCGGCACCGCCGCCGCTCGAGGGCGCCACGCCGCCGGCACCCCCGAAGGTTCCGACGAATCCCGCGCCGAAACCGCCGCCGTCGTTGCCATGGTTGTTCTCACCCATGCCGGCGCCGCCCTGACCGAGACCCTGGAAGGTCGAGCCGTCACTGGTGCCGGTGCCGCTTCCACCGATCGCCCGGTTGTCGGTGAGGGTGACGCCGGAGAGCGTCACGTCGCCCTGGTTGAAGAGGGCGCCGCCCAAACCGGCACCGCCGCCGGCGCCCGGACTGTTGCCGCCCTTGGCGATTCCGCCGCTCAGCGTCATGTCGCGCAATGTGAGGTTGCCTGCGTCGAGGCCACTGAGACCTCCCGATATGTAGAAGAAGCGGAAGGGCGGAGCGCCAGCGGAACTGCGAACGATCCTGAGGCCGTTGCCTTCGATCGTCACGGACGCGGTGATCGCAGGCAATCCGTTCGGCCCATACCAGAAGTTGTCGATCGTGGTCAGCGTCATCGTGCATGCGGGCACGACGCTGATGGTGGTGGAGCCCGGCGCGTTGTTCGCTGCATTTACCGCATTGACGAGTTCGGCCACGCTGCAGCCGATGTCGATCTGCGCAGCATGGGCGGGAAGCGCACCGCAGGCGACAGCAAGCGCACTTGCGACCAGCGATGCGCGCGATCGGATCTTCGATTTCGTCGTCATCCGCTTTCCCCCGGCCCCTTGAAGCCATGCGGCGCAGAGCATGCCCCGCAATGGATGCGCAGTGTATGCCTGCGCGAGCCCGTGCGTGCGCGCAGCCATGGCATCGCCACATCGTGCGATCCTTCAGCCGCGACCGACGGGACTTGCGGAGGCATGCATGCGCGTCATGAACGTCCGGGGCATTCCCGTGCTCCTCTTCGCTGCGCTCGTCGCGGCGTTCCCCTCCCGTGCGTCCAGCATGTCTCCCGGGTTTGCCGATCGCGATGTCGAGGCAGCATCCGGGGTTGCGCGCGTCGACCAGCCATCGGCCGCGGTACGGTTCGAGCAATTGCAGGCGGCGATCCGCGCGGCGCGCAAACGGCAAGACTCGCCTGCGTACCAGGTGGCAGCGAACCAGCTCAAGCGGTTCCTCCATGCCGCGCCGCCGTCCCTTCTCGAGGTCGCACGCGGACGTGCAAGGCGGTGACCGTCGCGCGGCGCTCGCGGAACTCGATATCTATGCGCGCATGGGACAGGCGGCGGATGTGGTCGATACCCTGCCGGAGTTCGAACCGCTGCGGCGAGCGACTGCCTATCAACCGATCGCCGCTGCGCTGGCGATGAACCGCCTGCCGGTGGACGCCGCTTCGCCGGCATTCGCGCTGGCGGGCACGCCATGGCTGCCGGAAGATATCGACTACGAGCCGCATGCGCGGCGCTTCTTCTTCACCAGTATCGTGCCGGGTACGATCGTTTCGACCGCTGGCGATGGTTCAATCAGCGAATTCGCGCGCGCGCCCGATGGCTGGCCCATGGTGGCGCTGAAGATCGATGCCGCGCGCAATCGGCTGTGGGCGACCGAGGTCGCGATGTCCGGGTTCGATACCGTCAAGGCGTCGGAGCAGGGTCGCTCGGCAATCCTGTGCTACGACTTGCGCACGGGTGCATTGCTGCGCCGTGTCGAGGGTCCTCGTCCGAGCGGGCTCGGCGATCTCGTGCTGACGGGCGAAGGCGACGTCATCGTCTCCGACGGCGATCACGGCGGCCTGTATCGGCTTCGCTCGAGCGCGGACCGCCTCGAGCGCCTCGATGACGGCGACTTCCTGTCGCCGCAAACGGTCGCGATCGCCGCCGACGGCGTGCATGTGTTCGCGCCCGATTACGTGCGTGGCATCGGCGTGCTCGATATCCGGACTAGGAAGGCGAAATGGCTGTCGATGAAAGGGCGCTTCGCGATGCATGGCATCGACGGCCTGTATCGCGCGGGTCGCCGTTTGGTCGCGGTGCAGAACGGCACCGATCGGCAGCGGATCGTGGTATTCACACTCGATGCATCCGGTTCCGGCGTGGACTCAGAACGCATCATCGAACGCGCGACGACGACGTTGGGCGTGCCCACGCACGGCGTCGTCGTCGGCGATGCGATCTACTACATCGCCGATTCGGGATGGGATCGCCTGGGCGAGAATGGCTTGTTCAAGACCGAGGCAGCGAAGGGAGGGCCCGCGGTGAGGCGCGCGAGCCTTCAGCCCTAGGGCACGGAAGCCTGCGGGTCGAAACCGTCCGCGAACACGAAGCTGCTTTCGTAAGGCCCGAGATCGACGATGGCATGGTCGATCCTCGGTGAGCCGTCGAGATCGATGCCGGCCAGCCCGCCAGCGGCGTCGTTGGTGCCGGCATCGATCAGGGGCGAGTTGCGCGCCAGTCGAAAGTCGGCGATCGCTGCGAAGCCCGGATCCACCGACAACGTACCCATTTCGGCAACCGGGGTTCCGGTCGACGCTTCGATGTCGTTGTTGGCGAGCGTGGCGCCGACGAATTGGCCGCCGAGATCGATGTCGAACACGCCGGCTGCAAGCGCATTGCCCCAGAAGATGTTGTTGCTGAGCAGGAGGCCGCCGAATGTCGAAAAGTCGATCATGACGCGCTGCTGCAGCGTGGTATCCGTGCTTTCGTTGCCGGTGAACGTATTGTTGCTGACGGCGATCGCATTGTTCGAATAGACGACGACAGCGGCCGAGTAGGCCGCGCGGTTGTCGACGAACAGGTTGTTGCGCACGACCAGCGATTCGCCGTCGGTTGCGGCGACGAGTCCGCCGGCCGCGCTCGAGCCGATGGCGCTGGTGCCGACGTTGTTGCGGAAGATGTTGCGCTCGACGAGGATCGCCCCGCCACTGATCGGGCCGCTGTCGCCGATCCTGAGGCCGCCCGCGACGTTGCCGAACGGCGTGCTGGCGTTGCCGTTCTGGAAGGTCAGGCCGCTGACTTCGATGTCGGAATCCGGAATGAGCGGCGTGTCGATCGCGAGCACGCCGACGGCACCGTGGCCGTCGAGGACGGTCGCTGCGGCATCGCTCGTGCGTGTCAGGCATGCGTCGTCACGGTAGCCGCCGCGAATGACGAGGTCATGGTGCGTCGTCACCGCACCCATCCAACCACCCGCGGGCGCGAGATAGGTGCCTGTACGGATGCGGATCTCGTCGCTGTCGGTATTCGCGGCTGAATTCGCCAAGGCGGCGAGCGCCGCAGTCAGATCGGCAGCGCTTCCGACGCAGGCGATGCGCACGGCAGCGAAGGCCTGTCCCGGCGCGAACGACAACAGGATCAGCAGGGCAAGCAGTAGTCTCATGGATTCACCAGGTTCGACGATGCGGTTGCGGCGGGCCACGCCCGTGTTTCGATCGAGCGGACAACGCCGGTCGGCATCGCGTGAAGACAGGATCCGGTATGGCGATCGGCTCGTTTGTACCGAGTCGCGTCCTGGTGGTTGCGGATTCCGGTCGGCGCCTGCGTGCGGCGATCAGTGGCTGCGTCGCGCGGGACGTTGTTCGAACAGCACGATGCCGATCAACATGAGCACGAGGAGTGCCGCGGATGCGGTGAAGCGACCCAGGGCGAGCCCGCCGTGGTCGAGCGGTTTGTCGAGGAAATCGCCGACGACCGCGCCGAGCGGACGCGTCAGCACGAAGGCCGCCCAAAACAGCAGGGTGCGCGAAACGCGAGTCCACAGGTACAGCGCCGCGAGTATCGCCAGCAACGTGCCGAAGATCAGCATGCCGCCGGTATAACCGAGTCCCGCGGTATCGGCGGTCCAGTCGCCGAGCGCGGTGCCGAGCGTCTGCGAGAACATGATCGTGATCCAGTAGAACGCTTCCGCTTTCGGTGTCGCGACCGTGTCGACCGCGATCGATCCGAGGCTGCGATACCAGACCAGCAGGGAGCCGATCAGCAGGGCAAGCAACAGGGCACTGCCACCGGCGTAGCCGATGCCGAGCGAACGGTCGGCGTAGTCGGCGAGCGTCGTGCCGACCGTGGTCGTCGTGATGATCGTGAACCAGTAGAGGAACGGATGGAATCGCCTGGCCGCGATCTGCGCGGCGACGGCGAGTGCGAACGCCACTGCGAAGATCGCGGTCCCGAGCAGGTAACCGAGTCCGAGCGACATTGACACCGCATCGCCGCCGGTTTCGCCGAGCGTCGTCGCCGCGATCTTGATCAGCCAGAAGGCGAGCGTGACTTCAGGGACCTTGCTGGCCGCATCGGAAACCTTGGCATGCATGCAACCGCTCCGGGTCATGTTGCGATGATGGCGCCCCGGCAGCGTAGCAAATCGCCGCACGCGCGAGTGGCCGGAACGTTTCAACCCATTCGCGCCATGCTGCATCCCACGTACCCGGTGGGAATGCACAACGACTTCGGAGCACTGGCATTGAACAGACAATGGTTCGCATGTGGAGCGATGATCGCGCTGGCGGCGGGCGGGACGGCGCAGGCGCAAACGGGGATTGCCGGACTGGATGCGCACATGAGCGGCCCGCGCGCGCAGGTGCTCGTGCTCGGCAGCGTCCATCTGTCGGGCATGGCAAAGGACTTCAAGCCCGAATCGCTCGAACCCGTGCTCGCGCGGCTGGCCGCGTTCAAACCGGACGTGATCACGATCGAGAACATCTCCGGTGAAGGTTGCGACCTGATGGCGCGGCATCCAACGGTGTACCCGGTGGAAAGCGTGGGACCGTACTGCAACAACACCGACGTCGCGAAGAAGGCGACCGGGCTCGACGTGCCGGCGGCGATCGCCGAAGTGAGCCGGACGCTCGCGAGCTGGCCGACAGCGCCGACGCCGGTGCAGCGACGGCATCTCGCCGCGCTGTTCCTCGCGGCGAACGACGGTTCGTCGGCCCTGACGCAATGGCTGCAACTGCCGAAGGAGGAGCAGCACGCGGGTGACGGACTCGACGAGACCCTGGTCGCGCTGCTGGCCACGCGCAACGCGCGCAACAACGAGAGCGACCAGATTGCCGCGCGCCTTGCCGCGCGACTCGGGCTGCAGCGCGTATACCCGATCGACGACCACACCGGCGACAACATCACGGTGACCGACGAGGAGGCCTACGGCAAGGCGGTCCAGGCGGCGTGGGATGCGGCGAAATCGAAGGCGGCGCCGATGCGCAAGCACGAGGAAGACCTCAGGAACGGCAGCGACATGCTCGCGCTCTATCGTTACGTCAACCAGCCGGACGTGCAGCGCCTCGCGATCGAGAGCGATTTCGCCGCCGCGCTGCGCGATCCATCGCCGCAGCACTTCGGCCAGCTCTACGTCGCCGGCTGGGAGACGCGCAACCTGCGCATGGTGGCGAATATCCGCGCGGCGTTCCGCGAGCGTCCGGGCGGGCGCGTGCTGTCGGTCGTCGGCAGTTCGCACAAGCCGTGGTTCGACCGCCTGCTCGGCCAGATGCAGGGTGTGGACGTGGTCGATGCCGAGAAGGTGCTGCACGCAAAGGTCGACTGAGGCGCGCGTCCGGGACGGGAACTGGCAGCGGACGCCCGCGACCGGGTAGTCTCCCGCCCCGGATCACTGCTGCATCGGAGAGCCGCATGCAAGCTCGGCGCGGGGTACTGGCAATCATGCTGGCGATGCCACCGTGTTTCGCATCGCCTGCCGAAACGTCGCCCAAGGACGTCTTCGAGCACCTCAAGACCCTCGCCGGCGACTGGCGCAGTACCAAGATCGGCAGCGCCACCGTCGTCAACTACCGGACGATCGCGAACGGCTCGTCCGTGGTCGAGACGTGGACGATGTCGCCCACGCGGCAATCGATGACGGTATACACGATGGACGGCGAGCGCCTGCTGGCCACCCACTATTGCCCGCAGGGCAATGCACCGCGCCTGCGCATGACCGATACCGACGCAGCCGGTGCGCATCGTTTCGCTTTCCTCGACGGAGCGAACCTGCAGGATGCATCCGGCTCGCACGAGCACGCGTTCTGGATCCGGTTCGACCCTTCCGGCACCCTGACGCGCAGCGAGACCTATATCCGCAATGGTGCAGCCTACGATCCGCAGCAGGACAAGGGCGACCAGGAGTCGTTTGCGCGAGCGAAGTAGGTGTCGCGCCGTGCGCGGCGAAGCGATTTTCCACGATGATGTCCGAGTTTCGCGCGGTTGGACGTTTCTCGCTGCGATCAGGAGACTTCCGATGCCCCGCATTCCCCTTTCGCTTGCTTCCTTGTTGTTGCGCGCCTGCCTCGTGCTGTCGATCCACGCGCCGCTGGCAGTGGCGCAGTCCGTGTTCGTCGGACCGGCCAGCGACCCCGACTGCGACTACCACACGATCCAGGACGCGATAGACGCCTGGGCGGCGTCGTCGAGCACGGATTTCGTGGATGTGTACATCGCGAACGCGCAGGCGTATCCGGCAACCGCGATCACGATCCCGACGCCCACGGCGAGCAGTGGCATCGGCTTGAACGGGAGCCAGGCGGGCTGCCATCTGGCAGCAGCGTCCGGGCGCACCGTCCTGGACGGCAATGGCAATGGAAGCCTGCCCGTCATCGATATCAACGGTACGCAGACCGGCGATGCGCGGCGGTTCCAGGTCAACCTCAACCAGCTCGACATCACCGGTGGCAACCACGCCGGCAACGGCGGTGGCGTGCGCCTGCGCGGCAATGCCGTGGTGACGATCTACGAGGCGAACGTGCACGACAATACCGCTACGAACGGTGGCGGCATCGCGGTCGAGGCGACCGCGGCGGGCGTGCCGAACCTGATCATGGTCGGCAACCAGGCAGCGGCGATCGTCCAGGACAATATCGCCACGCTGGATGGGGGTGGGCTGTATTGTGCCAATGCGTCGCTCTATTGCGACCGCCATTGCCTCATCGCCGGCAACACCGCCGGCGCGAACGGGGGCGGCGTGGCGCAGCAGGCTTGCGGCACCTCGATCTTTCCGCCACCAAGCTTCGGCGCAGCGGATCCGAACGTCGGCTTGCGCCTGAACTCCGCCGTCGGCAATGGCGGTGCGGCATGGGTATCGGGCGGCTATTTCAGCGTCAACGGCACTCCGCCGCTCAAACCGGCGCCGGTCGTCGGCAACGTCGCCGGCGGCAGCGGCGGCGCGCTCTATTTCACGGGGATGGGAAGCTCGTCGAACCAGCAGCGCGGCGTGCAGTTCGACGACAATCGGGCCGGGGTGGATGGTGGCGCCCTGTTCGCGGATTCGGGCTCGTTGCAGATGGATGCCGGTCTGTCATCGACGTCGTGCAGCGACATCGACGGATGCGCGCGCTTCCGCGGCAATCACGCCGACGCGGCTGGCGGTGCGATGTTCTTGTCCGGCACGGCAACCCTCCTGCTGTGGAACGGACTGTTCACGAACAACGATGCGGCGAACGCGAGCGCGATCCAGCTCGGCGCCGCCGGCACCGGCGCGACCCTGATCAACGTCCACGTCGCCGGCAACCACGGTGCGCCGGAAGTCGTACGTTCGTCCGGCGCGTATCTCGACCTGCGTTACGCGACGATCGCCGACAACGGCAGCGACGACAGTGCACTGATCCGTTTCGATGCGCCGGGAGGCCTTGCCGCGAGCAACTCGATCCTCTACGACGCCAATGGCGCCGCCTCGGGCATCGTCGTCGCATATCCGAATGGCACCACGTTCAACGTGAACTGCGTGCTCGTGCACGATGACACCGCACTGGATGGCGTGGCCGGCGTTTCCAATCTCGTCGTCGCCGATCCGCAGTGGGATACCAGTGGGCTGTATCCGGCGGGCCTGTACGTGCCCGGACCGGACTCGCCCGCCGTGGACGCCTGCGGCCCAGGTCCAGGCACGATTCCCGACTTGCGTGGCGTCGTGCGTCCGCAGGACCTGCCCAAGCCCGATGGCGCCGGTGCGTACGACATGGGCGCGATCGAGCGCCTGCCGGACCGCATCTTCGGTGACGGCTTCGAGCAGCCGTAGCGGAGGCGTGCACGGGCGGATGGATCGGCGCCCGCCAGCGTCCGGGTCAGCGCGGCGTGGTGCTGCGTTCGTCGATGCGTGTATCGGTCGCGATCCAGTTGTCTTCCCAGGTCGCGCCACCGTCGGCGGAAAACGCCTGCTCGAACCGGCAACGGTCCGGCGTGGCGCACGCGATGATGAAGCGCACCAGGATCGTGCGTCCGCCGAGCGTGTCCTGCCCGAAGAATTCGCCGCGCTTGTTCCTGAACTCGCCGAACAGTGGCGCGGTGAACGTGCCCGCGCCGATGCTCGCATAGTTGAGGCTCCATTGGCGCGCCTCGCTGTTGTACAGGCGCAGTGACGTACCTGCGATGCGACCCGAGGGGCCGGCGATGTCGAGTTCGACGAGGTTGGCCTGCCCGTCGAGCAGCTTGCGCACCACGCTGGTGCCTTCGAGTTCCACCCAGTTGCTCGAGCCGCTGAGCGGATGCAGGCGGCGCGAGACGTGCGTCTTCCAGGTGCCGAACTCGAAGTCGAAATCGTGCTGCCCATCGGCGGGCGCCACTTTCACGGCGGCCGGCTCTGCTGTCGCGTCATGCCGTGCGAACGCCAGCGTCGAAGACACTGCAAGCGCAAGGCCGCAGGCCAGCGGAATCGGGTTGCATGCAGTCATCGTCGCCTCTCCCGTGCATCGCGGTCGTCCCGCATGCGCAGTTGGCGACAGCGGCGGCCATAGCTGAAGGGCCACTTCGATGCGCGTCCGCGATGCCAATGCATGCCATGGATTCACGGACACACATCGGGGTGCATGGGCAATGCCTGCCGCTCGGCAAGAGCCTCGTGCTCGAACCCGTCGGAGAAAATCCGATCCGGACCCACCCCGAGTTCGAAGGCGCCGATGTCCACGCCGGCGCCGAACGCACGCAGGTACGCGCTCCCACGCTGGTCGTACGACAGGCAACCGCCGCCGCTGCCGATCGCATTGCCGTGGTCGATCGCCGGGCTGTCCATGGCAAGCGCATGCGTGCGGGTAGGTCCGCCGTTGTCGGCCAGCGGCAGCAGGTGCGGATCGCCGGTCATGGTGTCGGCGGGTACGGACAGGTTCGCCGATCCGATGAGGTTGTTCGAACCGGTGACGACGACCGAATCGCACGACCCGCCGACGCCACATCGTGCACGGACGTCGGAGGCGCCGTCGGAAGCGGTGTTGTTCGCGACGAGGGTACTCTCCAGCACCGCTGGATTGGCGATCGCGAGTCCGCCGGTACCAGCGCTCGCGCCGGTGGCGACGTTGAATGCGATCGTCGATGAAGCGATGTGCAGCGGCGCCTGCAGCGCGAGCAGACCACCGACACCGCCGCCGTGATTGCCGGATATCGTGGTGTTGGTGATCGACAATGCGGCGTTGTCCCGCCCGACCAGATCGGCGCCGCCGATGTCGGTCGCGCTGTTGCCGGAAATCGTCGAATACGAGATCGATGCCGCGGAGTTCGCGTACAGGCCGCCACCGAATCCGAACACGCCGGATGACGCCCTCGCGCTGTTGCCGGATATCGTGCTGTCCTTCATCGTCAGTGGACCGCTGACCGCCACGCCGCCACCGGTGACGAACGAATAGCCGTTCGCCGCATTGCCGCTGATCTCGCTGTCGCTCATGTACAGCGCGCCACCGACGGAGACGCCGCCGCCCGATGCCGCGCCGAAATCCGTGGTGTCGATCGTGCAGCCGCTCACCTTCGACGAGATCAGGGTGACGCTGCCGCCGGAGCGCAGGCAGCCACCCGGACCGTCGGTGTGGCCATTGCGCAGGGTGATGCCGAACAACAGGAACGCCGCCGTTCCGGTGTGGTCGAACACGCGATCGTGTGCGCCGCCATCGATGATCGCGCCGGTGCCGGGCAATGCCCCCGCACCCGCGGTATCGCGCGACGCGGGTCGTGCCAGCGGAACGCCGCTGATGGTCAGGCCATCGATCGGCACCTGGATCGCGCTGGCCAGGGTGATCGTGCGATTGCCGCAAGCCAGCTGGCTCAGATCGATGGTGTCTCCGCTCGCTGCCGTGGCGATCGCCTCGCGCAGGCTGCCGGGTCCGCTGTCGGCGCAACTCGTCACCGGGATGACCGTCGTTCGCGGGACCACTCCCGCGCCTCGTCCCTCGGCATCGGGGCCGACGACCGCAAGAACGGCGACGCACAGTGCGGTCATCGCAGGCAGGGCAGCAGGGCGCATCGGGACTTCCCCGTCGCGCCGGGGCGGCGCGGTCATGCGTTCGGGAAACGACGCGGCGCGTGGATTTGTGTCACGCGACGATCGCTCGACCCGGACGCATGCCCTCAGTGCGGCATGCGCGGCTGTCGACGGCTCCGCAGCTAGTCCACGACGATGACGATCTTCCCCCGCGCGTGTCCCGTCTCGACGTGGCGTATGGCGTCGGCGGCCTCGCGCAGCGCGTAGCGTCGTTCGATCGCCGGGGTGATCTGCCCGGCAGCGAGCATCTGCTGCAGCGTATGCAGGTCGGCGACATCGAGTTTTGCACCGACAAAGCGCAGCTTGCGACGCGCACCCAGCGAGAGCAGCGGGGCGAGCAGCAGGCCCTGCAGGATCTGCGCACCGCCACCGCCCGCCATCACGTAGATGCCGTGCTCGTTCAGCGCACGGCGATAGTCGAACAGCGAGCGGTGCGCGTTGGCGCCGAGGATCAGGTCGTAGCGAACGCCGTCGCCCACGAAGTCTTCGCGTGTGTAGTCGATGACGCGATCGGCGCCCATCGCGCGCGCCGCGTCGACGTTCGCGCTGCTGCAGACGGCGGTGACACGCGCACCGAGCGCCTTGGCGATCTGCAGCGCAAACGTGCCGACGCCGCCGGATGCGCCGTCGATGAGTACCGTCTGCCCGGCCTGGAGCCGGCCGCAGTCGCGCAGTCCCTGCAGCGCCGTGGTCGCGGCGATCGGAACCGCTGCGGCGTGCTCGAACGATATCTGCGGCGGCTTGGGCACGAGACGATCGACCCTGGCGCAGGCATATTCCGCGAACGCGCCGATGCAGGCGCCGAACACCGCATCGCCCACCGCGAACTGCGAGACACCTGCGCCGATCGCGGCGACCTCGCCGGCGACATCGCGACCGACTCCCGCGTGCTTCGGCTTGCGCAGCCCGCCGGCCATGAAGCGCGCGATCACCGGCTTTCCACGCATGAGGCGCCAGTCCAGCGCATTCACGGACGCCGCGCGGACGCGGATCAGCACCTCGCCCTCGCCGGGTACCGGCATCGCGATGTCGACGAGGCGAAGCAGGTCCGGTCCGCCATATCCGCTGCAGTGGATCGCCTTCATGGCGCTGCGCCTCAGCTCAGCCAGGCCTCGAGGTCCTGCAGGGCATCCTTCTGCGGATACTCGATGCTGCCCGTCGGCATGTGCCGCTGGCCCGCATAGGCGACCACTAGCTCGCCGAAAGGATCATCGACCGACTCGGTTTCCTCGATCACCAGTTCGAGATCCTCCAGCGCGTCCTCGGCGGTGGAGACGTCGAGTGGCATGCGTAGCAGGACGGTCCACGCAATGAATGCGGCGTCGGCATCGTGCGCGCGCGCGTTGCGTGCCGCCGCATCGAGCGTCGATGAGCGCGCGGTAAAATGCATGCGCGCGGAAGCCTCGTCGGCGAACACCGCGATCGATTCGCCCTGTGCCTGCAGATCGCCGGTCTCCACATTCTCGAAGCTGGAAATGACGACGTAACTCATGAGGATCCGCGTGCCCGGACGATCGACGATCCGTCATCCTCGCATGAGCGGGCGCGAGGGAAAAGCGCCGCGGCGGCGCGATGCGCGGTCGCTGCGCGGCAGATGACGATCGCCGCGATCAGGCCTTCGCGGGCCACGGATCGGCCCATGCAGGGATCTGTTGAAGACGATCGAGCCAGCGCAGGACATTCGGGTGCGACTGCATCGGCATCTCGGCGTCGCGCCATGAAGCAGCCATCGCGGCGAGCGAGAAGTCGGCGATCGTGAGGCGATTGCAAGCGACGAAATCGCGGCTTGCCAGGTGCGCATCGAGCACGTGTGCATGCTTGTGAAGTTCGGACTCCGCACCGATCAGCGCCTCGCGGTCGGGCGGCCCCAGATCGAACGTCGCCTTGACGACGTGTTCGAAATAGTACGGTGCGACAGCAGGCGCCCAGTGGCAGTCGTTCCAGCCGAGCCAGCGCAGCACCTGCACCTGTTCCGTCGGCGCCTGCGCCGGCCAGAGGTCGGACCCTGCCTGGATGCACAGGTGAGCCATGATCGCGACCGACTCCCACAGCACGAGGTCGCCGTCGACGAGCAGCGGCGCCTTCCGGTTAGGATTGAGGCCGGCGTATTCCGGTGTCCTCAGCATGCCGCCGCGCGCTTCGATGAACTCGGCCTCGATGTCGAGGTATTTCGCCAGCGCCAGCACCTTGCGCGGCGCCTGTGCCTTGATCCAGTAGATCTTCATGTCGCATTCGCCTTGTTTCGGGTGGTTCCGAAGCGACGAAGGGAAGGGCGCGGAATCGACAGGCCATGCGCCGCGCGATACCGACGCTGAACGCGATGCTCAGCCCTTGTTTACGAGGTGCGGCGTACGGTCGACGTACACAGGCAGCGAGGTGAGCATCATGAAAATCCTCCTCCAGATCGGACTCGCGGTCGTGCTGTTCGGCGCCCTCGGCGGCTGCGTGTACGGGCCGGGCTATGCGCGTGGTGGCGGTTACTACTACGACGGCGGTCCGCGCTACGACTACTCGCCTGGGTACTACGGGTACGAGTACGCCCCGCGCTACTACGGCTACGGGTACGCCTATCCGTCGGTCAGCATCGGCCTTCGTTATCGTGACTACGGCCGCACGCATGGGCACCAGCACGGACATCGCTGGCACGGAGATGACGGTCGCCGCTGATTGCCGCGCCAGGACGATGTCTCCCCGGCCATCCGGGGAGGCGACCAGCGACTATTCGTCGATGGCCACGCCGGAACCGCC
>Ga0105239_10006912_pt1 | contig 13089 bp, 3 predicted proteins | sample KBSC44metaG_FD_92761 | JGI IMG/M metagenome (GOLD analysis project Ga0105239, IMG submission 92761) | Corn rhizosphere microbial communities from Kellogg Biological Station, Michigan, USA - KBS C4-4 metaG | ecosystem: Host-associated > Plants > Roots > Rhizosphere > Soil | place: Michigan, USA...
CTCCGGTTTCCCGTGCCGCCCCCGGTGAACAGCCCCACGCCGCCGCAGGCCGTCGCTCAGGATATGCTGGCTTCGGGCTATCTCCCCTTCAACCATGTCACGCGGGTGACGCCGCCGAACATGCAGGGCGAAAGCGGGGCACAGGTCAAGACGGTCTCCTGGTATCGTGGCCCGTTGATCCCTAATGGAGCCTTCGTGCCCGACATCACACTGCTGCCGGGCAGCGCCCCCATCGGCGCACCGACGCTGGTGCATGCCTCCGATCAACTGCTGCGCTTCGATCCCAACATCGGTATGTACGATGTGTCGTACGCCTCCGCATGGCAGTTGGGCCGACTGGTCTCCCTCCAGAACACCGACTTCTCGACCTCGCTCTACCGCTGGAAGAAGCAGGTCGCAGTCCAGTATCGAATGCTCAAAGAGAGAAATGCGCTTGCAGCCCGCTATGAGGGCGTGTGGCGGGCCCGCCCGCAAGCGGCCTCCTCAGCCACCGTCTCCGGCCGACATCTCCGGGACAACCTCCTGCATCACCTGGCGTCGGGAGCGGAGCCGCTGCCTGTCCCGGAGTCCTACAATACCATGCCTCCCGCCACCGAGGCGGAAGCGCATACCGCCCTGCTGACGGAACTGGCCGAGACGCCGGCGCCCCCGACCCTGGTGCAGTGGCTGGCCCAGTTGCAGACTCTTCAGGGCATCCCTTTCTCCTACCTCATCGCCGCGGAACGGCTGCTGATGCCGGAGACCATCAAGTTTTTCCAGATCGATCCGGTCTGGCTGGAGGCGTTGAAGGACGGCGCGTTGAGCATCGGCCGTCGCTTCAGCGCGGCGCAGGCGCCCTCCCCCTCTCTGGTCGCGGAGCAGGCGCACCGGCCTCAACTCCACATCGCCGTACGGCACGCCGCTGCCAACCTGCGCCGCAAGCAGTTGAAGCGAGACCCCCTCCCGCGTGACCCTGCCGACTCTACCGCGATCCACGGCTTTCTGCTGCGCTCCCAGGTCGTCAGCGACTTCAAGAGCATGGATGTCATCGGGTATGAAAAAGGGCATTCGCCCTACGACTACGAGCAGGGCAAGATCCCGGCGGATCAGGTGCAGTCGATGGAGATCCAGCGACTGGAGAGGCTCTCCGCCACCGTATTGATCGGCCTCTTCTCCAAGCCACTCTATGAACTGGTGCTGCATCAGCCGCCGGAAGCCATCCATTTCGGCTTTCAGACCATCGATACGCAGACAAACAGCGTCACCAAAAACCTGCGCGTCCCGACGACGAGTTGGGACGATCCGAACACCACCTACGACAGCAGCACCTACCAGAACGAGCCGTTCGCGCAGGTGTTTGTCGGTGGTGGGGAGCGCGTGTTGAATCTCTTTGCGCTGTCGCAGGCGCTTGGCCTGATGCTGAACGGCTTTCAAAAAGCCCCCGGCTACTTCCAGCAAAATCCGGATTCCAACCATCAGGATCACCTGCTTGCCTCCGAATTCGCCCTGGAGATGGTCCAGGGAGTCGGACTGGTAAGCTTCATCAACGACGTACCGGCGGCCATTTCTTCTCACGGGGTTGAAACCCCGCGCTGAAATGGGAAGTCCGCCTTCGCGGACTCAAGGCAGGAAATGCATTCGAGTCCACGAAGGTGGACTTCCCGTATCAGAACGGTACTTCAGTGCCGTAAAAGTCCTGGAATGAATCTATGAACATCATTCTTCCCATCAACATCTCGGCGTTGCGGGTCTCTCCCTCGACCTCGCAAAACGCCAAAACGGCGCTCTACGACTTCAGTCTCGCAGGGCAGTCGCCGCTCTCTTCGACCGGCGGCCTGATCGCGGCCAATCAGTTTTTGCAGGCCGAGGAGCCGCTCAATCGTGAGCCGGGAATCCATCTGCACTGGTCGATCCCCCGCGCCTACACGCAGGGAATGCAGAGCAACAGTGACGGCAGCCTGAGCTTTCCCACCCTGCCGAACCGCTGGCTGGTCACCCGGATCTTCCTGAACTTGAACACGAACACCTCCAATATCGCCTGCTGGATATTGGAAGCCGATGCCCACTCCGCCAACCAGCAGAGCCTGAACGCGACGCCGACGACGCTGCCCTGGTCGGATACGCCGGGAGAGCTGTTCGGAGTGGATTTCCACTATGTGGGCTATCCGATCCCGTTAACCGGCGCGTGGACGGAGCCGGGGGGAAACTCAGGCGGCATCGACTATCTGGGGCCGCTGCTGCAGGCTCCCTTGGCCTATGGCGATACCTTCACCGCCTACTATCGGCACTCTCAGAACCTATTCGGGATGTACGACACGCTCAGCGATCTCTTTCCCAATCCCAACGAACTGGAGAACAACTGCGACTTCACGGTCTCCTACTGCGTGCAGGGATGGGTCAGCCCACAGTCCAGCGATACGACGTTTGTCGTCCTGAACAAAATCGTTGCGGCGTACAATGCGCTGCCTGTGAACGATCGGCCGGAGTTCCCGATCTATCTTCAGCAGGAGATGCAGACCCTGCTCAAATGGAGTCTGGACGACTATACCGGGTTCACGACCGCCAACGCCGGACAGACGCAGGGCGTTCTCAGCGGCATCGTGAGCGACATCACCTGGAACATCCCGACACCCGGCAACCCGACCTATCCCTCGGCCCTCCCCGATCCCGGCAACGTCACCACCGCCATCGGCAACAACAGTCCCGAGGCGCTTTCGGCCTATCTCAACCGACTGGAGAACGGCGACTCCACGCCCGACCCCGGCAGCGTGACGACCAACCTGGAGTGGCTGCTGAATGCGCTCCAGTATGGACAACTGGGCTCACTGGGAGACGGCGAACTGGGCGTGGGACAGTTGGACGAGTATCTGCACGCGCGCTCTTTCGGCTCGCAGGCAGGGGGAACGCTCTGGTCGGTGCGCGAGAAGATGACGCCCGGCAGCAAGGCCACGCCCAGAGAGGCCGTGGAGGCGACCCTGCCGCTGCCGTTGGCGAAACTGCTCAGCCGGATGAACCAGGTCCAGGAGCAGTACGACGGCCTCTCCGCCACGCTCGCCACCCGCCGTCAAAAGCTGTTTTTCGACTGGAACTACCATATCAATGCCATCGAGAACAACGTCATTCAGGGCAACAGCAGCATCAGCAGCGATCTCTCCGGAGCCTATCTCCTGGATGGCCTGATGCAGCTCTTTCCGCTTCAGGCGCAACAGGGCGCGAACAGCCTGCCGAGGGAGAGCGGACCTCCTGTCTACACCCCCGCTCCCTTCGTCATCAAAGCGCCTGCCGCCCAGTACCCGGACCTCTCCACGTACCCGTTCGGGACGGTCGCCAATACCGGAGCTGCCCAGGTGGTCAACCAGCTCCTCGGGCTCACGCTGGCGCTGGAGGGGCTCTTCCCCCGAACCCTGGAGGGGTTGAGCGCGCAACTGCTGCTGGCCCAGTCCGCGCTGCAGTCGTGTCTGGCGGGAGGCACCACCGCGGCAGGGTATCTCGCACAGGCGATCACGGCGCTACAGGCGGCGTTGGCGCTGGCGGCGACACTTTCGGCAGACTTCGCGACCATCGGAAGCCTTGCGACTCTCAAGACCACTCTGATCGATCCGCAGACCGCCGCCTTGAACGCCTACACCGATCCTGATACCGGCATCTTTGCGCAGTATCTGGCATTTACCTCCACCAACACCGTGCCCCTGCCTCCCGGCGAGGTCTATACCGGGCAGTTGAAGGGGCTCGCGGAATTCCGGAATGTGGGGAGTTGGTCGGCCAACGGCGCCTTTAGGGGGATGAAAGATCTGCTGGACCAACTCACCGGGCAGGGAGCCTATTCGCCGCATCTGTTCGATACGCAGGTCGCTGCCGTCTATGCCGCGACCGCCTACTTCTGGCGCATCTCCGGCGACACCGCCACCCGCACCACGCCCTACTATCTGCAGATGGCCTTGCAGGAGATCACGACCGCGCAGGCCGAAGGACAGAACGTCAGTTATGCCCTCCAGCAGGCTCTGAACGCCCTTACCTCTGATGCGACCGTCATAGCCATTGGGCAGTCGCTGGCGGCTCTGACCGGCGCCACACTGCCCGCCATTCTGCTTCTGCTGACGGGCAACGCTCCGGACCCGGCGACGGCCCTGACACAGATCGACGCTCTGCTCGCCGACCCACAGGTGACGACGATACCCTGGTCGCTGCCGTCGCTCTTGGAGGCGATGACGAGCGATGCGTGGAAGAGCCTGATCACCTCCATCGAGAGCGCCGGGCAGATCGTGTTGCAGCGCCTGCCTTTGGCGCAGCAGATCGCGCTACTCGGCGCCTTCTTGAATACCGAGATTGCAGCCGACTTCGAGTTGAGTTCTCTGCCTGCCGCCCCCTACTGGCGTCCCAACGAGCCGGTGATGCTGCTGGCGGAACCGGGCAATACCGCAGGGCTGATCCAGCCCGTCAATCGCAACGGAGCAGCGGCCCTGCTGCCCTGCCGTCTGGATACCGAGATCGTGGCGGCGACGGGAGCGGTAACCTTCCCGCCCGCCGTGAGCGCCCTCTCGACCAACATCGATCCGGCCATCCAGGGACTCAGCATGGTGCTGCAGCGACTGGCCGAAGAGGCATTGCTGCTCAGCCCGGAGATAGAGACAGTCGTCACGCCCGCCGCGCTCCAGGCCGCTGCGCAGCAGAACCAGGCCGAGCAGATAAATAGCATCGCTCCGATCGTGCTCCAGTCTCCGCCTGCCGGATTGACCGGCAAACTGCCCTACTACATCGCGTGGAGCTGGTGGACCGGGACCGATCCCTTCCAGCCGCTCTTTATTTTCTGGCAGGCGAACTATCTCTACTCCCAGCAGTTCGACTTCTCCGGAGAGACCCTGCCCGCCGACTACCTGAGCCAGTTTATGCTGGATCGGTATCTCGTAGGCTACCAGCCCCTGCCGGGCAGCCTGAGTAGCTTCCAGCCGAACAACAACGCCCCGAACTTCTTCGCCCTGTCCGGAGTGGTGACGCTCTCCTCCGCTTCGACGGCCAACCTGTGCTATCAGATTCGCACCTACTGTATGAATCAGTTCGGCTACGATCCTTCCAAAGGCAAGCCGGATCCCAAAGATCCCAACTTCGCCGAGGAGCAGTTGTTCTACGAGGCGTACACCGATTTTGGAACGCGCCGCATTCTCACGCAGGGGCTGAGCGGCTTCAATCCCGGCATGCTGCAGCGCGCCCAGGAGCTGCAACTGCCGCTCAATATCCCGGCGGCCTGGATCGCGGCAAACGGCAACAATCTGCCGGTCTCCGACTTCTGGCCGACGCAGTTTCTGCTGAACCAGTCGGCGGACTGGCCGATCGACTGGTCCAGCGAAGCGCTCGATTTCAACGCCTTCGCCACCAACAACAGCGCCGTCTATTTCAATCCGCTGCGGGCAGGCTTTCTTCAGATGCAGGGGATCACCCTGGTAGACATCTTCGGGCGCTATGTCCTGCTGCCGAACCCCAATCCGCAGGCCATCGCCGAGAGCATGCAGAGTCAGCCCGGCACGCCGACCACGAACTATCCGGTCTACCTGCCTCCTCGACTGGTGCAACCCTCCCGCCTGCTGGGGCGCTGGCTCTCCGCCGACTCTCCGGATAGGTTTCAGGATTTTACCGAATGGAATCCGCATCCGGCCGCCTCGCCGATCTGCGGCTGGCTCTTGCCGGATCATCTGGACGGCTCGCTGGCGCTCTACAATGCGGATGGCGCGCCGTTGGGATCGTTGGGAAGATTCGAGCAGAACGTGCGCTGGTTCACGGTGCCCGGCGAAGCCTACACGCCCGGCATCGACAATCGCGTGTTGATGGTGCAGGATCTCGCGGCGCGCAAGAGCAATCCGGCGATGAGGGGTCTTCTGGAGACGTTCGCCTATCCGGACGAGACGGCGAGCAGTGGGACGAATTTCGGGCAGTTCTTAGAGGTGATCGATCAGGCGCAGCAGTTTATCATCACCAAGGCGATGCAGGAGGATAGGGCGCTGGCGGTCTTGATCGGTCAGCCGCTGGCCCTCGCCCGCGCCACGATACGCCTGCAACTGTATGGGCAGCCTGCCGTCAGCCTCGATACCCGAACCTATATGCCCTGGAACGCGAAAGGCCCGCAGTTCCAACTGGACGGCAGCGGGTTCATTCCCTACAATTTCGGTAACTTCAACGCCGCCGGGCTCCCGCAGCTTCAGGTGCCCATCCGCATCGGCGCGGTGGAGTATCAGGTTAACAACCTCAACGTGCCGTTTTTCGATGACGGCGTCGTCGGCTTCTTCCTCAACGACGACTACGGGACGCTCTACACGCCGGTCCAGACCCCGAACGGAGTGCGTATCCGCTCGACTGCGGCCGCGAACGGAGATGTGGCCGTCGTGCTGCCGAATGGCGATGCTTTGATCGTGACGCTGCTGATCGATCCTCGTGCCTCGGTGCACCTGACTTCCGGCCTCCTACCCGCCCAGACCATGCAGATCCCTCCGGAACAGTACACCGCAGCTCTCAATCGCATTCTGGTCACCTTCCTGACCGCGCCGGTTCTTCTGGAGCCGACCGGCTTTCAGATGCCGGCGCCCCCGGAAGCCGGATACGACTGGAACTGGTGGCAGGTGGGGCAGACAGGAGATCAGCCGATTCAAGCTTCCCAACTCAATACGGATGCGACCTTTATAGCGGCCCCGCTTCAGATCGTCGATGGCTGGCTGAAACTCAAAAAACACGGCTCCTGACCCGAAGAATGCAAGGAAGTCATCGATCTGATGTTCGCGTAATCGATCCCGCTTTGCGGAAGGAAATTTGCATGAGCGCTAACTTTTCTCTCAGTCTCGTTAATCCCGCGGTCACCTCCGGGCCGACCAACGTCGCCTACACCAACGGCGTCACCGGCAACACGCTGGAACTGATTCTTACCAACGACTTCGGTTTCGATCTCACCTTCGGGGGCAGTTCCACCGGCAAATACCTTCAACTCTCGATCTCTACCAATGTGATGGACGAGGAGGATGCCCTGAAGCTGACGGTCGAGTCCCCCTGGACGATCACCTTCGTGCCGCCTCCTGCGTCTCTGCCCTCCAACGCACGCAATGCCGCAGGCTTGACCTTCCATCTCTTCCCTCCGACAGGCGGCGTAGATTTCCCCGATAGCGAGTCCATTACGATCACCCTGCAAAACCTGCGCCTCTTCGCGGTTGGAACCGGGCAGGTATCGGCGCTCTACGCGTTCGACACGATCCCCTCCGATGATCTGAATGTGTCGGCCAATCTGAGCGTCCTCGCTCCCTATGATCCGCAACTGGCGGCGCTCTTTGGAACGAACAACCCTCTGATGCTGACACCTTATGTCAACGGCGGAGATGTTGATAATCCGATCATGGTCTCCGGCCCACCGGTGACGACAGGCTCCGCGGTCGATAATCTCCTCCATCTCAACATGGCCTTTCAACAGATCGGCGACAACGGCGCGCTGGTGCAGCAGTGGGATACGACGCACCCTCCCACGTTCCGCGTCTCGTTTCCCTATTTCAATGGGAATTTGGGGCTGCCTGCTCCCCTCGATCTGACCGACACGCTCACCGCAAAGGATGCCAACTACAATGCCTTGACCTCCGCCTGGAACTTTCCCATGACCCTCGATCCGAACAACCCCAAAGTCACGAACAACGGATTCTGGCAGGTCGCTCTGGATCCCGATTCTGTCGCCGCTCCCGTCTGGATGGTAACTCCCACACCCGCCAACGTCAATCTCTTTACCGCCGAGGAAGACGCAGCGGCGGCTCCCGGCCCTGTCCTGGATCTCTATCTCCTGGACATCGTCTCCGGTCTGCCCATCGATCCTGCCAACCCGGAGACTCTGCTCTATTTTCAGTGGAACGACTTTCCGGGCTTCAACGATGGCAGCCTGGTCTATCCCCTGCAGAAAACTCCCCTGACGATCGATGCGTTTCAGGGCAGTCTCGCGCGTATCGAGGGAGAGGTGATCCTGGAACTGACCTGGGATACCAGCGGAGGCGGCTACTGCCTGGTGAGCGGAGACACCCATGAGTTGAGCCCTTCGACACCGGACGGGCAGCCCTACCGCGTGACTATCTCTGTGGGGCAGCCGCTGCTGGGCGCCTATACGCTGACGTTGGTCAGCCTCAATGGCACGACGCAGGTCTCCCGGACGATCGCCATCCAGTGGCAGGTCAACACCGAGATCGCTCCGATCGAGTTTACCTACTGCGGTCTCGCCCAGATCTCCCCTGGGGGTTCGACACTGTATCTGCCTACCCCCGAGGGTATGCTGTTGTACGATATGCAGACGCTGTCCCAAGCCCCCACGCCTCCCCTGTTTCCTCCCAACCCGCTCGCCATCTATCCCTTTGCCGCCGCGCCGAACGGTTCAGCGCTCTATATCATGAATGGCTCGAATCCCAACGTATACGTCTTCGATCCGGCAAACCTACAGGCGGCGCCTCTGGCGGGAGCCGGCATCCCCTTTGCGAGTGCGATGGGGGTGGCTTCCAATAGCTCTCTCGTCGCTGTCATCACGATCGAGTTCACGTCGAGCGGCCCCCTGACGAAAACGATCCGGGGAGGCCACCTGCCCCTGCGCCCTGGCGCGCTTGTCCGCCCCAATGTCCTGCGGGGCGTGGATGCGGACGAAAATATCGGCGCAAACCAGCTCTGGTTGTTGAATAACGCAACCGCGCAGCCTACGACCCAGTCGCCCCTGACCCTCCCGGCTACTCCCGTCCTTTTGGCCATCGGGCCTCAGACCGGAAACTACTATATCACCACCGGGGCCGAGCCTGCCACGGACCAGTACGTCTTTCTGTTGGACATCTACGATTCTGCGACCGGCCAGCCTGTCGGATCTCCCATGACGACGGATCTCATTGGCGTCGTGGCGATCTCTCCGGACGAGACCAGCCTCTACACCCTCTCCACGGCCGCCGGCGCCGAACCCTTCATGACCGATTTTTACCTGTCGAAGATCGATTTAGGGACGATGACCTATCAGCAGCGCGTTGCGATCGACACCGGCTTTGTCCTGGGTCTGGAGGTATTGATAGGAGCGCCCTGGGCGTCTCTGGCTCTCTCACCGGACGGCGCTTTTCTGTTTCTCACAGGCATCAACCCGGAGGCATTGGTCAATAAAGAACAGGTCTTTGAATTCGCGGTCTATGAGACCTCCACCATGCAGCCGGTAGACTGGCCGATACCGGTCTTCAGCCAGCCCCTGCCCTATGCGATCACGATGTCTCCGGATGGCAGCCGCATCATCGCGATGGCGGCGCAAGGTCCGGTCACCAATTTCGGGAATATCCCCTCCCTGCTATACGCCATCGACCCGGTGTTCGCATAGCCGATCCTGCGGTTCAGAAAGAGACTGCTATGAGCACTAACTTTTCTCTCGACCTGTCCAACCCCGCGGTCACCTCGGGGCCGGTAAACGTCGTCTACACCAACGGCAGCGTCGGCAACACGCTGGACCTGCTTCTCACCAACCGTTTTGGTTTCGACCTGACCTTCGGGGGCAGTTCCACCGGCAGATACCTGCTGATCTCCGTCTCTGCGAACATGATCGACGCCGCAGGAGCGAAAAGCCTCACGGCAGCGGCCCCCTGGACCATCGCCGCCGTCACCCCTCCTGCCGGTTCGCCAGAGCCGAGCTACTATGTCTTTTCGCTCCTGCCCCCGCCCGCCGGGGTCCCCTTTCCCAACAACGCCTCGCTGACGATCACACTGCAAGACCTACAGCCATCAGCGACGGGGACCGGGCAGATCCTGGCACACTACGCGTTCGACACCACGGCCGCAGACGATCTCAACGTCTCCGCTCCCTTGAGCGTACTGGCTCCCTACGATCCGAATCTGCCCTCTCTCTTTGGATCGGCGGGCGGCTTGATGCTGACGCCCTATGTCAACGGCGGCGACCTCGCCAACCCCATCATGGTCTCCGGCACGCCCGTCACGCAGGCGACTGCCGTCGATAATCTCGTGCGACTGAATCTGGCCCTCCAGCAGACCGGAAACCAGTCAGGGCTCGTCAACGGCTGGAATGCGCAAAAGCCTCCCACGTTCCGTATCTGGTTCCCCTATTTCAACGGCAGTTCCGGCCTGCCCGCTCCCCTGGATCTCACCGACAGCCTCACCTCGAAGGATAGCAACTACAACCCGCTGACCTCGGCCTGGAACATCCCCCTGACGCTCGATCCGACCAACCCCAAAATCACGAACAACGGATTCTGGCAGGTCGCCCTGGATCCTACGTCCAGTATTCCTCTGTGGAGGGTGACTCCCACGGCAGCCAATCTCCATCTCTTTACCAAGACGGAAAGCCTCTACTCGGAGGCCGGCCCCTTTCTGGATCTCTATCTGCTGAACATCGTCTCGGGCCTTCCCATCGACCCCGCCAATCCAGAGACCGCGCTCTACTTCCAGTGGAACGACTTTCCAGGCTTCAACGATGGAAGCCTGGTCTATCCGCTGCAAAAAACATCGTTGGCGATCAACTGTTTCCAGGCCGATCTGGTGCGCAAAAACAACACCGTCACGCTGGAGATCGAGTGGGACACCACGGGCGCGGACTACTGCCAGATCACGGGAGACGCCGATCAACTCGCAAGATCCATGACAAAGCCCCCCTATCGCCGTGAAGTCAACCTCGACCAGCCGCTTCTCTCGGCCTATACGCTGACGGCGGTAGGATCGGGAGGGAAAACTCAGGTCACGCGGACTCTGAACAGCCGATGGCAGTTGAATACGCACATTCCCCCGGTCAATATAGGCCCGGACCTGTTTCTGGAGCCGTCGATCGATGGCAAGCAGATCTACGTGGCGAACGGGAACGCGATCACCTTCTACGATGCGGCCACCCTGCAGTTGCTTCCTCAAAATCCTCTCGTCGCGCCGGATAGCATGCCTATTCTTGGGGTGGTGGAAAGCCCCGACGGCAGCGCGGTCTATTTCGTCAGCGGCCATATCTACGGCTTCAATCCCCAGACACTTCAGCCCACGCCGGGTTCCGGAGCCGGCCTGCAGAACAACGTGCCGCCGTTCTCCCTCGCGGTCTCCCCCGACTCCTCGGTGCTCGCCATCCTGATGTCTCAATCCACCTGGCCGAGCGTTCTGGGAGTCAACGAGTTGATGCTCTTGAGCAGCGCGACGCTGACATCCATACCCGGCTCTCCGGTACCTCTGTCGGAGACCTCCCAGGCGCTCCTGGTCGGCTCCCAGACCGGCAACTACTACATCGCGCGGAAGAGCTGCCTGGAGGCGCTGGATCCCACCACCCTGAAACCGATCCCCGGCTCTCCCGTAAACATCCCGGCGATCGGCCTGCTGGCCCTCTCTCCGGATGAGACGGCCCTGTATGCCTGCTCTTTCCAACTGACTTCCTTGGGTTTCGTGCTGACCAAAATCGCGCTGCCGACACTGGAGGTGCAGACACAGATTCCCATCGGCCTGGGATTCAATATATTCACGGCCCCCTTCCTGGACTGTGCAGCGCTTGCGGTATCTGCGGACGGCTCTGTGCTCTTCTTCGTGGGCGTCGATGTCGCCGCGATCATAAAAGGTCAGATTGTCACCCGTTTCGCCGCGTACAATACCCGGACGATGGATGAATTGAGTTGGTCGCCTTTACGGTTCGATAAGCAGATTCCCCTCACTCTCTCGCAAGCTCCGGACGGCAGCCGTCTCTATGTACTCGCCGCGCTGGCGATCAATGGCGGGCAGGGCACTCTCTACGCGGTGGATCCCGTTTTTGCTTGACGTCGATCTTCTTCTGCGAGCACCTGTTCCAGCCTCAGCGTGCGGCCCTCTTCCCAGGCGACGGCGAAGGCGCCCTCGCCCAACACGGTGCGTACCGCAGCCACCTCCCGCTCGATCTCTTCGCGTCGATAGGGCGGCAAAGGGGCACCGATCGTTTCGCGCAGAGCGAAGGCCGCGCTCAACAGTCGGGCTGAATAGGCAGTATCCTTCTCATAGCGGGCCAGAGCGGCCAGCGATTCGAAAGATGCCGCAATGCCTTTTTTGTCTTCCAACTCCTGCTGCATTCTGAGGCTCTGGTGATAGAGAGAGCGTGCGGTCGTGTATTCGCCCAGATGAGAGGCCACCGCGCCCAGTGCATGGAGCGTAGAGGCGACCCCCCAACGGTCTCCGACCTCCTGCCGGATCGCGAGGCTCGCCTCATACAGGGCGCGGGCGGAGACGTATTCGCTCTTCCGCAGGGCCACACTCCCCAATCCGGCAAGGCTGCTCGCTTCAAAGGTACGCACGCCGAGTTTGCGAAACAGCGTGAGGCTCTCCTCATACAGCGCCGAGGCAGCCGGAAGATCGCTCCGCATCTCCGCCAGTATCCCGAGATTATGGAGCGATTGCGCGATCTCCACCTCGCTTCCCAATGCGCGGCATATCTCCAGGCTCTCCTCCTGTAACGGAAGCGCCGCGGCATAGTCCCCCTCCTCCATCGCGATGTTGCTCAGGTTATTGAGGGCATTGGCGATCCTTTCCCGATCGCCGAACTCCCGGAGGATCTCCAGGCTCTCCAGATACAGGCGGCGCGCGGCAGCGTAGTCGCTCTGCGTGGCGAACACGTTCCCCAGGTTGTTCAAAGCAAACGCGAGACCTGCCCGATCCCCCAGGTCCCGACAGATTTGGAGCCCCTCCTCGTGCAGGGCGCGGGCAGAGGCGTAGTTCCCCTGGAAGAAGGCGAGCACTCCGGCTCCATTTAAGGCATTGGAGCGCGCGGCTGTACGAATCTGTGCTCCCGGTCGGGATAGCAGCGCGGTGAAATAGTCGCTTCCTTCGGTCATTGGCCCGGTCAGCCAGAAGCGCCATAGCGCTCCGCCCAACCTGAGGCCCTCTTCTCCGGACTCGGCATCCTCCAGGCAGAAGGTCAGGGCGTGGCGCAGATTGTCATGCTCTTCCTCCAGAACTGCAAGCCACGGACGGCGCTCGGTGCCCGGAGCGTGTCGCCTGTCCTTCTCTATCCAGTGCAGAAAGTAGTCGCGGTGTCGCCGTCTGATTGCTGTGCGTTCTCCTATCTCCTCCAGGCGCTCCAGAGCGTACTGCCGGATCGTCTCCAGCATTCCGTAGCGCGCCGCCTCCTCTTCCCCCTCCCAG
>Ga0105239_10006913_pt1 | contig 13088 bp, 12 predicted proteins | sample KBSC44metaG_FD_92761 | JGI IMG/M metagenome (GOLD analysis project Ga0105239, IMG submission 92761) | Corn rhizosphere microbial communities from Kellogg Biological Station, Michigan, USA - KBS C4-4 metaG | ecosystem: Host-associated > Plants > Roots > Rhizosphere > Soil | place: Michigan, USA...
CCGGCTGGAGCCGGGAAAACTGCTGATCCGCATGGCGGACACGCTGGCGGGAATGCCGGAGAGTGTTCACGAGGCGCTGGCGGAGATCCTGCTTTCCAAGCTGTTCCGGCGACCGGTGCCGGCGGCCAGCAACGACCGCTATCGCCGCTATCTCAATCGCCGGGATGTTCGCAAGAGCCTGGACCTGGTGCGCGAGATCCGAGGACGAAAGCACGTGGAGCACCCTAAGGGCTCACATTTCGACCTCGTGGAGATTTTCGAGGAGCTGAACCATCGATACTTCTTCGGGCTGATGGCGCGGCCGGAGATCGGATGGAGCCGGCTGGCGTCGCGCACCATGCTGGGACATTACGATCCTCCGCACAATACGATCGTGATCAGCAGGATTCTGGATCGGCCGGGCACGCCGAGGCTGGCGGTCGAGTATGTGATGTATCACGAGATGCTGCACTTGAAACATCCAGCCGAGCAGCGGGGCGCGCGGCGATGCGTGCACACGCGAGCTTTTAAGATCGAGGAAAAACTGTTCGACAAATTTCGCGAAGCCCAGGCGCTACTTCGGAAGCTGTAGGATTCGGACGCCGGATGTTTGTCCTACGTGGACTTCGGCGGCGAGTCCGATGAACAAGCCGTGTTCGACGATTCCTGCGATACGATCGAGCTCCGCTGCCAGAGACTCCGGTCTCTCGATGGGACCAAACATGCAATCGAGGATGTAATTGCCGTTGTCGGTGACCAAATCGCGGCGCTGAGGCTTGCCGCCGAGTTGCTCAATACGCCGGGCCGTGGCTTGCCACCCGAACTGGACCACTTCAATCGGTAAGACACCGACGCCCAGGCGCGCGACCAGCTTGGACTCATCGACCACAACGACGAAGCGAGAGCTCGATTGGGCCACGATCTTTTCCCGCAGGAGTGCCCCGCCGCGCCCTTTGATCAGATTGAGCTGCGGATCGACTTCATCGGCACCATCAATGGCAATATCGGTGGCGACATCGAGCGCGAGGGGGATTCCCAGCTCGCGAGCGCGCGCGGCGGTGCGCTCGGAGGTCGGAACGCCGGTGATGCACAGACCTTCGCGGATCCGCGCAGCCAGTGCTTGGAGCACAAACTCGGCTGTGGAACCGGTGCCCAGACCGACGACCATATCTTGAACAACCTGGGTTACCGCAGAGTCAGCAGCTAGCCGCTTCAGGGCATTTAATTTGTCAGCCAACTCGTCAGCCATTCCTCTATCATTCATTTTTATCGCGCCAAACGCAGCGGGGCGCGAGCTTCTTATTATCTCGTTGGTGCGCCCCCCGCGCTGTGCGTCCGGTTTGTTAGATTCGGTGTGTGGCTAATGAATCCGTCCGGCTGGTGGTAGCGATCACGGGCGCCAGTGGTTCGATTTACGGGTGGCGGTTGCTGGAGAAACTGCGCGCGGCGGGCGGCGTGGAAACTCACCTGATCATGACGCGCTCCGGTGAACGCACTGCTTTTCTCGAGATGGGCAAAGCGGCTGCCGATTTTAAAGCGCTGGCCGATTGTTCCTATCCAGTTGAAGATATCGGATGCCGGCTGGCGAGCGGATCGTTCCAGACTGCGGGCATGGTGATCGCGCCCTGCTCAATCCACACGATGTCGGCGATCGCTAGCGGGATCAGTTCGAATCTGGCGATCCGCGCCGCGGACGTGACACTCAAGGAGCGTCGCCCCTTGGTGCTGATGGTGCGGGAATCTCCGCTGCACCTGGGACATCTGCGATCGATGGCGGCGCTGGCGGAGATGGGAGCGATCGTGGCGCCGCCGGTGCCTGCGTTTTATCACAAGCCTGAAAGCGTAGACGACATCGTGAATCATAGTGTGGAGCGAGTGCTGGATTTAATCGGATTACCGTCGGCGGACGCGCAGCGTTGGGATGGGGCACATAGGGCTACCCCAGGACTAAGGAGCAAATGAGAGTCGGATTCCAAGGAGAACTAGGCGCATTCAGCCAGCAAGCGATCCATCAGCTATTGGGAACTAAGGCGCGTCCGGTGCCGCATGTTCGATTCGACCAAGTCTTCGCCGCACTGCACAAGGGCTCGGTGGACGCAGTGGCGGTGCCAATCGAGAACACGCTGCACGGGTCGATCTACGACAATTACGACTTACTGCTGAAGCACGACTTCGCGATCACTGCGGAAACCAATGTGCGCGTGGTGCACAATCTGATCGCCCCTCCTGGGATGAGCTTCGCCCAGGTCCGCAAGGTGTATTCGCATCCGGTAGCCATCAACCAGTGTCTGGATTTCTTCGCGAAGCACAAGCGCATCGAACGCGAAGTGTTCTATGACACTGCGGGAAGCGTCAAGATGATCATGGAGCAGCGTCCGCCGGGGGGCGCGGCGATCGCTTCGGAACTGGCGGCGAAGATCTATAAGGCTCGCATCCTGAAGCGCGGTATTGAGGATGATCGGCAAAACTTCACACGCTTTTTTCTGCTCGAGCCCGCGGGTTCTAAACCTCGCGGCAAAGGAAAGGGGCAGAGTCCCCCGTGGAAGACGTCGCTGGTGTTTTCGACCCGTAACATTCCGGGAGCGCTGTTTCGCGCGCTGAGTGCTCTGGCATTGCGTGATCTGAACCTGGTGAAGATCGAATCGCGACCGCTGCGGGGCAAGCCGTGGGAGTACCTGTTCTATCTGGATCTGCTGGGCCGCAGCAACGATCCGGCCGTGAAGAACGCCCTGGCGCATCTGGGCGAGGTCGCAGATTTTCTTCGCGTGCTCGGCAGCTATCGCGCGGCGGAGTGACTTCTATCCTCCGGCGATTGCTCCTACGATCATAAATGGCTCGGCTCCCGAAGCGACGGCATCCGGCAGAGGCGCGTCTGGTGATTCGTGCGACAGATCTTCCTGGCAAGCGAAGAATCGCACAAACGCCCGGCGCTCCTGGGTGACATGATCCCGAATGGTCCCTCGAAGCACCGGGTAGCGGGCCTCGAGGGCATCGAGAACGGAACGCTGTGTCACCGGAGGCGCGACATCCAGCTGCACGTCGCCGCTGACTCCCGCTATGGTTCGCAGATGAGCCGGCAGCACCACGGAAATCATGCGAGAGTCTGGACCTCGACGGAAAGCACCGCCGGAAGATCGCGAACGATGGGCGCCCAACTGTCGCCAGCATCGGCGGATGAGTACACCTGGCCGCCGGTCGTGCCGAAATACACGCCGCAGGAATCGAGCGAATCGATTGCCATGGCGTCGCGCAGTACGTTGACGTAGCAATCCTGCTGCGGAAGACCTTTGGTGAGCGGTTCCCATTCGTTGCCGCCGGTCTTACTGCGATATACGCGAAGCTTTCCATCGTGAGGAAAGTGCTGCGAGTCGCTCTTGATCGGAACCACGTAGATGGTCTCCGGCTCATGTGCGTGCACGTCGATAACGAAACCGAATCCGCGCTTTCCAGCGTCGTCAGGCAGGTTGCCGTTGACCTCCTTCCACAAGTCCCCGGCGTTGTCGCTGCGCAGGACGTCCCAGTGTTTCTGCATGAACAGAGTATTTGGGCGGGACTTGTGTTGCGCGATGCGGTGCACGCAGTGGCCGACCTCGGCGGTTGAATCGGGGATGTATTCGGACCGAAGGCCTTGATTGATAGCCTTCCATGTGACGCCTGCGTCATCGGAGCGAAAGGCACCCGCGGCGGAGATGGCGATGTAGATCCGCGAATGGTTGCTGGGATCGAGAAGAATTGTATGCAGGCACATGCCGCCCGCACCGGGCTGCCAGCGGGGTCCGGTACCGTGTCCTCGCAATCCGGGAAGTTCCTGCCAGCTCTTGCCGCCGTCGGTGGAATGGAACAAAGCAGCGTCCTCGACTCCGGCGTAGACCTTGTCCGGATCTGTAAGAGAGGGTTCCAGGTGCCAGACGCGCTTGAACTCCCACGGATGCGGCTTGCCGTCGTACCACTGGTGCGTGCCGGGAACGCCATCATAGACAAACTTGTTGTCCATCGCTTCCCAGGTCTTGCCTCCGTCGTTGGAGCGCTGGATCATTTGACCGAACCAGCCACTGGTCTGCGACGCATACAGGCGATTCGGATCGGCCGGAGAGCCTTTCAGGTGGTACAGTTCCCAGCCTGCAAAATGGGGACCGCTGACATCCCACTTCTGACGTTTTCCGTCCGATTCCAGAATGAACGCGCCTTTGCGCGTGCCGACCAATACCCTCACCTTGCTCATGTTTCCTCCTTGAGTTCAGAATTTTGGAAGCAGCGGGGTTGAGTCGTAATCCCGCCACCGTCGATGTGCTTCAGCGAGGAATTCCTCGCGATGCTTCTCCATTTTGTCGATAGCAGCACAAGGCGCTTTGGTGTCCTCGTGCCGCGAGGCCCAGATCAAGAGATCCAAGAGAACGGGGGCCAGATCGATGCCCTTCCTGGTCAAGCGGTAATTCACTTTTCGCCCGTCGGTCTGCTCAACCTTGGCGGTGACGATTCCGGCGGCTTCGAGTTTCTTGAGGCGATCCGCAAGGATGTTGCTGGCGATCCCTTCCCCGGATTCGAGAAACTCTTTATACGTTCGATAGCCGCGAACCATCAGATCTCTCACGATGAGCAGGGACCAACGATCGCCAAACATCTCCAGCGAGATGCTTACCGGGCACCCGGATCGTCGCGCGGACTTCCGCTTTCCAGGCACGGAGTCGATCGTATCATTCTCACTTGCATATTGCAAGTGAGAATTGAATGGCGGGGAGAGTTACTTTTGGTCGCTGGTGCCGGTGATGCTGCTGGCGAGGTAATTGACGACCTTGGCTTCATCGCGGGCGACTTCATAGTAGGCGGCTTTGAGTAACTGGTCCTTGCGATTGAGCAACGTTTCTCGGATAGTCTGCTGCACGGAGGGGTCGTCCAAAAGGCGTTGGCCGGCGGGCTCGCGGGTGATGACTTTCAGAATGCGATAGCCTTCCGCAGTCCGCTCCACAGGCGTCACTTCGCCGGGTTGAAGGGCCATGATGGCTTTCCGCAGATCAGCGTAGGCCTGCTCCAGAGCAGATTCGCGAACGAAGCCGACATCTCCCCCGGCCTGCGCCGAATCGGGATCTTCGGAATAGTTCTGGGCGAGCATGGCGAAGTCTTCGCCGGCCCTGACGCGCGCATATAGGCTGTCGATCTTCTTGCGGGCCTGGGCTTCATTCTGGGCTTTGTCGTTCCGCAGATTGCGGACGTTGGGATTCGGCGTACCGGTTACCAGAATCTGCGCCAGGTGAATTTGAGGCTCAGGCAGATTGAAGTTGGCCTTGTTGTTGTTGTAGAAATCGGCGATGTCTTTATCGGAGATGCTGATGCGCGAAGTGGTCTCTTTATTGAGCAGCTTTTGGACACTGAGATCGCGGCGAAGCTGAGCCTTGAGATCCTCCACGGTCATCTTGCGTTCATTGAGCTGCTTCTGGAACTCTTCCTGGGTGTAGGGAGCCTTGAGTTCGGCAAACTTCGCGTCCACGTCGGAATCGGTTGCCATCAGGCCCCTCTGTTCGGCGCGCTGCAGCATGATTTCGTTGTCGATGAGCGTTCTCAAGACTTCCAAACGCTGGATGGCGAGCTGATCGTCGCTAGGATGCTCAGACTGACCGAACTGGGAATACTGATATTGCTTATCGAGCTCGGCGAAGGTGATCGCGCGGCCGTTTACCGTGGCTGCCACGCCGGCCGGGGCAGAACGGTTGCAGGCGGAACATAACAACAGAAGAAGGGGAGCAGCAAGAGCTCGGCGCATGGGGATGGAAGTCTTATTCTAACAGCCTCATTTGCGATACAGCTCGATACGCGGGTCGGCGGTGCGCAAAAACGCCACGATTTGAAAATATGCCCGGTCGAGCCTTTGGTGAGCATCGGTGGACGGATCGTCCAAGCCGATGGCCAAAACAATACGGTCGGGAACCGCGAGGTCGTTCGAGTCACACAGTCTGCCGCGAAGGTCGGGCTCGAAAAATGTGTACAACGCAAGGGACCCCGTGGGAGCGAATAGAGCGCAGGTACGAGGCTGAGACGTTTGCAGCATCAACTCCGTTGCAGCGGCCTGCCAACCCTCGCCCGGTCGCCTGATCCAGCGGACGTCTTCGTAAATCATGCCAATCAGCAGCGCCACTGTAACCCAGCGGCCCCATCGGTGCACCGGCATGCATACCGCGATCAGGATGCTGATCGGAACCAGAACGAAGATGAGCTGGCGCGCGGCGAGGAAGTAGCCGAAGTAGGCATCCACGGCGGGCACCAGCACCACGGGAATCGCCGCATAGAGCGCCCAGAAGAACTTTTGTTCGGTTGGTAGCGATGACCAACCGAGTGCAATGATGACGGCGAGCAGGGTGAGTCCGGCGCCGATGTACCCGGTGCCCATCAGCTCGTGGGGGATCACCAAAAGATCCTTGCCGCTAACGGTGAAACGTGCGCCGGAGTTCACGGCGCCTTGCCACGCGGAGTGGATTTTCAGGAACCAGGGAAGAAACGCTAGCGCGGCGATCGCGACCGCGGATCCCGCGAGCGAGATCGTTCGGGATTTCTGCTTCGTGAATACAAGCCATAGCAGGTGCGCGACGGGAACAAAGATGCTGTACGGCTGGGTGTAGAGGCCGGCCGCGACCAGCACAGCGTATCCCCCCGCTTTGCCGAGTGTCGTCTGGCGCACCAGCGACAGAAACACAACTGACGCGAAGATGCTCCAACATGCCGCTTGCGCGTAGGGTCGCGCCTCCAGAGCGTAGCGCAGAGTCATCGGTGACACGGCATAGGCCACCACCGCGAGCATCGGCCGTCGCAGGCCGGTTTGACGCGCCAGCATGAAGATTCCCGCGCATGCCAGCACAGTGAAAAGAACGGAAGGAAAACGAACCGCGGTTATGGAGTACCCGAACGTCCGGATCATCGCGAAATCGACGAGATACCCGAGGGGAACGCCAGCGGCATTGCCGGGGACGAAGGCGAGCACGCCGTTCACATCGGAGGCGCTGCGCACGCCGTTCAGGTCGATGATCTCATCCACCCACAGGCCCTTGGACGGAATGAGCAAAACCAGAATGAGCGCATACACGCCCAGGAAGATCGTGAGAGCCTTGCCCATCCGAATTTATTTGGCGTCGCGCCAGTTGTCGCCGACCCCGACGTCTACCAGCATGGGAACGTCCAGCGTGCGCACGTTCTCCATCTCGGCTTTCACCATGGCGCGGATGTCATCAACCTCTTCGGGCGGAGCCTCGAATACCAACTCGTCGTGAACCTGCAGCAGCATCCGAGCCTGCTTGCCACGCAGCTTTTCCGCGATCCGGATCATGGCCAGTTTAATGATATCCGCCGCGGTGCCTTGCAGGGGCGTATTGACCGCCGTGCGCTCGGCGAAATTGCGAGCGGTGACATTGCGGCTGTTCATGTCGGGAATCGGACGACGCCGGCCAAACATGGTCAGGACCACGCCGCTGCGGCGGACTTCTGCGATCGTCATATCGATGAAGCGGCGAACACCGGCATAGCGCTCGAAGTAAGCGCGGATGTATAGCTCGGCTTCCTTGCGATCGATGCCGAGCTGTTTCGACAAGCCGAACGGCGTCTGGCCATAGACGATTCCGAAGTTCACGGCCTTCGCGGCGCGGCGCTGATCGGGCGTGATCATCAAAGGCGGGATGCCCATGACCTCGGCGGCAGTGCGCGTGTGGATGTCCTCGCCGTTGCGGAAGGCTTCCATCAGCCCTGGGTCTCGGGACATATGCGCCAATAGGCGCAGCTCGATCTGCGAGTAATCCGCCACGATCAGTTTCCAGCCGGGTTCGGGAACGAAGGCCGCGCGGATCTCGCGACCCAGCTCCGTGCGAATCGGAATATTTTGGAGATTCGGATTGGACGACGACAGGCGGCCGGTGGCGGCCCCCGCCTGGTTAAACGTCGTGTGGACGCGGCCTGTGGAGGGGTCGATCAATATGGGCAGCGCGTCGGCATAAGTGCCCTTGAGTTTGGAGAGCTGGCGATGTTCCAGAACCTTGCCGGCGATGGGGTGGGCGTCGGCCAGTTCTTCCAGCACATCGGCCGCAGTGGAGATCACCTTTCCCTTGCCCATGCGAACCGGCGCAGGCAGATTCATGTCCTCAAAAAGAACCTTACCTAATTGCTGTGGTGAGCTGATATTAAAGGTTTTACCGGCGATAGCAAAGATCTCCGCGGAGAGCCGCGCGATCTCCTCTTCCATCCGGCCGCTCATATGGCGGAGCTGCTCGGGATCGATGCGGACGCCGATCTCCTCCATGCGAGCCAGCACGCGGATCAGCGGAAGATCGATGGTGTCGTAGACCTCCGCCAGTTTCTGAGACTCGACCTGCGGGCGAAGCTGCTGATAAAGGGACAGCGTCGCGTCGGCCTGCGCGGCGGGGTCGGAGTCGAGCGGACGACCGAGGTATTGCTCGGAGAGCTTGGCCAGATCCGCGGAGCCGGTATCGGCCGCCAGCAGGAACGCATACAGCATCACATCGTGGCGGAGGTTGGGCGCGTCGCCGAATCGCCGGATCAGGGATTTGACGTCGTGACCCACGGTCACGCGTTCGGGGAATTTGTCCATCGCAAGAGAACGGGCCACGCCGACCTTGGGGGAAAATCCCAGAACCGACTGCTCCATCACTTCACCTGCGGCGACGGCGAGGGGCGCAGCGTGGGGCAGCGTCTTGAGCCACGCGTCAAGTTCTGCCACCGATCCGAGCTGTTGATAGTCGTGCTGCTGGGGTGCCGCTGCCTGCGTCGGCGCCAGATCGCGCAAAAGGCTGGAAAACTCGAGCGTACGATAGAGATCGCGCAGAGCATCAACGTCCATCTCGCGCATCACCAGAGAATCTAATTCCACTTCGATCGGAACATCGGTGTGGATGGTAGCCAGCTTCTTGCTGAGCAGAATCTGTTCACGATTGTTTTGCAGACTCTCGCGGTAGGTCTTGCGCTCGACCTCAGCCGCATGCTCGATGGCATTTTCAACGGAGCCGAAACGGGCGATTAGATCGCGCGCGCCTTTATCGCCGATGCCGGGTGCGCCCGGAATGTTGTCGACCGAGTCACCTTTGAGAGCGAGAAGATCGGCCACCTGATCCGGTCGCACGCCCATGTATTTTTCGGTTTCGGCGGCGTCGTAGCACAGATCATCCTTCATGGGATTAATCATGCATACGCGGTCATTCACCAACTGGAGCATGTCTTTGTCGCTGGAGATGATCGCCACATCGAGATTCTGCTGCACTCCGCGGCGAGCCAGCGTACCGATCACATCATCGGCTTCGAAGTTGGGATATTCCAGCACCGGGATGCGCATAGCCTCGAGGGTTTTGCGAATCCACGGAATCTGCTCCAGCAGATCGGGAGGCGTTTCGGTGCGCGTGGCCTTGTAGGCTTCGAAGACTTCGTCGCGAAAGGTGGGACCCTGGCTTTCGAAAATCGCGGCGAGATAGTCGGGCTGGTGCTGGGTACGAAGCTTCCGGACCATGTTGTGGAATATGTACACCGCTTCGGTCGAGAAGCCTGCACCGGTACGCATGGGGGGCGCTCCTGAACGGGCTCGGGCGTGATAGGCGCGGAATATGAACCCAAAGGAATCAATCAGGAAGAGCCGTGGCACTTCCTTATGGTATATGAGCATTCCGCCGTTTGGATGCGAAATGGTCAATTTGCCACAGGCGATTGGGGTAGTGTCCACAAATAGACACGGTACGGGATTAGCAAGTCTTTTTCTTTCAAAAAGCTAGCGCGTTTGTACTCCAGACTGTTACAATGCCGTCAGTACGTAACAGTGCAGGTTTTGGAGACAGATTTCTGAGATTTGAGACGACCGTCCAACGGCCCGTCGAAGCCTCCGGGGTAGGACTACACTCGGGAGTTCCGGTTCGTATCCGGATCCTTCCAGCGCCCCCGTCCACAGGCATCGTCTTTGTCCGCAGCGATCTGGACGGTTTCCAAATTCCCGCCAGCTGGCGTCACGTGCAGAAGGTCAGCTACGCTACCAGCCTGATGCGCCAAGGCGTCCTGATTTCGACCACCGAGCATCTTCTGAGCGTGTTCTACAGCATGAGCGTAGACAATGCGTTCGTCGAAATCGACAACCTGGAAGTGCCGATTTTAGACGGCAGCGGCAAGCCTTTCGTCGAGCTGATTCGCGCGGCGGGAATTCGCGAGTATCGTAAACGCAGGCGCTATCTGCGCATCCGGCGGCCTGTATCGGTAGAAGGCGGCGGAAAGCGCATCACTATCTTACCGTCGGACCGGTTCCTGCTGACCTGCGAAGTCTACTTTCCGCAACCGCTGGTTGGAAGACAGACTCTCGAAATCGAAGTGACACCGGAGCGCTATGCCACGGAAATCGCGCCGGCGCGCACGTTCGGCTTCGAACATGAGCTGGACCAGATGCGCAACATGGGCTTGATCCGCGGTGCATCGCTGGATAACGCGGTGTGCTTCAACCGCACCAGCATTCTTAACGAAGGCGGCTTACGCTTCCCGGACGAGTGCTGCAGGCACAAGGCGCTGGACCTGATCGGGGACCTGGCGCTGATCGGCAAGCCGCTATTAGGGCATGTGATCGCGGAAAAGGCCGGCCACGCGATGCATTTTGCGTTGGTGAACCGCATCATGAACGATCCGACGCTGTATGAGATCGTAAACTACGATCAAGTGTCCGAACGAAGTGTGCATGCACTGGTATCGTAGACTTCTCCTACTTGTTGTGGCGCTGACGGCCGCTACGGCGAAAGCACAGACACATGGATACGTTTTCGTCGCACCGGGCGTCGTTAGCGGTAGCAATAATAGCGCCGCGCTGATCCACCTTGGGGTCGGCGGCGAATATGTTTTCAGAAACACCTATGGAGCCGGCGCCGAGGTCGGGTTCATCGGACGCTCGGATCTGGATGCTGTCGGAATGGCTTCCATCAACGGCTACTATCATTTCAAGCACGATCGCCCTTGGGCTCCATTCGTCACGGGCGGTTATTCGAATGCCTTTGAGCTGTTCCAGAGCCACAGTCTGGCCAACATCGGCGGCGGACTGAACTATTGGTACAAGGACCATATGGGTTTCAAGTTCGAGGTCCGCGACCATTTCTCCACCGGAGCCCGTTCGTCGAACTATCTCGAGTTCAGGTTCGGATTCAACTTCAAATAGCTTGCGATAATCACGGGAAGCATCAGTGATGAGCCAGCTTCCCAATCTGCTGACCGCAGCACGCCTTCTGGTTTCGCCCTACATCTTTTACCTGCTGTGGGCGAATCGCTTCCGTGCCGCGCTGGTGTTGTTCGCGATCGCAGGCATCACCGATGTGCTGGATGGCTTCATCGCGCGGCGTTACAAAGCCGGCTCGCGATTGGGTACGCTGCTGGATCCCGTGGCGGACAAGGTCCTGCTGGACGGAGCCTTTCTGATCCTGGGACTCAACAGCATCATCCCGTTTTCACTCACAATTTTCGTCCTGGGCCGCGATCTGATGATCCTGGTGTTTGCGTTGGTAACGCTGGCGCGAAAGACCCGCCGCGATTTTCCACCATCGGTATGGGGCAAAGCCAGCACAGGCGCGCAGATCGCCTATGTCCTGTTTGCGGTAGGCCACGAAGCCGGGTTCGCACCATTGGTTGTTGTGACGGTCTTGGGCTGGATCGCTTTCGTGCTGACAGTTTGGAGCGGGATCGATTACGCCCGGCGGGTATCATGAAGTTAACTGATGTCCGACTCTTTTCCCGCGCCGGTGTATGCCGAGACCGTTCTTACGCATAACTTCGCCGACGCGCAAAAGTACTTCCTGGGTTCCCTGCTGGAGATTCACTACGCCCATACACGCATGCTGGCGGGCTGCGGCATTCTGACGGGCGAAGAGGAGCGCAAGCTGCTTGCGGCCCTGGATGGATTAGATCGCAAGCAAATGCTGGTGGCGAAGTTCGATGGCACGCGCGAGGACCTGTTCTTCTTCGTGGAAGGCTTAATGGAAGAAGCCGCGGGTCGCGAGCTGGCGGGCAAAATGCATACTGCCCGCAGCCGTAATGATATCGCTGTGACGCTTTACCGCATGGCCGCCCGGCGCGAAATCCTCGCGGTTACGCGTGCGATCTCCGAAGTAAGAAGGGTGCTCCTGAAGCTAGCTGAATCGCACGTGATGACTGTGATGCCGGCGCACACGCACACGCAGCCCGCGCAGCCGACCACGCTGGCGCACTATCTTCTCGCCGCGATCGAATTCCTGGCCCGCGATGCCGCTCGGCTTCGAGCTGCATTCTCGCGCGTGAACCTGAGTCCTATGGGCGCCGCGGCGATTACCACGTCGGGGTTTCCCATCGACCGGAATGCGACCGCCCGGTTTCTCGGATTCGACGGGCTCGCTGAGAACTCCTATGGCGCGATTGCGGCCATCGATTACATCACTGAGACAGCGGCGGCTGTGGCCGTGGCGATGGTGAACATCGGCAAGCTGGTTCAGGATTTGCTGCTGTGGTCTACTCGAGAATTCGGATTTCTGCGGCTCTCCGATGCATTTGTGCAATCCTCCAGCATCATGCCGCAAAAGCGGAATCCAGTAGCTCTGGAGCATGTCCGCATCCTGTCCAGCCGGGCGCTAGGAGAAGCGCAAGCCGTGCTCACCTGCGCTCACAATACTCCCTTCGGCGATATCAATGACAGTGAGGACGATCTTCAACCGCTGGTCTTCGCAATGTTTAGCGACGCCCGTCGCGCCCTCACACTGATCGCAGGCGCAATGCAGACAGCGCAGGTGAATACCGAGGTCATGGCCGATCGGGCGCGGCAAGATTTTCTGACTGTGACTGAGTTGGCCGATACGCTGGTACGCAGCGACGGATTAAGCTTCCGGGACGCGCATGCTTTGGTCGCCGAATCCGTCCGAGCTTGCGGTTCGCGGGATGACCCCCACACATTGGCCGAAGCGCTTCTAAAGCTCCTTCCTTCGTTGCGGCTTACTCACGAGGAAATCGAGCGCTGTCTGGACCCGGAGTACTTCGTCCAGGTCCGCACCGTGGTCGGCGGCCCGGCTCGCGAACAGACGTCGGCAGCATTGGAGCGCGCAGGGGCAGAACAACGGGACATCGAGTCCTGGATCGCATCC
>Ga0105239_10006915_pt1 | contig 13083 bp, 8 predicted proteins | sample KBSC44metaG_FD_92761 | JGI IMG/M metagenome (GOLD analysis project Ga0105239, IMG submission 92761) | Corn rhizosphere microbial communities from Kellogg Biological Station, Michigan, USA - KBS C4-4 metaG | ecosystem: Host-associated > Plants > Roots > Rhizosphere > Soil | place: Michigan, USA...
CCATTCCGCCACGGCTGCTGCGCGGGGACCTCGACGTCATCACGCTGCGCGCATTGCGTCGGGATCCCGGGCAACGCTACGCGAGCGTGGATGCCCTGGCCGACGATGTACGCCGCCACCTCGAAGGACGTGCGATCGTCGCGCGGCGAACCAGCAAGGCATATCGCGCATACACGTTCGCCAAGCGACATCGCTACCTGTTGTCGGCCGCGTCGCTGGTGATCGTCGTGTCGATTGCGGCCGCGGCCTTCAGCCGGTACCAGATGGTCGCGGCGCGCAGCCAGGCGCAGCGCGCACGCGCGGCACAGGACTTCCTCGCCGGCGTCTTCGCGCAGGCGAGTCCCGACGAGAACAATGGCCGACCGTTCACGGCGCGGGAACTGCTCGAGCGCGGCGAACGCCAGGCCGCACAGCTCGACCGCCTGCCATCGCAGGTCGAGATGCTCAACCTCGTTGCCGGCCTGTACTGGGACATTGGCGACTACGACCGGGCGCACGCGGTTGCGGCACGCGCAATCAGCCTCGGCGCGTCTTCGCCTCCAGCCGTGCGCGCGCGCAGCCGGATCGTGATGGCGCGCGTCGAAAACGAGCTTCGCTCCTTCCCCGATGCCCTGCAGCACGCGCGCGAGGCCCGGCGGCTCGCGACCGACGCGGGCGACGCCGGTTCGCTCGAAGCGCTCGATGCCCGCCGCATCGAAGTCGGCGTGCTCGTCACGAGCCAGGACTACCAGACCGCGTCCGCACTGCTGCAAGGGCTGCTCGACGATGATCGCGCGCGATTGGGCGAGGCTTCGAACGAAGTCGCCGACGACTACATCCTGCAAGGCAAGATGCTCGAAAACAGCGGACGCGGGCGGGACGGCATTGCCGCAATCAGCCGCGCTGTCGGCATCCTGCACGCGTTGCCGACACGCTCCGACACGCGCCTGCTCGACGCGACCAGCCGACTCGGGGTGGCGCAGCTGCACGCGCAGGATCTCGACTCGGCGGAGCCGACGCTGCGCGAATGCGTGGAGATCGCCACGCGTCTGTACGGTCCCGACAACATCCAGACATGGACCACCCGCTCGAACCTCATCCGGGTGGCCGAGCTGGCCGGCCGCTTCGAAGAAGCGGTGCGCGAACGCAGCGCCCTGCTCGACCTCGAGCGCGCCGCCCTCAGGGACTCGAATCCTGGTCAGCTCAGCAGCCACGCGAAATTCCTCGCCGCCGACCTGCGCGAGCTCGGTCGCCTGGACCAGGCGGAAGCGGCATTCCGTGAATCGCTGGAGCTCGCGAACCGGGCGAATGGCGCGCGTGGCGGCAGCGACAGCGCGGACACCTTGCTGCACCTCGGCTACACGCTGCAGTTGCAAGGACGCTATGCCGAAGCGGAGGCTGCGATGCGCGAGGCCTACGCGATCACACGCGCGCATGAACTGCCGACCTCGCAATGGCTGAACGACAATCGCGCACGCCTCGGCAATCTCCTGCGTGCGCAAGGTCGAACGGCGGAAGCGCTGGTCGAGCTGCGCGCATCGGCTGCCGCATTGGCACCCACGGAATCCGGTTCGACGAAGCCGGACCCCGTCCGCGCCAATGTGCTCGCCCAGCTCAGCCTGGCCGAGCTCGAAGCGGGTGATGCACGCAAGGCCGAGACGATCGCCAGCGAGGCGCTCGCGCTCGCCCGGCGTTCCTTCCAGCCGGGAAACTTCCGGTTGGGCGCCTCGCTGTACGCGCTCGCACGTGCACGACTGGCCCTGGGATCAGCGGATGCAGCGCTGCCATTGCTGGACGAAGCGCTGTCCGTGCGTTCGCCCCCGCATCCCGCCGGCGATCCGCGCGTGCTCGAAGTGCAAGCGGTCCGCGCTGCCGCCCTGACCGCGCTCGGGCGCCGCGACGAAGCCTCCTTGCTGCGGCAAGCCATCGATCCGTTGATCGACAAGCTGGCGGCGCCCTACCAGGGCAGTCTGCGCAGGGAGATATCCGGGCGCGGCTGATTGCGATCGCCGATGTCAGGGTTTTGCGCTGCGTTGCGTGAAGGGTTGTCCATGGAGGACACCATCATGACGCTCACGCGCTTCAGCTTCGCCCTTTGCATCCTCGCGTTCATCCTCGTCGCCGCGCCAACCTCGGCGGTGCCGCTGCCGCCGGGCTCGATCGACCCGGGCTTCGGCGACAACGGCTTCGTTCGCCTCTACTACGACGATCGCCTCGGTACAACGACGGACGACAGCGGCCGCACGATCCGCATCGTCCAGGGAGACCTCGGCGGCGGCGCGTTCGGCCCCAAATGGATCCTCGTCGCCGGCACGGCAGGCCGCTACGTCGAGATCACGCGCCTGACCATGAACGGCCAGATCGATCCCACGTTCGGCGCGAATGGCGTTGCCTTCTCCGCCCGCTCGAACGTCGCCAGCTACGGCGGCATGGTCACGATGCCCAACGGCGACATCGTCATCGGCTATGCCGACGACTACCTCGGCCCCGACGACGACAGCAAGGATTTCTTCATCGAGGTATTCACCGCCGACGGGCAACCAAAGGACGTCGGCGGCGACGAATCGCCGAACCAGCGCTGGGTCGACCTCAGCAACGGCAATGGCATCTGCAACACGACCTATCGCGAGAATCGAGCACAACGCCTGATCCTCACCGCCGAGGGCGGCATCGTGCTCGTCGGAGACATTGCCAGCTACGACTCGGACGACCATTTCCAGCAGCGCTACGTCGCCACCGCCGAATTCAACGGTGGTTCATATGGTCCGGCGCGACCGGGATTCTTCTGCACCAGCGCCGGAGGCATGCTCTGGAGCCTCTATTCGAATGGCAGCAGCTTCAGCTCGGACGGGATCATCCATGGCGCCGTCTCGGACGTCGGTGCGCACGTGCTCACGGTCGGCAGCGCCGATCTGTCCGGCGATGGCGAGGCGCAGCTGTGGGGCGTGCAAAATTACGCCGATCTCGCCACGGGCGGACTCAACCACGACTACGACGTCGGCATGCCCGCGGGGTACTGGCAACAGCGCCAGAGCGATTTCTGGCAGATCCGCACCGAGACGCAGCCCGGGCACTTCGTGCTGTTCGGTGACGCGGAAAACGGAACCTTCGGCGGCAACGTGCGACGACTGCCGGTGATCGCGACGACGTCGGCGAACACGATGGCGCCGCTGTGGTTCTTCCCGATCGGTGCGGCGGCCGACACTGCGGTCGCGGTGCTCGATGGCCAGCGCCTTCCCGGCGCACTCGACCTCATGGTGGTCGGTGGCGGAAGGGATTGCACGGCGGCGAACAGCTGCAGCGGCGACTGGAACAGCATCGTCGTGGGGGTCAGCAACGGACAATCGATCCTCAATGCCTACCAGCCGCAATCCGCGTTCGGCAGCGAAGGCTGGGTGCGCCACGCGGTGCCCGATTACGATGGGTCGATGTCGACCCACGCGCTCGCATGGAGCGGGGTGCTCCAGGCCGGCATCACGGCCGCCTCCGACACCAATCTCTACGTCGTCGGCGAGTTCGTCACGAGCGTCGATGCGCACGTCGACACGTTCGTCGCCAAGCTGCGCATCCTCAATGGCGGCGACCCGCCCTGGTACGTGCCCGCCGACACGATCTTCCGGGACGGGTTCGACTGAACCGACTGGCCTCGAGCATCAGAGGATGCCGAGGCCCTCGATCCGCCCGATCGCCGCCGGATCGAAACCCGCGAGCTGGGCGAACGCGCAGCCTCGCTCGGCGTAGTCCTTGAACTGGTCGAAGCTCGGCGCGCCGGGCGACAGCAGCACGACGCCGTCGGGCGGGGTCGCAGCGCGTGCCAGCGCGAACGCGTCGGCGAGCGTGGCCGCGGATTCGAGCCGGTACGCGCCACCCGTCTCGCGCAGCAGGCGATGGATGCGTGCACCATTGGCGCCCATCGTGACGATCGCATGCGGCGGTTGCGCGCGCACGGCCTCCGCGAAATGTCGCCAGTCGAGTCCGCGGTCGTGCCCGCCGACCAGCACGCAGACAGCGCGACCGCGCAGGCTCGCGAGCGCTTCGAGCGTCGCCAGCGGCGTGGTCGCGATGCTGTCGTCGACGAAGGTGACACCGTCGCGTTCGCCCAGCGTCTGCAGCCGGTGCGGAAGCGGACGGAATGCTTCGATCGACGGTGCTGCCGCACGCGCATCCTCGCCGGCGGCATCGAGCGCAGCGAGGGCCGCACACAGGTTCAGCGCATTGTGCGGACCCGGCAGCGGCGAGCGCGCGAGCGCGAACGCCGCCTGCCCGTCGCGGACGATCGCGCCGTCGGCGACATGCCAGCCGCGCGCTTCACCGAACATGTGCCGATCGGCATGCGTGGCGGTGCGTGCGAGCAGGTCCGTCTGCAATGCGCCGACGACGAGCGTGCGCGCGACGGCGGCGAGCGCGAGCTTGTCCTCGACGTAGCGCTCGCGCGTGCCGTGCCAGTCGAGGTGCTCCTCGTAGACATTGTTGATCACGCCGACATCGAGCGCACCCGCTTCGCGCGTCTGGAAACTCGACAACTCGACCACCCACCAGTCAGGCACCTGCGGCGGGTCGAGCAGTTCCAGCAGCGGCAGGCCGATATTGCCGGCGAGCGCGACGCGACGCCCGAGCGCGCGCAGCAGGTGCGCGATGAGCGCACTGACCGTGCTCTTGCCCTTGGTACCGGTCACCGCGATCACGCGCGCGGCCGGATTCTCGGCGAACCACAACGCGGTACCCGACGTGAAGAGCGTGCCGTTGTGCTGCGCCTCGATGAGCTCCGCGCGATACGCACCGATGCCGGGCGACTTGATCACGATGTCGAATGCGGACAGCGCGCCCGCGCCCGGCGCTTCGGTCACGACCTGCACGGTCGGATGCACGGCGCGACCGAACGGCGCTTCGGCTTCGCTGCAGAACAAGGTCACCGGCTCGCCCGGCAAGCGCAGTTGCAGCGCGGCGAGCGCGGCGCGGCCCTCGCGTCCGAAGCCCCACACCGCGACGCGACGCCCGCCGAGGTCAGCGATGCGCATCGACGAAACCGCGCAGGCGTGGCGGGATGCGGTCCTCGCCGGCCGGCGCCAGCAATTGCGCGAGCGTGGGGCCGTCCGTGCCGAGCTGCGGCTGGATCTCGTCGACAAAGCGCGCGACCAGCGCGTCCTCGCGCCATTCCGCGCGCGCGCCGAGCGCAGCCATCGCGGCACGCGACTCGCTGCCCTCGCCGACGCACTCGAACGGCTTGTGGTCGCGATACTCCATCAGCGCATCGAACGCAGGCGCGAGCGACTCGTCATCGAGCAGGTTGCGCCCGAAGATCGCGAGCAGGCGCGGCTTGGGCATGAACGGCGCCAGTGCGAGGAACACGAAGTGGCATTTCGGGCACTGCCCGCACCAGCGATCGGCCGGCTTCGGTCCGAGGATGCGGAAGTTGCGGTTGCAACTGGAGAACACGTCGTCGTAGCGCGACGAACGCGCGAAACGCTCGGCCACCGCGAGTTCCGACAGCGGGCGCAGCAGCGAGTAGTAGTCGAGCGTGGGCGAAACGAGCGCGTGCAGGCGTTCGTGGAAACCACGTTCGAAGTCCCAGCCCTTGCTCCACTGGTGGTTGACCGGTTGCCCGTCGTATTCGAGCGTCGCGCTCGACGCCGAGCGCTCGTTCGAGAACGCGATCGCGTCGTGGCCGTACAGCACCGCCGCGAGCGCGAGGATCGCCGAATTGATCGCGGTCACCGGGATGTGGCCGTTGTACGCACCGGCCTTGTTGTACTCGAACAGCAGCGGCGACAACTCGCGCCGGATGTTCAGCCGCGGCAGGCCGGTGCGTTCCGCACAGGCGGCGATCAGCGGCGAGTTGCCGACCCACACGGCGGTCGCGTCGACACCGGCCGCCTTGAGGATTTCGACGCTGACCAGCGAATCCTTGCCGCCGCCGATGGGCACGAGCGTGCGCTGCCTCGAAGCCGCCGCTTCGGTAGGAGCGGCTTCAGCCGCGGTGCCCTCGGGCAGATCTGGCAAGAGCATCGCGGCTGAAGCCGCTCCTACAGAATACATTTGCGCGGGAAACCGGATGCGGCCGCGCAGATCCAGCTTGTTGTGGTACGCGAACTCGCCGAGGCCGTGCAGGTAGAGCGCATCGAGGAACGCCGCGGTCTGCGCATCGAGCGCGCACGACTCGACGCGGATCTCGCCCGGCACACCGGCCTTGTAGTAGCTGACGCCGGCGATCAGGTGCAGCAGGTCGAGCGCCGCCCCGAACGCGCGCGTACGCGCGGGATCGAGCGCCGGCGCATCCGGGAACACGATGCGCTCGACGAGCTCGGCGCCGCCGTCGAATGCATAGACGAGCTCTGCGACGCCATCGGCGTAGTCGCGGCGGATGAAGCGGAAAGCGTGCGCGGTTCGGGGATCGATCATATTCACGCGTAGCCCAGCCACTTCTCAACGGCACGTGCCGAAAGGACCACAACCGTCTGCAGTATCAGAGCCGGCAGGAAGCCAAACAAAATGGCTATTGCGTCCACTATCGGGAAGGAAAGCACCGACAGTGCGAAATCGCCCGATGCATGGCTTTGGTGAGCGAAAAACGCGTTCGACAGCGCATGCAACAGACCAAAGATCAATTGGATCGGAATGAGCAACAAGCACGCCAGTCCCACGCAACGCACCGAGAATCCAAGAATCTGAGCGAAGCTCATCTGGCTTGGCCACCAATATTCATCGCTACTCAGCCACCACGTCGCCAGTGCGGCAGCGATCGCCGCGGGAAATCCGAAAACGAGCCACAAAGTAACGCCATCATCGATTCGTTCCGACGCTGGAGCGATGTGTGAATGGGTCATATTGCCGATGAGCATGGCCAGAAGGGCTGCGCTGAAGCTGCCGAACACGACTATCGCCCGCGCGGGACTCACAACACCACCTCGACGGCCGGCTCGCGCAGGTTGTAGCGCGACGCCATCACCGCGCCGTAGGCGCCCGCTTGCGCAATCAGCAGCACATCGCCTTCGCGGCATTCGGGCAGGCGACGGTTGTTGCCGAGGACATCGCCGCTTTCGCAGATCGGACCGACCACCTGCACCATCGTCGATGCGGGTTCGTCGAGGCGCGTCAGGTTCACGATCTCGTGCCAGGCCTCGTACAGTGCCGGACGGATCAGCGAATTCATGCCGGCGTCGATGCCGACGTAGTGGACGCTGCCCTTGCGCTTGGTCTGCGTCACGCGCGCGAGCAGCACGCCGGCGTCGGCGACGAGGTAGCGACCCGGCTCCATCCATAGCGCGAACTGCGGATAGGCGCGCTTCACTTCGGCGAGACCGTCGGCGAGCACCGCGAGATCGAGCGCGGCTTCGTCCGGGCGCGAGGGCACGCCGAGGCCGCCGCCGATATCGAGCGTTTCGATCCGGCTGAAACCTTCCGCGAGGCTCGCCAGCTGCGCGTACACCGAGCGCCAGTGCGCCACATCGAGGATGCCCGAGCCGAGATGTGCATGCAGGCCGGTGATGCGCGCGCCGTGTTCGCGCGCCAATGCACGGAACGCGTCGAGCTGGTCGAGTGCGAGGCCGAACTTCGACGCATCGCCGCCGGTGCGTACCTTGTCGTGGTGGCCACGCCCGCTGCCGAGGTCGATGCGCAGGTGGATCGCCTGGCCGGCGAACAGCGCGCCCCAGTGCTGCAGCGGGTGCAGCGCATCGAGCGTGACGTGCACGCCGTGCGCGAGCGCAGCCGCATACTCCTCGCGCGGCGCGAAATTCGGCGTGAACAGGATGCGCCCGGCGGGCAGTTGCGGCAGCGTCGAACGTACCGCTTCGATTTCGGCGAGCGAGACGCACTCGAACGCGAATCCGTCCTCGTGCAACGCGCGCAGGATCGACGGATGCGGGTTCGCCTTCAGCGCGTAGTGCCAGCGGTCGACCGCGGATATCGCGCGCAATGCGCGCGCGCGCGCGCGCACGGTCTCGATCGAATAGGCGTAGCGCGGCGAGGCTTCGTTCGCGAGCGCGAGCAATCGCTCGCGCTCGTGCCGCCACCAGTCTTCGCGCGTTTCAGCGGCGCCGGACCGTTCGAGTTCGCGCCAGCTCGGGCCGAACACGGCGCCGTCCTCGACGCGCAGTGCGTCGGCGCGGATCAGCAACGCGTGCAGGCGCGGGATCAGGTCGTCGACCAGCGATTCGTCGACGACGAACGTGAGGTTGAGGTTGTTGGAGGACTGGCTGATCAGGTGCACGTCGAGCGTACCGAATTCGGCGAGCACGCCGGACAACCGGTGCAACTGCGCACGCATGCCGCGCCCGACCAGGGTGATCGCCGCGCACGGTGCGATGACCTTGACGCGGCAGATCTTCGCGAGATCGGCGGCGAGCGCGGACAGCACGTCGGAGTTGACGAGGTTCTCGGTCGGATCGAGCGAGACCGTGACATTCGTCTCGGCCGAGCCGATCAGGTCGACCGACAGGCCGTGGCGCTTGAACTCGCCGAATACGTCGGCGAGGAAGCCGACCTGCTGCCACATGCCGACCGTCTCCATCGAGACGAGGGTGACGCCCTTGCGCGCGCTGATCGCCTTCACGCACGGCGCCGCGTCGGCGGCGACTGCGCGGATCTCGGTACCGGCGAGCTGCGGCCGGTTGGTGTCCTTGATGACGAGCGGCACGCCGGCGCGCCGCAACGGGCCGAGCGAACGTGGATGCAGCACCTTCGCGCCGGTGGTCGCGATTTCCTGCGCTTCCTCGTAGTCGAGTCGCGCGAGCAGGCGCGCTTCGGGCACCACGCGCGGATTGGCGCTGAACATGCCGGGCACGTCGGTCCAGATCTCGACGCATTCGGCCTTGAGGATCGCACCGAAACAGCCGGCCGAGGTGTCCGATCCGCCACGGCCGAGCAGGACGGTGCCGCCGTCGCCGTCGCGCGCGATGAAGCCCTGCGTGATGAACACGTCGCCGCGCGCGGCGAGCGCGCTCGCGAACGCCGCATCCGGCACGGCCGGCACGCTCGCCGAAAGATGCCGCGACCATGCGCCCTGGTTCGCGAGTGGCTGCGCGCGCAGGTGTTCGCGCGCGTCGAGCCAGTGTGCCTCGAGTCCTTGCGTGCCGAGGAAGGCGACGCCGAGCGTGCTCGACATCAATTCGCCGAGAGCGAACACCTCGGCCTGCCAGGGCAAATCCGCCGTGCCGCGGCGCGCGTCGACGATCAACTGGTCGAGTCGCGCCAGCCAGCCGTCGAGCGCATTGCGCGTCGGCAATTGCAGGTCGCCGTGCAATGCGAGGTGGCTCTCGACGATGCCGCGCTGCGCTTCGCGACACGCGGCCGTGTCCACGCGCGACTCGGCGATGCGCTTGAGCAGGTCGGTGATACCGGACAGCGCCGAGACGACGATCAGCACTTTGCGGCCGCGCGCACGGTGGGCGGCGGCGATGCGCGCGATCGTCTCCCAGCGCGGGCGCGTGGATACGCTGGTGCCGCCGAACTTGGCGACGACCCAGGGCTGGTGCGCAGCGGGCGCGACGGGGCTCAAACGGTTTCCTCGCGGATCGGAAGTGGCCGGCATTCTTTCGTGCAGCGCAGCAGAACGCAACAAGATGGCGTGGCGCGGGCGACGCGATGGCGGTGTTCTGATCTGCGCGATCGGCGCGTGATTTGGCAGAATCCACATCCCTCGAGGTCGACGAACGCCCCCTTATGAGCAATGGTCATGTCGCTGCGCGCGCGCGCCGCTTCGCGCAGGTCGACGTGTTCACTACGCGCGCCGGCTATGGCAATCCGGTGGCGATCGTGTTCGACGCGGATCTCCTCGATACCGCGACGATGCAACGCCTTGCGAACTGGACGAACCTGTCGGAGACGGCGTTCGTGCTCGCGGCCCGCGGCGGGCGGGCGGACTTCCGCCTGCGCATCTTCACGCCGCGCCAGGAACTGCCGTTCGCCGGGCATCCGACCGTCGGCGCGGTCCACGCGGTGCTCGAAGCGCGCCCGCAACTGGCCGAGCGCCATCGGCTCACCCTCGAATGCGCGGCCGGGCTGCTGCCGGTGCGCATCGAGCGCAACGGCGCATCGCCACGCATCTTCGTGGAGGCACCGACGGCCACCTTCGAACCGACCGCCGCCTCGCTGCCGGTCGATCTCGTGCTCTGTGGCGCTCCATTGGGCCATGCGGCGCCGCGCCTCGTCGATGTCGGCGCACGCTGGCTCGTGGCCGAATACGCCAATGCGGCGAGCGTACGGGCGATGCAACCGGACTTCGCGCGCATCGCCGAGCTGACCACGCGCGAGCGCAACGTCGTCGGCCTGTGCGTGTTCGCGCGCGAAACCGGCGGCGACGCCGCGATCGCGGTGCGCGCATTCTGCCCGGCCGACGGCATTCCGGAGGACCCGGTCACCGGCAGCGCGAATGCCGCGATCGCGGCGTTCCTGCGCGAGACCGGTCGCCTCGCCGCGATCGGCGCGCGCTATCGCGCGAGCCAGGGTCGCGAAGTCGGTCGCAATGGCTACGTGGACGTCGTCGTCGACGAAGCCGCGGACACGATCGCGATCGGCGGCGACTGCGTGACCTGCATCACCGGCACGATCACGTTGTAGGGCGGGTCGAGCCGCAAGGCGAGCGTCGGGACTCGCGTGACGTATTCATGAAGGCCCGGCGGGCGCGAACGCGCGTGCCGCCCTACGGGTTCTTTGCGGCTTCGCGCACCATGCGCAGGTCGTTGAACTTGCGACGTTCGATCAACGCGTCCACCGCGCCGTTCGCGTCGCGGCGGAACACGATCAGGTTGCGCTCGTCGCCGCCGTCCATGAAGACGTCCTTCGCGACCGCATCGAGCGGCGTGATCTTGCCGCCCGCGCGCGTCGTGTAGGACAGGTGCTCGCCATCGAGCGCGACCGCGTAGGCGCGGCCGGGACCGTAACGGTAGCTGCCCGGGTAGTCGGCGAGGCGCAGGTCGCCCACCGCGAGCGGCGGCGGCTGGGTCGGCAAGGTCACGTCCATCGCGGCCAGCAATTGCCAGCGGCCGTCACGACGCACGAAGGTATTGCTGAAGATGTAGCGCACCACGAGATGCTGGTCGAACACGCTTTCGCGCTCGTACATCTCGCCGCTGAGAACGGCGGTGTCGCCGACCGCGCGCAGTTGCGGATCGCGGATCTCGATGCTGCCGGAGAAGCCCTGCGGCATCGGATGGATCGCCTCGACCGCTTCCTTCTTGTCCTGCCGGCGCCCGAACTCGTCGATGATGATCGCGTCGTCGGCCAGCGTGCGTTGCCACACGTCGGCCTTGCCCGGTGGAATCGCGTCCATCAGCGCCTGGGTGAGCTTGACCAGTTCGTCGCGCGTTGGTTGCGACGACGCCGATGCGCCGGTCGCGAGCAGCAACAGGAGCAGCGTCGAAGCAAGACGATGGAGCGCATTCACGGGCATGGGAGCCTCCGCTGGACGGGCACACGGCGATTACCGCGCGAACGGCGCGCGCGTGCACATGCCGTCCGTCATGGGGCGACGGCAGGCCGCGTTGCAGCGATTGCGGGCAGACGGGCGCACACGACTCGGGCATGATCGGCACCTGTGCATCGGGCGCATCGAGGCGAGCGGATGAACGACACGACGACGGCCGCCGACGCGACACCCGCGATCGGCTATGCACGCCGCCTCAACGCCTGGGATGCGTCGATGGTGGTCGTCGGCGGCATCATCGGTTCGGGGATCTTCCTCACCCCCGCCTCGATCGCGCGCCAGACCGGATCGGGCAACGAACAGATCCTGGCTTGGGCGGTCGGCGGCGTCATCGCGCTGATCGGCGCGCTCTGCTACGCCGAACTCGGCACGCGCCGGCCGAACGCCGGCGGCGGCTACGTGAACCTGCGCGATGCGTTCGGCCTCGTCGTCGCGTTCGTCTACGGCTGGAACCTGCTCGTCGTGAACCATTCCGGCAGCATCGCCGCGGTCGCGACCGTGTTCGTCGAATACGCGGCCGCGGCGCTCGGCACCACGCTCGCCGACCCGCGCCCGTACGCGGTCGGCACGATCGTGTTCCTGGCCGGCATCAACTGGTTCGGCATCCGCGCCGGCTCGCTGACGCAGAACATCCTGACCGTGCTCAAGCTTGCCGCGATCGCGATCCTGATCGCGGTCGGGCTGTCGGTGCGCGGTGCGCCGCCGCCGGTCGCATCGACGGCGTCCATCAGTCCATTCGCGTTCGCCGGCGCCCTGATGCCGGTGCTGTTCTCGTACGGCGGCTGGTACTACGTCAACGACATCGCCGGCGAAGTGCGCGAGCCGCAACGCACGATCCCGCGCGCGCTGATCTTCGGCATGCTACTGGTCGCCGCGTGCTACCTGCTCGCGAACCTCGCCTACCTCGCCGTGCTCGGCCACGACGGCCTCGCCGCGAGCAAGGCGCCGGCTGCCGACCTCATGCGCCATGCGTTCGGCGAGCCTGGCGCGCGCGTGATCGCGGCGGGCATCGCGATCTCGACACTCGGCTTCGTCAACATCTCGATGATCGGCGCCGCGCGCGTGTTCCAGGTGATGGGCGCGGACGGCGTGTTCTTCCGCTCCGCCGGCCGCCTGCATCCGCGCTGGCGTTCGCCGAACATCGCGCTGCTGCTGCTCGCGTTCGCCGCCTCGATGCTCGCGCTGACCGGCACGTTCGACCAGCTGCTGAACTACTCGACCGTCGGCGACTGGCTCGGCATGGCCGCGGTCATCGCGACGCTGTTCTGGTATCGCCGCCACCAGTCCCTCGATGCCGCGACGTTCCGCACGCCATGGTTCCCGCTGCTGCCGATCGTGTTCCTCGTGGTCGTCGCCTGCATCGTCGGTACGACGATCTGGCAGCACCCAAGCGACGCCGGCTGGGGTGCACTGATCACGCTGGCGGGGTTGCCGGTGTATTTCATCTGGCGCTACGCGCTGGGGCGGGTCAAGGGATGATGTCGCGACAACCGACCCGGCGGCACGCGCCGCGCGCGTACCGCCCTACGACGGCGTGCACCTCACCCAACCCGTAGGGCGGGTCGAGCGCGAAGCGCGAGTCCCGCCGATCAATCCAGAGGGATGATGTCGCGACAACCGACCGTGCGGCACGCGCCGCGCGCGTACCGCCCTACGATGGCGTGCACCTCACCCGATCCGTA
>Ga0105239_10006918_pt1 | contig 13080 bp, 3 predicted proteins | sample KBSC44metaG_FD_92761 | JGI IMG/M metagenome (GOLD analysis project Ga0105239, IMG submission 92761) | Corn rhizosphere microbial communities from Kellogg Biological Station, Michigan, USA - KBS C4-4 metaG | ecosystem: Host-associated > Plants > Roots > Rhizosphere > Soil | place: Michigan, USA...
CATCAGCGAGCTGCGCCTTGAAATGGGCAAACGCCTGGGCATGCGTAAGGAAACAGAGTTTAAATTACTGTGGGTGCTCGATTTCCCGTTGTTTGAATATGCGGAGGATGAAAACCGCTGGGTAGCGCGCCACCACCCCTTTACTTCGCCCAAGCCGGACCAGATTGATGTAATGATCAATAACAGTCCCGTGATTGAAAATGCGGCCGAGTATTTAAAGCATCCTTATGCCAATATCAAGGCGAATGCCTATGATATGGTATTAAACGGGAATGAAATTGGCGGCGGCTCTATCCGTATTTTCCAGCGCGAGCTGCAGGAGAAGATGTTTGCCGCACTGGGTATGACACCGGAAGAAGCTTTACATAAATTCGGGTTCCTGCTGGGCGCGTTTGAATACGGCGCACCGCCGCATGGCGGCATTGCCTTTGGCTTTGACCGGCTGTGCGCGATATTGGGCGGCAGCGAAAGCATCCGTGATTTTATTGCTTTCCCCAAGAACAACAGCGGAAGGGATGTGATGCTGGATGCGCCGAGCACTATTGATGAGAAGCAATTGGAGGAGTTGCAGATAAAACTGAATTTGAAATCGTGAGACGTGAGACGTCAAACGTGAGATATTGACGTGTTTCGGGATTTCGTATTTTAACACAAAAAGGTTCGCTCACGCGGATCTTTTTGACTTTGGAGGGCGTTTAACAATACCATTCTTTCGGGAAAAAGTGATACAACTGCATGTGTTTCTTCCCGGCGCAACACACGCTTTCGCATCCATCATATACATATTTTTCCCAATTCAACTTTACATTTTCTGTTGGTCATGTTAAAAATATTGCCTTCCTTTAGCTAAGTTTTTTTTGACGTTATCCTGCCCGTTTTTCATCTTCCTACCCTTTACAACATTAAACCTAACGCTTATCATATGACCCCGAACCTAATCACACCAGACAACCTGTTCTTTATTATTCCATCCTTTTCCTCAGGCCTATATCTTGTTACCTGGTACAACAAGGCAGTCACATCTTCTTAATATTTTTTCAATAATTTTTCTGACGGACAAGCTGTCCGGGTTCAGCAAAAACCGGCATGCCCGTTAGTACGGCCAGTGATCTATTTTTAATGGATTGATATTCTATATTTATGAAGCACATCTTAATTCCAGGGATTATTTTTTTCATGTCCTTTAATGTTTGCCCGATATATGCGCAGCTTAAGCTGGCGAATATCACAAGGCCTTCACCTACCGTACAGGCCATGCAAAAATTCGGGGATATCCCGGTAAGTAATTATACGGGGGTTCCCAATATTTCTATACCGATCTATACCATTCAATTCCGGGATATCACAGTCCCCATCTCTTTAAGTTATCACGCTTCGGGTATAAAGGTGGCTGAAGAAGCCAGCCAGGAAGGTCTTGGCTGGATGCTGAATGCCGGCGCCAGCATTTCAAGAAATATTATCGGCAACGATGATTTTGATGGAACCAGTTATCTGAACAACGCCCTTCCCGATCTCGACAATGGCATTGAGCCCCAGGGAAAAGTTCAAGCCGGTTGCATTCTGCAACTGGTAAATACGGGTCAACCTTCCCTGCCTACTCTATACAACGACACACTTACCAGCGTTGTCGGGGGAGGTTATCCTTCCGATTTTCAACCCGACCAGTATTACTATAATATATTAGGCAAAAGCGGAAAATTTACAATTAAGCACAACGGGCAAATCGTGCTCGAAAAGCCCGAAAAAATTGATATCAGCTTTTCCGCCAATGGTTCGGCATGGCAAATAAAAGATGAGAATGGGAGCACCTACGATTTTACGCAGTTTGAAACATACACATCTTCATCAGGTACGCCTTCCCAGCATAAGTCTGCCTGGTTTTTAACACAAATCACTTCTTCTACAGGAACAAAAGTCAACTTTACCTACACATCACTGGGTTCAAATTATGTAGTTCCCGTAGGTTCGTTTTCAGAAACGAATGATGTATTTCAAAGCCCTATCAACAGCGGAACACTCACTTATCAGCCACCCTCGCTGGGGTATCGGTTTGGCAGGATTCCGGGCAATAATTATTTTCCTATTGTATTGTCCACTATTGATTTTACAAATGGCCTTGTCACCTTTAGTTATTCTCCCAATCGTACAGACCTTCCCGGCGACGTACGGCTGGATAGCATTTCCGTTTTTGATAAGAAAGATCCGCAGGCCAACGCCCTTACCTGTGTAAGAACAACAGTATTGTCATATGATTATTTTATAGGTGGCCAAACAACATCAATAGCAGTTCCGGTAACAACCGATGCTACCCCTAATCCAACGACGGCACGGCTGAAACTGCTGTCTGTTCAAACCAAAGGATATTACAACGGGAATACAGTGACTGAAAATCCTTATATTTTCCATTATAATGAGGGCAATCCCTTGAGCCTGCCCTCAAAAGCTTCCATCGCCAGGGACCATTGGGGATATTACAATGGAAAGGTGAATATCATGTCCTTAATTCCCAGCACTACACCTATCACAGGAAGTGATCCGGTACAAAGTATGGTAGGTGTTCCGGGGCCGGAAAGAAATACTGACACCAACTATGTAAAAATGTTCTCCCTTTCCTCTATCACTTATCCGACAGGTGGCTCTACCGTATTTGAAATGGAAGCAAATGATTATGATATAAAACTGTCACAAGTAAATGACCATTCCCGTTTTACCACCCTCGAAACACTTAAGCATGAAAAAACATCGCTGATATATGACAACCTCTACCATCACGTACTTTCCGACAGCGTGCTCGATCTTAGCAATGAATATTACAATGTGTCAGCCGGGGCTTCCACACCGATGTCTATTGAAGTGAACGTACGGATGTCTTCTTCCGGCTCCAGTTTGTACCAGCTGAACAACCAGGATCTAATCTATTTCAAACTGGTTGATTCAAAAGGAAACATTGCGCTTATGAAAGATTTGGGGAACCTTGGCATTTGCAGCCAGAACCAGCAAACAGCCTGTTTAATGAACAACCAGGGCCTGTATTCCTATACCTACACAAACATTATACTGCCTCCCGGAAAATATACTATGCGCGCATATGTTGATTCAAAATTTGATACGAGCGTTCAGCAATTGATGGTCAACATCTCCTGGAATTCGATGGTAGCCAGCGGACAGGCCAATGATGAGGCAACGGGAAGCGTAAATTATGGATTTGCCGGTAGTCTCAGGGTAAGAAGGATCATAGACCACGATGGCATAACCCCTTCCAATGACCATATCAGGCATTTCATCTATCATTATAAGCAGGATAAAGGGCTGGGGCTGCAGGAGTATAGCTATGGAAGGAGAATGACCAGACCGGAATATTTTTATTTCGAATGGGCAATAGGCAATTATTCTTTTGGCAACGCCACACCAGTAAGTATTGACTATATAAACGTTCACCTGATGCGATCGGCTGATAGCAATATACCGCTAAACGGTTCTGCCGCCGGGAGCCCTGTTGGCTATGACCAGGTGACGGTGCTTGACGGAGATAACGGCGAAAATGGAAAATCCGTGTACACTTATTTCAACCAGCCGGATGTAGTCAATGATTATTCCTATTATGACGGGGTGCCACACCGGCCACCGGTAAATAGTACGATCCCTTTTGCGATGAACGGTTCCTTACTTAACGAAGTGGATTATGCAAATGTAAGCGGCCGGTTTTATAAACAGAAAGAAATCACCAACACCTACACTTCCTCCCCCGTCCAGCACAACAACCTATATGGAATGGAGATAAGACCACCATTGACAGATGGCACCTCCAATGGAGCGGGCGCTAACTGCAACAGTTTTCTTCTTTTTTATCCGGCTATCCAATCACAGTGGAATTATTTACAGGAAAGGAATGAAAAAGTATATAACCAGGTAACTGATACAATGGATTATGTAGAAACCGATGTCCGTTATTATTATGACAATCCTGCACATTATTTACCGACGCGGGAAGTAGTGACGGACAGTAAAGGGTTGAACTTAACTACCTATACAAAATACCCGCTCGATTATACTACTATACAAGCTTCTGATCCATTTACAAATGGAATTACCAAACTAAAAGACGCGCATGTTATTAATGCACCGGTAGAAGTATATCGCCGGGAAGCGTCCGTCGACGGAGCATCTTCATTTGTATACAGCGGATACCTGCAATCTTTTTCTTCCGCTATTCCCAAGCCTGCTTTGGTTTATAACCTGGAGATTGCAAGACCCATCATGTCTTTTATCCCTTCCAGCATATCCGGTGCAGGCGTGAATATAGACCCCAATTACAGGAGTTATATCCTGTTCGATCAGTATGATACTGATGGCAATATTCTTCAACAGCATAAAGTCAGCGATGTAAAGCATGCATATGTGTATGACTATAACAATTCGCTTCCCATAGCCGAAGTAATTAATTCGGGATCGGCAGATATAGCCTACACTTCTTTTGAATCTACCGGAAACGGCAACTGGAATATACCGGACACCGCCCGGGTGAGGAATTCCTCCATTACCGGCAGCAACGCTTATCATCTCAATGGCGCCATTGGTTCTGCGGTGCTTGATGCAACTACGACCTATACAGTATCGTATTGGAGCAACAGCGGTCCTTTTATCGTGAGCGGTACCGTGCAAACCATTACCGGCAGAAGTGTTGGCAATTGGGTTAACTATCTGCATACGGTGGCAAATACCACCCATGTCACCGTTTCGGGCGTTGGCGATATCGATGAGCTAAGGTTATACCCCAGGACAGCACAAATGAGCACCTATACATATTCTCCCCTGGCCGGAATGACAAGCTATTGCAACGCCAATGGTCAAATTACCTATTACAACTATGATGGCCTTATGCGGCTGGCATTTATTGCCGACCAGGATGGAAATATCATTAAAACATTTAATTATAATTATAAGAAGTAAGTCCCCGGTGGTGCGCCACCGGCTCTTGCCCTTACGCCAAAATAGTTCCTCATGAAAAAAATTCCTCAATCCTGTGCGTGGCTGTTAATAATGTTCCTCTTTATTAGTGTTGCTATGTCAACCAATGCCCAGGATCTCGTCAATAATAGACCCGATACCGCTTTGTTCACCCAGGACGTGAATATAACCGACAAGCCCACAACGATGACTGTAACAATCAGCGGCAACAGCGCATGTCCGGGAGGTAATGTATCCTTTTCGGCTACACCTTTTGGAAACAATGGTTCAGTGACTTATTTGTGGAAGAAAAACGGCGCTACGGTAACCGGACTGGCCGGACCACCGCCAAATGTGCTGGTACTCCTTTCTGGTAATTTTAATAATGGCGACGTCATCGCTTGTGTGGCGAATTCCAGCACAGGGCAAACGGCGACCTCCAATTCACTGACGATAACCATTCTTTCGACCACGCCATCATTTACGGTAAGCGCCGGACCAACTACCGGAATATCCTATTGCCAGGGCAACTATATCACGTTTTCGGCAAACGCCAGCGGTCCGGTTAGTCAATACCAATGGCTACAAGGGGGGACACCTATCAGCGGCGCTACTTCCAGTACATATACTACTACGGTAAACTCTCTTTCCCAGCTCCAAAATATCAGCGTCGTGGCCACTTCGGCCCCCAGTGGCTGCTCAAGTGGAGGTGTTACAGCTACCGGCTCGGTCAGCAATATCCCTTTTATAGTGAATCCATCGGTTACTCCCTCCATTTCCATTGCCACCGGAACCTCCAGCGTTTGCTCAGGCCGGCCGGTAACGTTCACTGCCACTTCAACCAACGGTGGGTCCTTCCCTTCCTATCAGTGGATAATCAATGGTAGTAATGTATCCGGCGCCACCACCAACAGTTTTACGACAAGCAGCCTGACCAATAACCAGGCAGTGGCCTGTATTATGACCACTTCTGCTGCCTGCGCCAGCAGTCCAAGCGTCATCTCCAATATATTCAACATGACGGTTAATAATTCCCATACGATGACTGTAACCGTAGTGGGAAATAATCCTATCTGCGGAAGCGGCGCCGCTGCTGTGTCCGCCGGCGTTTCCAATTGGAGCGGCAATCTCAGCTACAATTGGCAGTTGAACGGCTCCGACGTAACTTCTGATGCCCAGGGTGGCCCACCTTATACCTATACTAAGAATAACCCGGCAAACGGTTCCGTAATCACCTGTACGGTATCTTCAGACGCGGCCTGCTATAATACCGCCGTGTCCAATAATTATACCGTGGCTATCACCACACCATCCGCTTTTAGCATAGGTGTGGGTCCAACTACCGGGTTAACTTATTGTGTTGGCAGCAGCATTAGTTTCACGGCGTCTTCCAACCAGGCCATCAGTCAATATCAATGGACATTGGGAGGTTCTCCTATACCGGGAGCAACCGGAGCAACTTATACTACCACGGTCATCTCGGTAGCGCAACTGCAGTCCATTGGCGTCAATGCTACTGCTTCCGGAGGCCAATGTATTGCGGTCCCCAACACAGCCAGCGCCAGCGCCTGGGGTATTCCTTTTGTGGTAAACCCGGTGGTCACTCCCGGTATTTTGATTGCAACCGGCGCCGCCAACACTGCTTGTATCGGAACGGCAAGCCAATTTACTTCATCGATAACAAACGGTGGAACCTCACCTCAATACCAATGGCTCTCCAACGGCAATCCCATTGCCGGCGCCACCGGGGCTTCGTTTACATTCAATCCCGGGTCAGCCGGAACCTATGCGATTAGTTGTACGTTGAGCTCTAATGCGGAATGTACAACAACAACCAGTGCCACTTCACCCGTTTTTGCATTAACCCTTAATCCTTCTGTGGGAACACCTGCCGCGCCATCAGGCCCGGCAACTTTCATTAAAACAAGCCAAAACGTTACCTATACAACCTCCGCCAGCAATGCCACCGGTTATACCTGGACTATTACACCATCCAATGCAGCCACGCTCAGTCAGGGCTACCCGGACCCGTTGTCCGCTACTACCTTTTGGACAGAAGCATTCTCGGGCCAGGCTACGATAAGTGTGTCTGCCAATGGCTGTAACGGCCCCAGTGCTGTTGTTTCAAAAACAATAACGGTTTATCCCTACCTGAATGCCCCTCTTGTGCTGCCATGGTCCCAAAAAGCATATTCAGTCAATACAATACAGCCTTTAACCAGTTCCGCTGTTACCGGGGGTGATGGTAATTACACATACCAGTGGGAAGATTCCACCCAAGGCGGCCAATGGACTGTTATTCCCAGTGCCAATACAAGCAGCCTTGCACACCCTGCCAACCCGTTTAATACCTATTACAGGTTGTTGGTCATAGATATGGCCGATACAGTTTACTCCAATACGGTCTTTGTGGGTTTGTATTTTAATGGTGGGATCATCAAAGCAGATACCGCCCTGGTAACAGCAGGTAGCGGCGCCAACCTCTTAAATGTAGTAAGCGCTTCAGGAGACAATTGCCAGGGCGCTTACACTTATTTCTGGCAAAGTTCTCCGGATGAAATTATTTGGACCGGCATTACAGGACCGGCTATTAACGGCGTTTTCCAACCCACTTTCTTCCGGCGTCTTGCTGTTTGCGGAAATGATACCGTTCTTTCCAATACGGTAATTATCAAACCACAATCTCCTGGCGGTACTATCATTCCTGTCACCGGAACGCCTTCGGGCAATCGACCGTTAATCACATTACCGGCTTACCAGGGGGTTGATGACCCGGAAAATATGAACTATATCCGTACCCGTAGTTTCAGTAAACCCGGCATCACCGATACCATTACTACCGGTGGACTAACTGCTGTGTCGGATGTACACCAATCCACTACTTATTTTGACGGGTTGGGAAGGCCGCTTCAAACCGTAGATAAGCAGGCTACTCCCGGGCAACATGATCTTATCACTCCCCAGCTATACGATCCTTTCGGGCGGGAATCCCAAAAATTCCTCGCCTATACCGACAATGCCGCTTCAGGCCATTTCAGGACAGATGCAGGTATCCGGCAGACGGCATTCTACGATCAGTTATACAACCATCAGGAGAAATATTATTACAGTAATATTACCTGGGACGGGTCCCCGCAAAATCAGCTGATAAAAAATTCCGCACCAGGGAACAGCTGGACAGGCAATAATATCGGCATCCATACTATAGCACGCACGAATGCATTGTACGATTCAGTGGTCAGCTGGAATACAGGTTATACCACCGATACTTTGCCGGTTTTTGGCGGGTATTATGATCCTGGCGTTTTATTCGTAAAAGAAACAACCGATGAACAAGGCAATAAAAACATTGAATATAAGGACAAGTATGATCAGTTGATACTGAAAAAGGTGCAGCAGGCAAATGCCCAACCTGCAGGACATAAGGGATGGTTATGTACCTACTATATATACAATGACCTCAATGAACTTTCCGGTGTGCTGCCACCACAGGCGGTACAACTGTTGCAGGCGGGCAACTGGATCTTTGAATCACCGTTGCTTTCGGGATCTGTCATTGCACAGGAATTATGCTTTTGGTATCAATACGACACCAGAAAAAGGATGACTGTCAAAAAAATTCCGGGAGCAGGTAAAGTTTATATGGTTTATGATGCGCGCGACCGCCTTGTTATGATACAGGACAGTCTTTTAAGGAAACAGGGCATGTGGACATATAATCAATATGATAGTTTGAACAGGCAATTATTGTCCGGATTGTGGACGACCCCAGGAAATATAAGCTATCATCAATCGATAGCAAACAGCATGATTAATTATCCCAATCCTGTTACGGGCAATGAGGTGCTTACACAAAATTTCTATGATGACTATAACTGGGTGAGCCAGTCTGGCAGCGGATTACCTGCTACGCCCGACTATACACAAACCACCAGGGCATCTTATTTCAGTATTCCTTCCAATAGCATATATCCGTATCCACAGCCCATTACTGCGATGGCTTCCACCATCGGCCAGATTACGGGGACCAAAGTAGAAGTGCTGGGTACAACTACCTATCTATATAGTGTTCGCTTTTATGACGACCATTCCCGGATGGTTCAGCAGATCAATACCAATATCAGCGGTGGAAAAGATACAATCACCATGCAATATAGTTTTGACGGCAGGCTATTGAGTTCCCTTCAACAGCACCAGTATAAAAACACCAATAACACTTACCAGGATTACCAGCTGATTACCAAAATGCAATACGACCCCATGGGAAGGTTACTGAAGATCACTAAAGGTTTGAACGGAGGTACTGATGCGGTGATAATGATCAATAGTTATAATGAGCTGGGGCAACTTCGCAGAAAGGATCTGGGCAATGATCCCAATAATTCAGGAAACCCGCTGGATTCATTAATATATACCTATAATATCAGGGGATGGTTGGATGGCATCAATAAAAAGTACACAAATGATGGTGCCTCTTATTCCCAGCAGAATTGGTTTGGCATGGAACTGAATTACGACTATGGATTTAACCAGGTGCAATATAATGGCAATATAGCGGGTATAAAGTGGCGCAGCCGCGGTACGGATGTCACCAATGCGTATGGATTTAACTACGACAATCTTAACCGTCTTCTCAGGGCCGATTTTACCCAGCAACGCCAGCCGGGTACCTGGGATATCAGTGGCGGTATCAACTTTAGTACAAGAAGCCTGCAATATGATCTTAATGGAAATATCCGTTCCATGACACAGTTTGGTGTCAAGCTCAATCAGTCGGTTATTATTGATAGCCTGGCCTATGGTTATATGCTAAACAGTAATAAATTGCAATACGTTACCGATCAAGCGAATGACACGATCAGCAGGTTGGGCGACTTCAAAGAAAAGGTCAATGACAATTCTACAGATTATGCTTATGATGGCAACGGCAACCTAATTCTCGATAACAATAAGGGAATTAGCGCTATCAATTATAATGTTCTCAATCTTCCGCAATCCATTCTCATTACAAATAAAGGCACGATTACATATGTATACGACGCCGCAGGAAACAAGCTTAAAAAAATTATTACAGATAACACCGTTATCCCGGCAAAAATAACAACAACGAATTATGCCGGTACATTCAATTATCAAAATGATACCCTGCAATTCATTACCCATGAAGAAGGGCGTTTGCGGCCTGACAGCCCGGGGCATCCTCAATATCCCTTCTCCGGCGATTTCTTTATCAAGGATCACCTGGGCAATGTGCGAATGGTACTGACGGATCAGCAGCAAACGGACTTATATCCTGCCGCTTCAATGGAAACAAACCATGCGGGCGTTGATACGATGTACTATTCCAATATCAATAATACCCGCACGTCGGTGCCGGCAGGATATCCTACCGACACCAGCTATGCCAACCCCAATCAATATGTTGCCGAACTGGATGGCAATGGAAATAAAATCGGCCCGGGCATCGTGCTAAAGGTAATGTCGGGAGACAAAATTAATATTCGCGTATCTGCCTGGTATAAAGCTCAGGTACAGGCCCCCGCTCCGGCAGTCTCGCCGGTAATGGACCTTGTTGTCGCCCTGACCTCCTCCATTCCCCTGGTCTCTGCCGGCAAAGTGACCGGTGCAGCGTTGGGTGCTCCTGTTTTACAACCTTCTATTACCAATTTCCTGGTTCAAAGGGACTCCAGCGGAATAGCAATCCAGCCCAAAGCATACCTTAACTGGTTGCTTTTCGACGAACAATTTAAATATGTTAGTGCAGGCAGCGGTTTTCAGCAAGTAGATACCAGTAATGTCACCCATCCCATTATTAAAGCAGACTTACCTGTTCCATTAAACGGATATTTGTATATTTATACCAGCAACGAAACCCCCAATATCCAGGTATTCTTCGATAACCTCGCGGTGACGCATGTGAGGGGGCCACTTGTGGAAGAAAATCATTATTACCCGTTTGGGTTAACGATGGCAGGTATATCATCGAAGGCCTTAAAACCGGGCTATACAGAAAATAAATTCAAATTCAATAATAAAGAGTTACAAAGCAAGGAATTTAGCGATGGAAACGGATTGGATGCATATGATTTTGGAACCAGGATGCAGGATCCTCAGATTGGCAGATGGTGTGTGCTTGACCCCAAGGCAGATTTATTGGAGATGTCTTCTCCTTACGCTTACTGCTACAATGATCCGATAATTTATAAAGATCCGGATGGCGAATTAGCCATCTTAATAAATGGAAGAGTAGGCGGCGATGAAGAAAGGCCGGTTAATGGTCACCAGGGCATAAGATCATATTGGGATCAGGGAATCATAGATGCGATAAAAAGCTCCGGCATCCCGGATTGTGGGACTGATAGTAAATTATTTTTCGTGGATGGCGATCAATTTTTTGGTAGTACCGTTATTCCGTTTGAACCGCTGACATTTGAAGTAAGAGACGGAGGATTCTTTGCGGGTAATGATCCGGATGCAAGAGCCGGAGCCGGTTCATTGGTTGCATATCAGGATTGGAACACAATTAAGTCAAAACTTGCTAAAGACCCCAAGACTGGTAAAATAATTGAAAAAATTGAAATCTACACACATAGCCGGGGAGCCGCTTTTGGGGCAGGCTATATTGAGACACTACTTAAATTAATATCAACAAATGCCGATGAGTTTGCTGATCCTGATAATGAAATTGATTTAGTTTATAATATGGGAGACCACCAATCATGGGGCATAACAGAGCCGGGCAATCTGAATGCGTATTCACATGACCATTGTAAAGACCCACTATCCGGAAATAAAATGAATGGGATCAAAGCCGCCTTTACAAGTAATGAAACTTCACCAGGCGCATTAGGCGCTCACAGTACATCGTCTTTTGTGAAAGACATAAAAGCATTTACAAAAGCTTTCGCCACAAGTAAAGGGCATAGCAGAGAGTTATTAATTCAAAAATTTGTTGATAGTATGCAATTAGATTATGGCATAACCGTAGAAGTAAAAAATAAGTAATATGAAAAATACCCTGATAAAATTATTGCTATTAAATACATTGATTTATTTATTGCTTTTGGTTATATTTTATTTCAGTGCTTTTCTATCTGGATATGGCTCGAACGCAGGTTTCTTATCTCATGAAAAACGGTTGTTTGTATATTTTTTTATTTTTCATTTGGTACTTAATTTCTTTTTGACATATAGGTTCAGACAGTTAAACTGGACCGGGATCACCATTTCAACTTTATTAATAATCATGTTATATGTTGTAGCAGCCTGGAGATTTGAATATTTTTAGGAGATTTCAGGTTCCAGGGGAGTTGTATTTAGTCATGAAAGAACGTTGGATAAAGTAAGTTTTATATTTTAAATCCAACCATTACGCCCAAAAAAGTTCCACAGTACATTCCAGTTGGTAAATCACAAACATTGAGACGTGATCAAAAATATTGTTTTATGAACCAACGGAGAGGAAGATAATAATAATAAATTTATTGCTGATTATACGGCTTGAATACAACGGAAACCATTTGCGTTAGCCATGTAATTTCTTGCATGGGAACTAAAATTATACCTCAGCCCCTTTCTTCCAAAAGAACGGGACTGACTTTTTTTGGTCAGCCCCGTTTAAAACCACTATAGTAAAAACAACCAATAGACGAGATTTTCTTTATTCTCAGGGTCCGACCTCAGACCTCCGACTTCCGACTTCAGACTTCAGACCTCAGACCTCTAGTCGATAATCCCGGCCAGCTCCAGGCTCTTCTTTTTCAGTTTTCGAATTTCCACATCTTCAATGATCGGCTCGGGGGTTAAGATGAGCGAAGTGCCGTTTTCCTTCCACCAGCTGCTTTCCTGCAGCTCGCGGAAAGGGAGGACACCAATAAGGTATTTACGCTCTTTGTCGGAATGCCATTCTTCAATCCATTCAAATTTTTCTTTGGGAATGTATTTAAGGTCGTCGAAGCTGACGTAGGCTTTTACAAAGAAATCGTTGCTCAGCTCGTTGGGGGTATGGTGGTACAGCTTTTTGTATTCGTATTTGTACTGGTAACGCAGGGCGGATAAGTCGCTCAGCACTGCCGAGGCGGTGGGAAAGCTGCCGGCGCCCTTGCCGTAAAAGAATTGCTTATCCGCAAAAGA
>Ga0105239_10006920_pt1 | contig 13078 bp, 14 predicted proteins | sample KBSC44metaG_FD_92761 | JGI IMG/M metagenome (GOLD analysis project Ga0105239, IMG submission 92761) | Corn rhizosphere microbial communities from Kellogg Biological Station, Michigan, USA - KBS C4-4 metaG | ecosystem: Host-associated > Plants > Roots > Rhizosphere > Soil | place: Michigan, USA...
CCCACTGACAACCCTGCTCTTCCTACCATCAGGCACAGTTAGGCAAACTCCAGGCGGGGCGATCCGCTGGACGACCTTCTCGATCTTCCACGGCGAAGAGCGGTGGCGGTCTGAGGGCGTGCAGATCGGGGGGCTACGCTCTGGCCGCGGCGTGCTGGGCAACTGGTTCGACAAGGACTACGACATCCACGGGCCAGCGGGTCCCACCGCGTTCTGGAAGACCAGCGACGACATTGTTGAGGAAAAGCCCCAGGCGTTCACTGCTGCGCATTGGAACCATGATCTTGTGCATATTATTATTTCCAGTCAGTGAGTATGAGAGTACGAGAGAGCGAGGGAGAGAGAGAAGGAGTGGTACAAGGCTGTGGGTGGGGGGATAAGGTTGTGATGGAGAGGGACGACAGAGAGTTGATCATTATAATGAAGTGCTTTTTGCTACTGGACTTTACACACGCACACACTTGGCGGATGCAGCAGCACTGCTGGGAGCTGATATAGGCGAGACACACGCCAACCTTCCTGTTTTTCCACCCCAACAACCGCCGCGACCGACACCAGAAATACAGCCCTCGCGCCACGCAATACACCGGCCGGAATCCCCCTCCTACTTCGTCCCCAGTTCCTTCATGAGAGCAGAGCAAAGCAACAGGAACCGAGTCCTCGACCTCTCCTTCTACTCCACATCAGTTTCTTTCTTTTATGGAATTGGAATGTACGGGATGCATCGGGAGGGAGAATGTGGTGGAGAAATCGGCATCATTTGTGATAAGCGAGGAATGAATGGGCCATGGCCTCGTAATACTTCTCTCCCGGTTCCCCATCATCCCGCTCATTCTGTATTCCTTTGCGGGCATCTCGGATAATAATTATGCATATACTTTTTCCTCTTCTTCACCACCTAGCTTTAGTCCGTCCGTCTAAGCTGAGCTACCACCGCCAGGAAAGGAAAACCAATAATGCCCTACCCTCCCCCCCCATAGATATATCATATCTCTACATCCTCCGTACATGTCAGGCTAAAGCCAGCCAAGTTCAAGACTCGTGCACATCAAAAACATGGGGTGGGGGCACCCTAGGGCCCTTCAAACCACGAGGTGATAACGACGTGAGAAAGTGAAGGGACTACTACTAGTACAATATGTAATATCGTCAGCAAGGCCGGGGAAGTATTTCAAATAGTGGCTTCTGAAAGGATTTCGTTTTCTATTTACGTGTGTATGTGAAGATGCTGTTATTTCATCTTTAGTGCACATGTACATGTTCCAGTGACATCCACCTGGCCATGGTCTCCACATACGTACGCATCACGTCTCACTCTCCTTCGAGCAGAATACTTGGAATATTGGGATTCCAACTGTTCATTCCTCCCTCCAATTCCCACGTGCCGACGTTCATTTACTACTTCGAAATCATGGCAGAGCCCCTATGGATTCTGCTGCACTGTACATAATATGTGGAAACTTTATGGCTGAAAATAGAGAAAATCAAAGAGACAAGGGGTTTGATCATATATTCATTTCCATTTTTGAGAACAAAGTTTATTGTTATTTGATTCCACACAAAAATCAAAATTCCACCCATCCATCCAGGTATAGCCAAGACAGCAAAGAAAAAGTGCCCAAGATAGTACAGGGGGCCAGAACTCCTCATGAATAAACCTCTTTTCTGGGTGTTCGTGATCATCAACCACGGGACGTGATACCGGTATGTAAATTAGAAAACGCCCGCTACGTTGTTTTGATAATTTGTGTCAAATAAAGAACATGATTGATGGATGTTGTTATGGTTGTGGTTTGAGACTTTGGATGTGCTTGACTTAATCAATTTCCATCCTCCCCGGGTTCGATGGTCCGGCAACAGGTCGCTTTCCACCGACGCCGGGTTCCATTTCGGTTGCATATGGTGCATAGGCGCTTCCCATTGGCTTCTCATCTTCCTCAATGGGCCTTGTCTTGTAGATATAAGGCTTGAGGCCTTTGTTGTAGTTGAAGGCGCAAATCAGAGCATTTGCGATGGTGAGAAGAATTAAAATAATTGTTAGGACTGCAAAGGACGCTAGCTCTTTGCGAGCAGGTCTGTAAGCATCCTCCCGGGCGGCCGAGTACATTCGTACGAGCTTGAAAATGAAATAAGCCAGGCCACCGAAATAGAGGATCTGAATTCCAAGTGATTAGTGGGGGCTGTGTGAGAAGGGTCAGGTGTGGCGTAAACTTACAACAACTGCAATGGTTCCCCACAGATTCTCTTTCCGGACAAACCAGGCCGCAGCTAAAAGGATCATGATGGTTACGGGCATGGCTGCAATGGTCAGAGCAAATTCAACTTGTCGTTGTGTCACAATGACGACGAATTGGACAGTAAAGCCGAGGAAAAAGAAAAAGTCGAACTTGAGTAGAGCGATGTAAATCTGGTACTGCAAGTATCTTCGCTTCATCCTCAAGTCGGCAGAAATTCGCTTATAAATGGTCCATGCAAACTCGTCATAGAGCTTCCAGGCACAAATAGCCAGAGCAATGGTGCCGACGGCGATAATGGCTGGAATTGCAATGAGGAATGGTTTGGTATCGGACCAGATATTTTGATGCAGAACCTCATCTTCGGCCAAGGCGAAGATGGCTTCTTTAATCTGCTCCATCTGGACCGCGCCGTAGATGAGCAAACCAACATTATACATGACTAGGCCGATGACTTGAATGGTGTTCTTCATGCGCAGGGCATCCCAGACAAGAACTAGCTGATAAAGGAAGCCGAAGATGTAGAGGGTCAAGAAGGTCGGGATGGTCCGAGATGAACTCGAGTTTCCCCTTGAGTTTGATTGTTGGAGATGGATTTGGAAGTGTGCAAATACATAGCTGGATCACCATCAGCAAAGAGCAAGGCCAGAAAGTAATAGGGAGGATGGCAAACCATTCAAATGCAAGCACCACACATGCTTGGACGAGGGCGACCAAGGTGAAGGCCCAGGTCCATTTGGAATTTGGGAGAAAATACATGATTGTTCTCTTGCGACTTTGTTCAGGAGGGTTTACAGCATAGCCTTCGCGCTGATGGTAACCTCCAGGTAGAGGATGATATCTATCGGCCTGACCTCCGAGGAGGGAACTTCGGGCCTCGTGAGAACGAATTTTGGCGGCTGCAGGGAGTTGCGAGAACGGAGTAATGGAAATGCGTCAGGTTACCACACTCGACAGTTGTGGTACGGCTCAGCGACGTTGGGGTCGCCGACGATGAGGAAGAGATGAAGGGATCAAGGGGATGTGTCGATAAGAGATAGGGAGGGATTGATGTTTTGGGAGGGAACGAGGTATGGAGTAAGTGTATGTAGTAGTGGGAGAAGAAAGGAGCGAGCGTGGTGGTATGGTGTCTAAGGTGGAAGGCTGTTCCAGCGGCTGAAACGCGAGGAGGCGCCAAGCGACTGAAAGGTTGGGGAAGAAGATGATCAGCACAAGAATGAGTTATTCTGGTGCTTGAACGCGTGTGAGATTATTTTGGCGTTGGGCTTGGACGTGGTCTCATAGATTCGTAACGTAGGATGGATGGCCAAGTGAATGGGAATGAACGAAGGTGCAGTGACTCGGTGGTGGTGAGCAGCTGAGAAGATGAAAACGGAAGTCGATGCAGATTTCAGATGTTACAGCAGAGAGTAACTGTAACGGGTATTCGAACGAGTGCCTACGAGTACGAGTAGGGCCCAAGGAGGCTACGAGTCTGTACATCATGCATAATACATAATTAATACGGACTATCCGTCTGGGTGTCCGTCTTGCCAACTGGAGACTGTCCCAAGATTGCTCGGTAGAGGACCAATGGATAAGGGATTGGGATGGAGACGAGAGGATTTGGTCACCCTTGACCTCCTTGGGAGGGGCTTGAGGGGGTTTGTTTGGGCCCTTGGGCCCTGTAGGCTCACTTGGGTTCCCTCCTGGTAGAGGCCAAGACTGTCACGGGCTTTGGGGGGGAAAGGCGAAGAGCACAACTACTCACAAGCCCTAGTCTGACAAGGCTAAAGTCCCAGCTAAGCAGCTAAGGCTCTAAGGGTACAAACTGCGCCCGCTCGATAGTACTTGGTCCCCTCCACCTCCCCAAGTCCCGGGTGCCTTCGGTGCCCCAGGCGCCCGTTATCTCTTGCAACCAACCCACCAGTGCCACCACTGACCACTGACCACAGCTTAAGGGCCCCTCGGCTCGCGGGTGACGACCAGTACCTACGAGTGCTGAGCAAAGCACCCAGCCCCATCCCTGCGCCTCTATTTATGGATCTCTGGGTCCCCCCCCCCAACCAATATTTTGGCCTCTTGGAGATCGCACGGCCACCGGTCAGGCTTGGCGTTTCGAAGCCACCCCACCCGCCACCTGCCACTGCCACTGCCACTGCCACTTGTCTTCCTCCATTGAACCTCACCAGTTCACATGTTGACAACCCATCCGAGTTTGGACTCAAGCGCTCACGTCCTTCAAAGGCCTTTTCATCCACGTATCAAGTGACCGCACCTACTGGTACATACCATACTCCAATGAACCACGGCCTTGGCACACACTCTCTCGACTCTCTGCGCGAATTACCAACCTCAGCTCTTCCTGCCGCAGACTCCGTACAGACTCTCACTTGAACACCTACTACGTTAGGTAGCTACAATACGGCCCCTCTTATTTCCGAGCGAAATTGGAAAATGGCATTTGCCAAAATCTATCTTCGTTGAAATGCCTCGTTTGTCGTTAAACCCTTTCATTGCCCGCGTTCTGGTCAGCCCGCCGACCACCTCGCTCACCGAATCTACTGCCATTGTCAAGCAATTACAGGCTTTTGGACGTCCAGCCGCTTTCTCGAGAGCAACTCATCCTGCCGCTTTGAATGATGAGCACCAGGAAGAGTTCGATCTCGTCTACCTCTCATCTGACCAACTTCTCCACGCCTGCAGTCTCAGTCCAATCACAATTCGAGTGAACCACAATCTTCCAGACCCAAGGATTGTGGACCCTTACAACGTCCGAGGCCTACAAGACAGGAAACACCCAGTCCCCAAAACGTTTGTCTGCCGCGTCAACAAGCGAGACAATGATTATGCTTACGCTGGCCAAAATTGTCTCTCTGGTGGCTTCATTCCAAGCAACATGAGCACGCTCTACCACAGCTTGCACGAGACACAGGTTTCCGACGGTCTAATCATGGCTTTTGGGACATCCTCAGCTGGAGACGGGCATTTGGAGAATTCCACTGTTCCCACGCACAATGAGCACCAAGATTTAGCCTCCCTGTACCGTGATTCCACCTCACACACGCAACCCACAGCTAAGAACCCGGGCTCTACCCACGATTCCCAATTGGGTTTCCTTCAAAAGCAGAACAAGAATTGAGGTCTTCCACTGATCTAGTCGATACTGGAGATGATCCCGCCATCTTGGAGGACACCATCAACTTCCAGAAAGTCAGTGAGGCGGTCAGTTCACTCCACTGCCAAAACTCGGAATTGCTGCTATTGCTGTTCTATTCCCCTGCTGCCATGACCCAATGTTAATTGAACACCAGCAAACTCATGTTTATGCTCTGCAATGGACAGGTACCTCCTCGTGGTGTAGAGCGTTAGTAACCTTATAGGTGAAGCTAAATCCTGTCTCTGATGATGGCCGTCGGTTCAATATACGGCCACATTGTGTTCACAACGGACCCGTTACCTTTGCCCTGCGTTGAAGAGGACGAACTGTGGTCATAAATTGGGATGTCAGTCCAGAGATTATCCACGACCTTCACCCAAGAGACAAACCACCCGTTGTAAGCCAAGGGTGTGCCAGGTCAAGCGGTTTACTCTCCCATGAATTGGTCTTTTGGTACTTGCTAATTTGCGGACTTGCGATCGAAAAACTACTTCCTACAAACCACTCATCGCATACTACATCATTTGATTTATGCCGAAAGCAGATCATTCAACTAAAAAGGCCATTAACCCAAATCCTATTGACAACTTCCTATAAAGCTAATATTCAACCTACCGTTGGCCCTAACGTACGCCCTGTTTACAGGCGCTTGTCCGGCCAATGGGCTGGAATGTTGATGAGATCCCCATCGTCTCTAGTGCACGTTACATTTACTCTGACACCCGCCGGAGCGGATGTCAATTACACATGCGGGTTAAGACTCCCATGACAAAGGTCTTCTTCAATAACAAGAAGCCTATGTGCATTTTCTCTGAGACAGACTCCAGACCGTCCTTCTAGTCCAATCATAATTCCAAGTGGTTGACTAATTTTAGGAGCTGAATGATGTTTCTTCCTTTTAATAAAATGGTTCCGAGATCTTTGTGTCAAGAGCTCCGAGTCAGCGCAGAGCCAGCGGGAGCCAGCGGTCGAAGGAACCCCGACACCAGTGCATGTTTTTCTGATGTTGAATCACTGTCTAGTTGGCGGTTGCTGTGTCCATCTGGGCCTGTGGCAAAGAAGTTACAACGTTACAGATACCACTACAAGCGGTGGTCTCGAAGCTTTTGAAAACCCGGGTCTTGGCATCATCGCAATACTACTAGTACCTCCTTTACGAATATGAAGCAAATGCCGATTCATACAACGATATCGGTCGCACCTATAGGGACGAGTCAATCATACTAAATGCATTCTCGACTTCGCATTAGTTCTGATGCCTGGACCTCACCTAATTGCAAGTCGATACGGTGTACTTATCTTAACTTCCAAGGAGATAAAGGAATGATTGACGAAGACACCCTATCTCTTTTATATATATATATGAGACTCGAGAGTCGGAAAGGAACAAAAAAATAATACATTTATAACGGATTCTGACCGTAGTGGCTGCAATGCCGGGCCATATAAGCAATGCGTCGAGCAGGAGCTATCGATGCGTGGTTTCAGTCAATGATATTTATACAGGACAATGCTCCAACCCACAAAGCAGGTCACATTAGGACCTGGTTATACGAGCGCCGGATACAGCGACTTAACTGGCCAGCAGAGGAAGAGCTTTTATGGAAATGCTATTCAACAGAGAGGGTGCTTTTGCATGGGAATTCACAGATATCAACAAGATCAACAAGGACGTTGCACCTCCGCAAGAGATTAGGACTATACCACATGAGGCATGGCAAGCAGCATCATTCATGATTCCTAAAGCATTGCAGGGTGAGCCAAAACGCATGCTTCAAGAGCGGCATATGCAGAACTTGCTTGAAGCCTGCTATGCGCCCTACCGCAATGCATACTTCCTAGCCAAGAAGAAGAATAAGGGGTATCGTCTCATCAACGCCGCGGTGGACATGACACACAACTACTCGTACGCAACACTCTTTCTACAGCTAAAATGGCATCAAATCAAGAGACTAGAATCCAGCAGGCCATTCTAGACTATCAAACCCGTCGATATCCAACCATTCGTTCTACTGCCGCAGCAAATGAAGTTAATCATATGACACTAGGCCGTCAACTATGCGCAAGAACTCAAGTTGTCAGCGCAAGTGGGATAAAAGAGCGTGGCGCCCACTTGCCTACTGGCTTTTTGACACTTGCCTTACTAATTCCTATATAATTTGGCGCTCTCTACAGCCCAAGAATGTATTGAATAGGCATCTATAATCCGATCAAAATACTCGACTGTGATTGGTCCATTTAATGCCAAACCCGGGGTCTGCAATTATCCTGATTGGCTGAATCAACGACGCCAAACAACAGTGGCATCGGATCATATCCATTCGAGCATCGACGACGACAACGATGACTTCATTCAATGAGGCGACTCCTGCTAAGAATGCAGTAATACTCTCTGGAAAGGAGAACTGGGACAAGTGGTACATCCTCATCACTACTTCAATTAAGCACGACGAAGAGGTATCCCTTCCGTGGCCGACGTGCGACCTTCTTTTCTTAGCGCGACTCACCAAAATCGCGTTTCGTAGTTTTCAAAATTAACAAGTACCAAAAATGGCTCAACCAACGCGCTTTGGTAGGATTCCTAGGCAAAAGTTGTTCTTTGATGAACGAGAAATACTTGAGCATTCCAATAGGCCCGAAAAAGCCATTGAAAATCACGTGCAAGTGCTCGAAACTAGGGCCGCAAGTGAAAATGCTCCTGTAGTGGTCCACCAACTGGCCCGTGAACCACAAGTCGACTATACACCACCAATTGACGTCCAAAATGAGCCATTTAAAGTTCTCTGTGATGAGCGAGACCCACTGGGTCTATTTATGAGTTTTTTTTTTCTTTTGGCGGATTTGAGTGCCTTGGTGGTGTGACTACAAAGGATAGTAGAAAAAAGGATAAAAATTTCTTTAAAGAAACCGACTGCGCACAGCTACGAACGACTACGCAAGGGTAGGAATACCCAAGACTAATCTAGAAAAGAAGGGAGAAGAAGAAAGAGAAGGTAGAGAGGCGAAATGCCTATAAGGAATGGGAGTCAAGAGGGGGTTAAGCCCCGGGACGCCCATAAGAATACGCGCATAGGGAGGATCACGGAACTACTCGAAGAGGTAAGAAAACTCACGGACAGTTCCGAAATCATCGAGAAAGAAGGAACGGAGTTCCTGGTGGTGGGAAAAGGGGACCTCATAAAGCTCCTCGATACGATTGAAGTCGAAGCTCAAAGAAATTTTCAATCACGTGACAGTAACCAAGAAGAGATCCTAAGTTCGGAACTGCTCGTGAGGCAGATTTCCAGAGCGGTACGAAGAGGAAAGGTGAAGTTTTTTCTATAGTTAATAGGTTTTTCTACCCCAGAGGGTTTTCCTATTATATAGACTAAGTAGTAACCCCGACATAAGCCTAGTAGGCTTGTAGGAGTAGGAATAAATCAATCCATCAATCAAGGATAGTAGAGCAGTGCTTGAGGTGTCTGGAAACGCTCGTTGCTTTGCCAAGTTTCATGCGAGACTATACAGTAATCAGGGTATCAAAGGAGCCATTTGGATCATTTATTATTGTGTTGCCCGGAGCGCGTAGACTCAGTAGTTCGGCATTTCGTAATACCAAGCAAAAAGGGTCACACGTCGGCTGCGGAGGGCATAGCTCTCCTCTAAGTTTTGCACAGGAGCATACCAACTGGGCAGTGGAGCAATGGAGGGCTGATTTGTTGAATTCTAAGTATGTGTAGGAGTATTTCAGCCCAATATAAAGGTCATTGGATTACATCGCTCCTACTACAGCTCCACTGCCTTGATTTTTGCTAGGTGCGTGGAGTTCTTCGGTGCAGATAAGAGTGTCATGACCCCGTCAGAGATATCTCGTCCGGGGCAGGAAAAGTTTTCTTGCATTCCTTCCCTCGCAATCAAAAGCCACCTTCTTGAAGAGGCGTCATTGAGGAAGTGTAGGCTGTGTAAGCCACACCATAGGCTCAGCCTTGGGACCGCCAAGAATGGCGTCGATTGGTAGCCAATCGTGGTGGACGACACCTCCCTGTGCCTCAGCTCGGGGGTCGGTGATGTGGCGTATTCCGCCCGCGCTTGTTTGGCAGAGCCCAGCTGGTGTCAACCTCAGCCTGATGAGGGATGTGAGGTGATCTTTCATGATGAGTATCCTTGCCATCAGAGATTCTCAAGCGGACCAAGGTGTCGCGAATCTTCATGCCTTGGCGGATACCGTTAACAGCGCTACCGACTGAGAGGTAGGGAGCAAGATGGCGGAAACGCTCGCAATTGTCGGCACATGTATCGGCCTCATCTCGACGATCGGGACCTTGTCAACGAAAATTCACTCTTTCGTGTCGCGTACTCGAGACGCACACCGTGACCTGGACGCCGTGCTCAAAGAGCTATCCTCACTAGGTCTTTGTTTAGAGACCCTCCGCAGCGATGCCATGGTCACGTCCAAACGGGTCCCTCCGGCTGTTGAGCATAGGGTGCTTCTTGTTCTGGTCAACACGGCCGAAGTCGTCCAGAGCATGAAGGAGATGCTCGATGAGCTTTCTTCTGATAAATTTGGCAACAAGATGCGATGGGCGATCCACGGCCAAGCCGACATGAATAAATTGAGGTCGGGGCTGGAAGCCCACAAGGCTGCCTTGGAGATCGCTCTTGCCCTCTTGACTCTGTGAGTGGTTTGGCTGTTGTCCCCCCCGTAGTAAGCCTCCGGCTCTGACACAAGATAATCACAAAGATCTCTTACAACAGCTATAAAAGATGACACGTCGAGCATCCGTCGCAATATTAAAGGGAATGGAATGACCCTTGAACAGATTACTGAGACCCTTACTGTCCTACCGGAACGGATCGCTCTCCAGTTGCAGGGACAAAGTCTTCAACTGAATATCATGCCTAATATCATCCCTTCAGCAGCTCCACCATTACCGTTAGCATCTGCAGCCCCAATGTTGGACTCTGCGCGCACGCTGGAAAACCTCTTCCCCCCACTCATTGCTTCCAAACCAGCTACAGCACCTAGTGGCCCCTCGAGGGCTGCACCAACACCGCGACAGAAAACGCGAAGGCGAAAGAACGAGGACTTTGTCTCAAACTTTAATCCGACCAGGGAGCAAGTGAAAGTGAAGAGACCTACGAAGGTCGAGCCAAATCTTTCAACATTTCAAAGCTCAAGCCAGCCCAATCATCACAAGGCTCGTAAGGGATTCACTCGTTGGATAAAGGATTCACTCGTGAAGGGACCTAACGGCATCACCGATTGTAAGTGAACGGATATTGGAAATGTCTAAATCGAGACTAAAAAAAGTGGTTACAGTGGAGGTTATAGAGAAAACGTTAAAAACCCTTCTGCACGAGGTGGAGACTCTCCAAAGACTTGATGCCGACAACAAGGGCGCAACATTGCCAGCGACAACAGGCGCTGCCCCTGGAGACGATGGAGGAACTCAGGTCCATGCCAGTGCTGAGCAGATCAAACGTTCTGGAGCGAAAGCAGTAGTGTTTCCAACGGAGTTTCCCTCGTCGGAGGATATTCCACCCCTCCTACGGCCGCCTCCATCTATCCCAATAGTAGATAGCAGCAGTCTCCGCGAGTGGAAAGCAAGCTCCACGAGGATAGAGTACCCCCGCTTCACCCGCCCACACCCAATTGAGGAAGAGGAGGAAACAGAGGCAATTCACACAAAAGGGGAGGCTGACAACGACGGTCCGAAGAGTCTTCTGTCGCCACGGCCTATACTAGCTCCAGTACCAGGCATCGAAACTCCTACCCCTCCAAAATCCGAGGTTTACGGGATATCTGAAACCAGCAAAAATCGGCGACGGCGACGAGCTGAACGCGCACAGGCAAGACTAGCCAGGGAAGCAGCAGCCGGAAAGAGTACCTTTTTTGAATTTACCTGATAAGGAGAAGTGCACTCCGCTCCGATATACACAAATCGACTGTGGCCGGTGATAATGGTGTATCAATGCCTGCCAAGAGAGAAGGGGCGTTACTTGCTGGGTCGCCACACCTAGGGCATCATATTTCACCTCGACTCTCGTGGACCTCTGGAATGTCCAGGAGGTCCCGTCACCTGATGGCGTTATCGTGGTTTGATATCGAACAGTGGGTATTATTCTGCATCTTTGTTGCTGCCGCTGCTTCGATAGCCACGACTACCTGGTAAACTTGCGACAGATCACAGGCACGTTGCGGCTCATCTCAATACCACATCTCACGCCCTAAATCAACAAATTGGAATCTATGACCAAAGATTGCGAGTAATCATCCCCTACCAGTCGGTGGTAATCGGATGGCCGGATTTGAGAGCCGCGGAGTATCACCAGTGCACATCGGTGACATCAGATATACATACTCACTCTTGAAGAGCCGTCGACTTCAAGGCGGGTCGAGTCTCCTCGGAGCAAGCAAGCCTCCTCAGTTGTCAATTTTCCCGACAAACAGACCGCACAACTATTCGACCTACGAACGATGCCCAGGCACCATTTTCCCTATTACCACAAAGTAATTCACCACTTGGCAGTAAAATAACTATTTCCGATGAAACTTCCTCGGAGTTCCCACTTATCATCTTCACGTCTCGTCAAAGGTTTTACGTATAAGGTATGACACTTGATTGGACGGCTATCAGGATTTCAGCAATCATGGCAGAGCGGGACTCGGCTGTGGCACCCCAACACCGAGGCGAGTCCGAGTGCTCTCCTAATTAGTGGTAAGTCCTCGGAGTTTAAGAAAAAGGCCAATTAGCTTGTTAGGTAGTAAAAAGCTTCATTCATTGAGGATTTCTGGGGCCCCGCCATATGAGAAATGCGGGGAGAGTGGAGGGGTGCTGTGCTGAGATAAGGACAAGGCCATGGATAGTTAAGGACATGGATTCGTGATTCAGGAACGTGATCTTTGAACCTTGGACTCCGAGGAAACAAGGCTCAAAGCTGGCCGGGGTGTGAGAGAGAGAGAGCGAGATTGGCAAGCAAGTGCCTATGGTTTGAAGCAATATGTATGACCCGGCGGGGAAGGGACAAGCGCACAGTACGAAGTACCATATTAGGATAGGATCGGATGGGACAGTACTCACTCAGCCCCTGACCTGGGTGATGGGTGCGTATGACTCAAAACAATGTAAATATCTCACAGGATTTGGGCATTCAGGCGATGGACGTACGATTCGAATAGTGGAATTCGCAATTCGCAATTCGCAATCACAACCACAATTTATCAGACAATTCCCACCAATTAATTCCTTATTACCAAAATTACGCCCTTTTCCCCCCTATCCCAATGATCTGCAAGCGAGCTATGTACCAACACGCGAAGGGGGGTGATCACAACACAACAGCGCCATTCTTCCCAAGTAAAGGACTCTCATAATAGTTGGGGTTGGTAAAATATTCATTGGCTTCTGCTGGACCCCATCAACCAACCAACCAACCCCTTGTCATCTCGCGCGATCGTTTTTTTTTTCCTTTCCAAGAGGGGTCAGGTCAGAGGGAGATGAGGTCATCTATATATATGTGTGTGTGCGTGTGCGTGTGTGTGTGTGTGAGTTGGTGAATAGTTTGGTAGTTTGGTGTTTTTTTGTTCGGGTGGGTGAGTGGGTGAGTGGGTGAGTGGGTGAGTGGGTGAGTGGGTGAGTGGGTGAGTGGGTGAGTGGGTGAGCTGGTTGCATGGTGAGTGATCATCATTGATATGCGTGCGGTGGGCGGGAGGGGGGGAGTTGCC
>Ga0105239_10006922_pt1 | contig 13077 bp, 13 predicted proteins | sample KBSC44metaG_FD_92761 | JGI IMG/M metagenome (GOLD analysis project Ga0105239, IMG submission 92761) | Corn rhizosphere microbial communities from Kellogg Biological Station, Michigan, USA - KBS C4-4 metaG | ecosystem: Host-associated > Plants > Roots > Rhizosphere > Soil | place: Michigan, USA...
ATCCTTAAGACAGGGAAAAACCTGTATAAGATCGGTAAGACCCGTGATCTTCAAAAGCGGCTTGCCACTTACCTGGGCGCAACGCGCATAGCCAACTCTTCCTAATATCCGGAAGCCCACTGGGCTTCCGTCTTGTGTTGTCCGCCAGTATCCTGCTGCTAATATGGATGAACTGGAAGAAAGCCTCCACATCGTATTTCAACATCGCCGGGTAAAAGGCGAATGGTTCCAGCTGACCGACCAGGAGCTGATCATCTGTGATAATATTGCCCGGCACTACGCACTGTCCAAGCTGCAGAAGTCGGCGAAAACCCATCTTCAACTGGCTGGAGCCCGGGCTGGCGAAGCCCACTCCACCGGTGACCGCTACACCAACGATCCCCTCCTCCAGGTGATGGAGGCCAACGAAAAATATCTGCGCGACTATGCCCGCGTAGCGGAAGATATCAAGCTCGGGCTCACCATCAAAGAGATCGAAGCCCTTCATGAAGGCGCTGTGAGCAAAGCCACCATCCAGACGGTGAGAAGACTCCTGATAGACGCCACTCTCCAGGCCAACTCTTCCTAACATCCGAACTGCCACCGGCAGTTCGTCTTGCCTTCCTCAGCGAATGGTTCTATATCGTGCGAGACCTGGAGGCCGGCTTAAGCGAGGATAAGATACTGGCGAAATATCCAGGGCTCGTAACTCGCACGACCGTAAGGATGGTCAGGCGTATCCTGAAAAATCAGCTGTATTGATGCCAACCCTCACAACCAACTTTCTTTAATCCCGCCCCCCCTGAAAAGGAGGATTATTCTGCTTATGCTACGCTGCATTGACTGGTTCGTAGTACTTGCTGCTTCTTATTGCGCTTCTACTCCAACTCATATTACAATTTCGCCTTTGCCGACTGCAACAATGTATATAATTTATTGAAGTCACCCTCCTCGAAGAACACGAAGCTGTTCGAGTCGTATTGCGAAAACTTCATGTATCCCGACCACTTATCCTTCTTGGAAAAGCAGCCAGCCATAAACCCGCTTCGGCTTTTGAAGCTTACTTCAGTATACTTTGCCGCTATCACCGGCATAACCCTCTCTCGGATAATTCGGATCGAAGCCATAAAACCATCTACCTCGTCCGCATCAAGTACAGCTAATTTCGTGTCCGAGCCGTATGAAGCATGCTGTTCGTACTCGAATTGGATAGCAGTAATTTTATGGCCGTCCAATAAATCCTTAAACGTAACGACCTGAATTTTGCATTTTGCAACCTCTCCGATGGGATCGTATTCCTTCTGAATTAGCGTACCGGCCTTATCGGAGAATCTTTCAGCATTGCTAGCCGGCTTTTGGGTGACTTCTTTTTGGCCATAAATAAAAACAGGCAGCGAAATAACAGCAAACAAGATTAACTTCTTCATACTCAAGTTTTATTGGAAAATAAATGACACCTGACTATTATCCCCAGGAAAATCACGACACATTCTCCTGCCTATTTTTCTCCTCATCCTCTGAAAGGGCCATAGCCACCACCCCTTCCGGAATAATGCCATCGGTCTTCACCCCAAGTTTTTTCAACTTTTCCGCCTGCGCCACTAGGTTTCCCCGGCCGGTGTGCAATTGTTTAAAGGCATCGTCATAAGTCGATTTCGCGCTGTCTAGCGATTTGCCGATTTGCTGCAATTTCACGACAAATCCTGCAAATTTATCATAGAGCTTTCCTCCCCGGTCGGCTATCTCCTGGGCATTCCGGTTTTGATATTCACGCTTCCAGAGATCAACGATCAGCTTCAAAGAAACGATCAGATTTGTTGGGTTGATCAGAAGGATCCGCCTGTCATAGGCAAATTGCCAGATATCGGGGTCCCTTTCGATGGCCACCACATACGCGGCCTCGCTTGGCACAAACATCATGACGAAATCCAACGTTTTATCATAATCGTCGTACGCTTTGATATGTAAATCGAGAATATGATTTTTCATCGATTGCAAATGTGCAACCAATTCAAGTTCCCTTAATACAGCGTCTTCTGTCTCCGTCGAGCGGACAAAGTTTGAAAGAGATACCTTTGAGTCGATGATCACATGGCGGTCATCGGGGTATTTTACGACGGCGTCAGGCCGCATTTTCGTCCCCCTTGCTTCCGACCGCAGTGGTTGGCCATCCGGTCCAAAGAGCTGGTGCTCCATAAAATACGTCTCCCCCTTTCTAAGGCCGGACCTCTCCAGAATCGTCTCAAGGATAACCTCGCCCCATCGCCCCTGGGTCTTCGCTTCGTTCTTTAGGGCGTTGGTGAGGTTTCTCGCCTCTTGTCCGAGCTGCTGGTTAAGTTCCGTCAATTCCTTCACCTTTTCCCCCAGTGAAAACCTTTCTTTTGATTCATCCTGGTACACTTTGGTCACCTGCTCCTTAAATTCAGTGATCTGTTTTCCTAGCGGACCCAGCACTGCTTCCAAATTTGTCTTGTTAAGATCCGTAAATTTCTGCGTCTTATTCTCCAAGATCCTATTAGCCATATTTTCGAACTCCATGGCAAATTTCTTCTGTAACTGATCGATCTCGTCTACCTGGGTTTGGAGCCTTGTCTCCAATGTGCGATTATCCGCCTGCGCCAGGGCCAGCGCCTGCTCAGATCTTATAAGCTGCTGCTGCATGCCTGACAGTTCCTCTCGTGCGGTCTTTAGCTCATCCAGCTTCCCTAACAATTGATCATTCGCAGCTTTGGCTGTTGCGTTCGCCGTCGCCATTTCCTTGTCCAATTCGGAAATTTTCGAAACCTTTTCAGCAATTAGCATTTCCAATGTCAGTTTCTCCCCCTGGATTCGGTCAATATCCCGCCGCAGCGACTGTGCCTGTTCTGCGCTAGTCGCCTTAACCAAGGCCAAATCCTGGTTGGATGCAGCCTGTTGCTCAGCAGCCAATGCCTGTAGCCTACTGACGGTCGCGGTGTACTGCACTTTGTTTAGGACCCAGCCCATCAAGCAGCCCAAAACTATTCCTATCAGTAGGATCACCGCTACTAAACCTATTGAAATACTCATATTAGCTAATTTAACTGCGCCATGTGAAAAATAAATGTCAGGAATAGCGATTAATCTACTCCTGACTGGACAATAAACCCAAAACCGACTAGCAAGGATCTTTTCTCCAATGAGCCGGTTGGTCGCGGTCTTGAAGGTGGCGAACCCTTGCAACATGCACAGGATCATAACTGTTTTTGCAGGCATATTCTTTTGCTGCCTTTTGTGTGGAAAATTCGCCACCCACTTCTTTTCCGTTTACAATAACCACGTAATGCTTCACTGTTGCATCTGGGTCGGTGCTACGAGGTCTGTGTTCGACATAAGCTGCTGCCATAATTATTATTGATTTGATTTGAAAACTTCCATTTGCATGTGTTGTAAAATGCAGCTCCACACTCATCTTTCCAACCTACAAAGCGTCAAATTCTTTTTCTTTGCGTCGTCAACCGAAATCGTGATGATCCGATGACTACAGTTATGTAGCCCTTTGCAATCCTTTGTCAGGTGATACCGAATCGCATTCTGGCTGTCACAGATATAGACGGTGCTGGGGGTACAACGTGCAACGTTGAATAGAAGGACAGACAGTAAAAGAGTCCTCATTAAAAATGGGTTTAGGGGTTTCAAATTCGTTCTGTCTTACTATGTCAACTCTTTGGAACCTCTGTCATTCACAATCCAAAAGTAAGGGCAGCATATCGTCTATTTTTACGGGTTCCCGTAAAATCCGGCCTTTTGCAAAAGATTTTTTTCTGAGCTCAACCTTTCGTCACACGATGCCTATCTCTTTGCAATAAGCGACCAGTTGTTCATTGTTCGAAAAATTCAGGGCCTCCCGGATACGATTGAGGCGCTTCTCGACGCTGCTTAAGCCGGACGGCGTGATTTTGTTCCGCTCCAAATACGCGGGGATCTCTTTTTGCCGGAGACCTTTGGCCATCAAAGTAATGATCGTAATGTCAAAGGGCGTAAAATTATGCACATTGCCTGGCCGGGTGGCTAAAACAAAAAACTGGGGAAAATATCGTTCGTTCCTGGCGATCTGGGCAATCGCTACCTTTAGCTGTTTCGCGTCATTCCTGCCCTTTCGCACATATCCGTCGATATTACTCTCTTCATATAAAGCCCGAATAACCGGGGTCCTCCCTTCTGCTGAAAATACCAGGATGCGTAGGGCCGGATGTGCAGCCCGCGCAGCTGCAATAAGCTCGGTGCCGTTGCCGATCTGCTGCTTAAGGTGATCTACATCGAAATAAAGGTCCGTGATCAGGAGGTCATAGGGTTCGCCGTCCTTGAATGCCTTTTTAATTCTTACCAACGCATCATCACAATAATAAACATAGTCCGGATCAGGGATCGCCATCTCTTCCAGTGTCTTTTGGATTGAAAGATTGGAGCTTTCGTAATCTTCGGCAATTAGTACTTTTTTGATCATACAGGATCAATCGTTTGGAAGATAAATCCGGACTATGAGCCCGGTGGGTATATTTTGCTCAAAACTAATTCGCCCGCCTATCTTCGAAATACGGATTTCCGTATTCGTTAGCCCATTCCCCATGCGATGATTAGCAGGAAAGCCAACCCCGTCATCCGAATATCGTATCAACAACGCCCGGGCTTCCTGTTCAAACCGGATCAGTACATTCCGGGCCCGACTGTGCTTGTCCATATTGATCATCAGCTCTTGCAGAATGGCTTCCAATTCCATCTTTGCCTTCGTATCAACCCCGTTCCATAGGTTTTCCTCGTTGCCAGTGATCAATATCTTGGCACCCGATTTCCCGAATGGCGTGATCAATTCACCCAGTTTTATATGAAACGCTCCCTTGGAATCGCCAACCTGCTCGTAGGAAATTTCTCTTGATTGTTCATAGAGCACTTCGATCTTATCCAGCAGCTCTTCCTTAGGTATCTTATCCCGGTGTTCGATCTCTGTCATAACCCGGTATAACCCATTTGCGACAATATCATGCACCCGTTGGGAGGTCTGCATTCGTTGTTTCCGAATAGCCTCTTCTTTCTCCCACTCCAATTTCTCTTTTCGTTTCAGGTATCTCATAATCCCCAGACAGGTTAATACGATAAACAAAACGATGGCCCCTCCGGTAATGGCACGTTGTGTGATCAACTCCACCCTTCTCTCCGCATTCTCTCGTTGCAAGCGTAGGTTGTCATTCTTGTTCTTCTCCGCATCATACCGGATCAAGGCAAATTGGTTCTTAGCCCGATTGCGGGCGGTTTCCAAACTGTCCCGCAGTCGCAAATACCGGTGAAAGTATGTTTTTGTCTCCCCCGTGGGGGCCAAATGGATCAGCTTTTGCAACGCCTCGAGCTGATCATCCGGACTGTTCAGTTTGCTTGCCACTGAGTACATGGCTCGGGAATAAAACAGCGCGGAATCCGGCCGAGTATGCATATAATAATCCGACAAATGCGCATAAGTGGAATTCAACCCCCAATCGTCATTGGCTTTCCGGCGGATATCCAACGATGTCAGCAGCTCCGGCGCCGCTTGATAACCCGAATTCAGTAACCATCGCACCGTCGCAAGGTTGCATAAGACCCGTGCATACTGCCGATCGTCTTTTTTACTTTGGATGAGTATGGACTCATATATCCTGGCGGCCCTCGCATATTCACCTTGCCGCTGTAGGGCAAAGGCCTTATTGTTTAATGTGATCGCTTTTGCGCTGCTGTCCTTTGCCTTTTCCAATGAGCGGTCATAATAATCGATGGCTGCATCGTAATTTTTTAGGCTCAGGCTAATGCTGCCAAGTTCATTATAGTCGGAGACTAAGCAGTATTGATTATTCTCCTTCTTTTCATCTAAAAACCTCAGGGAAGTTAGCAGGCTTTCTTGGCCGCCAAAATAGTCGCCTGCGTCCGACTGGATCACGGCCATGCTATTGTAAGCGATGGCAATTTGCAGACTGTCCTTTGAGCTGTTCACTACCTTATTGAAATAATAATAAGCGGAGTCGTTCTGCCGGTCCATAAAAGATAGGCCTTCCCTATAATCATCGGAGGTGGTTATGGACACAGCGGGGTGCTGCTCGCTGCAGCCGGCTATCAATAGTAAGGGGAGCAACCGTAGAAGGTAGAACACTTTCAAAAAGGAATGGTTTACCTAAAGATAATAAGAAAGGCAAGATTACTCTTGCCCTTCTCGTCGTATCCTAGTGCCCGCCGGGGCCAGTAGGCGGGATATGTCCTGTGTCGCCACCCGAGTCGTCCAAGGTTGTTACCTGGTTCGAATGGTGATTAGACCCGTTAGTACCGGAATGTCCAGGGTTCATCAAGGACAATAAAAAAGCTATAAACAGTTGAAACATTGTTTTAAATTTTTTAAGTAAATAATTCCATCAGCCAGCTGCGCGGCAGCCGGTGCGGTTTTAAAGACCGGGTAAGAAGCGCTTCTTACCCGTTGGGAAGAATGTGGGAGCCGATTACAGAAGCGGGTTACCACTTCCCAGGCTGGCCGCCTGCCGCCGCTCTCGCTCCCACGGGACCGATTTGTACATGCCATCTCGTAGCTGTTGAGATGTCGATCGGCCACGGAAACGAAGATAGGGTCGCCTAAAGCCCTGGCTGGCAGTGGGTTCCGCTAATTCCGATGATTCTGATCCTTCCGGTTTCCAATTCCGGTAGTGCGAATCTGAATTCCAAAAAATCCGATAGTTTGCCTATACTTGCTGTATGCTGCTATTTCGGGATTACGAATCCATGGTCGTTCAGGCCTATCGTCATAAAAGGGCAAACAATGCCCTCCCCCTGGAGCTTATCGAACCAACACCTGCCAGACTCAGAGACGAATGTTTAAAAATCTGTCGGGAGCGGTTCGAAAGAAGAGATGAAAAAACATTGGTAGATTTCTTTAAAAAAACTGGAGATAAAGACGCCTGGATTCGGATAATTGAAAGAGTTAACCCTGAAATATTCAAGTCGCTGGTGAATTTCCTGAAAAATACCTCTGTCAATACCAGTGCCAAGAACATCGAGTTGCTTGCGTGGTTGATTGGTTTTGAACCCAGGCCGCTTGAACAGGCCAAACGATCGAACTTAGGCGCCGTTACAAACATGGAAGCACAAGTCCCCATGTCCGAATTAGAAGTGACGATCGATATTCAAAACAGTGAAGCGGGCGCTGCTGAAAATAAAAAAACCGAACCAATCATATCGGTCCGGGAGAGAGTACGAAGACAGGGTAAGAAGACTATTATCGTTCTTGCAATATTGGTTGTCGTCGGAATAGTGATATACCTGGCGCGAATAGGAAAGCCTGCCCTTCCTATTCTACGTGGTCACGAGACCTGTATGTATTGGGCAGAAGACCATTACCAGCCTGTTTCCTGTAGCCAGAAAATAGAGAATGCTCAGGTCATCGCTCTGGACTCCGAAAAGGTGATCCATTTTAGGAAAATAATACAGCCGGATACGATCACGGACAAGGCGATCGGCTACGTCTGGTATGTCAGATATCGGAAAAGCTATGAATTTTATACGTCAGATGGGTTCCACCCCAATGATCCTACGCTACGACTAAGACCGATCACGGAATATATCATCCGTAACCATATTCACTCCAAACAATAATCGCTTATCGGTAAAAAAGCGTGGTGATCGTCGGCATCAACAGCTGCAAAAGAGGAGAGCAGAGAGGAGACAATAAAATACTCAGGCAAAGCACTAAGCCGGAGCGAAGGAGGGCATAGCCGAGATTGTTCGCGTTGAACTCGATCAATGCGTTGCGCCGGTAAAAGAACAGTGTCGAGAGCCCACGGCCCGCGATAAAAAAAAGCAAAAATAACCCTAACCCTGCCATCGAAATAAGGCTGCCGGAATTGACCAGCGTGACCAACATCTTTTCCGGGTAGAACTTTTGCACAATATCAAAATCGAGGTCGAGCACGTGCAACACTGGGATCAGCACTATCGCCGCGGCCACCAACAATGCCAGGGCATAAATAGATTCGCTAAGGTTCAGATCAGCTTCCTTCTTGCGGCGGATGAAGGCATGGCTCCGGATAATAAAGATCACGATTGAAAGAAGGACGAGCGAACAGCCAAATAGAAAAAGATATTTAACAACATTCATAGTGCATTTTTTGAAGTTATACACACTCTCCAATTGAAGAGATTATTCAAGGAGGGAGCTAGGACTCCCGGGGGCATTCCCGGCGCTGTCGTCTCCCAAAGAAGATATTCTTTACTGTGAAAGGAATAGGTAACGCCTGGCACAGGGAGAACGACCCCAAGCAGGGAGTGAGAGTAAACCTCACTGCTAAGTATTGCCACATCATACCCATAGTGATCCAGTATCGTATATAGAAGAAGGGTCCGTGTATCACAATCCCCTTTCAAGGTTCCCATGAATTCCACCGGCGTGTTAATGCCAAAACGTTGATAACCCAGACAGGAGGCGTCGATTGTCTGCAAATATCTCCTGGTAAATGGATCGCTATACTGGTCGGGGTTGCAGTCCTTGTCAAGGACAAGCGAGTATGGAATGTCCTGGACAAAAGCGACAACGGTCTTTGCGAAACCGGCCGGATCAAGATGGTGGTGCATCCGGATCGTATCGAGCAATTGATAAACCCCTGGAAGCAAATTGCGATCATTGGCTTGCAGGGCATTCAGCATTCCGTCATATCCCCTGTAAGGATCCGGGGGGACAATCAACTGTTTCTTGAAGCGCCCGCTTTGGGCCATATCGCGTGTCCGCACCCAGATATCGCCTTCATATACGCTGTCATCGTAGTCTTTCCAAATACGATGATGGACAATAATTGAATCATACTCCTGGTCGGACGACACATCCTTTCTTACAGACCGCTTCCTTACGACAAAATCTGTCTCGCCGGGCAAATCGTGGGAAAAAGCCACCATATGCCTTTCCGATCCGTGGAGAATCCGGTTAGTTATTGCCGCCACACCAAACACCAACAAAATTGCGCCAAGGCCCCAAAGCAAAATCCGGATAAGGCCGGAAAAGAAACTGGCCGCCAACATCGCCGCCGCCAGCACGAGCAAGACAAAAATGCCCTGCGGACCCAACGCCGACAAAAAGACAAAGACGAGGAAAATCGAAAAAACTATACCAACGAGGCCCCCACACCCGAGACGTTTTTCCCCGATGTACAGCGGATCCCCCCATTCGGGCGTTCGTCGGCCAGCCAACCAAAATTCCCGCCAGCGGTAACCATTCTCAGTTTTGGTCCTCCCCGTATAGCTGCGCGCAGGCTCGTCGCTGACTGCCAGCTTAGTATATTCAACGGCTCCGGCCTGCACCGCTGCATTTTTCATCTCTGCCACCGGCACTTCCACCTCGAACTCTTCCCGAAAATGTTCGAGCATGTATCCGGTAATCGTCGCCTCGACAGTGCCGAACACCAAGTCATCCTCTTCCATATGAAGAATCCGGTACTTGTTAAAATCGATTCCATATAATCGTACATCCTGCAACAGCACGGCGAACTCACCGTCGATCCCCTCGTAGGTGACAGTGCACGGTAGAGGATTGGGCTCGATCGTTCCCTGGTAGACTGTCGCTGGCTCCTCCCGAAAAGGTCCTTCATTGTTTTGCCTGAACTGGGCCTGCCCGATCCGGGCATCATAGAGCAGGATGTCGAAAAACCGCTCCCGAACAAACTGTTCGAGTTCTTTGATGTAGTCCAGCTCACCGTTGAATTTCGCCAGCAAGGTCCCCTTAACATAGGTTTTCCGCGCGTAGATTCGTTGATGCCGCTCGATAGTCATCAGGAGACATTTTCACGTAATAGATACTTGTTGTTTTCCGATTCCTCCACATTCCCATAGATCAGATCCAACAATTGCTGTTGGTCGCGATGTTCTTCACCCGATCCCTTCCTGCTTGTATTGAACGGAGGATCGAAGCAGGATTCATACCACTGCGTAGTAAGCCCAAACTGCTCGGAAAAGAGTCGGGTATACCGGACTTTAAATGCATCATACTTATGGAGCACAAAATCTTCTTCCAATTCCTTTTTTATCGTGTAGAAATTCGACTTGGTACGAATTCGGTATTTCAATCCGATGGGCATGATAAAGAAGGAAACCACGATAAAGGTGACCAGCCAGGACATCGGGTAATGGCTATTGATCAGCTGTATCTTCCGGGTATAGAAATTGTTCGCTGAGAGGAGCTGGTTGATCTCCCTGCGATCAGCCAGTTGGCGACCAGCGTTATCCGCAGAATCCCTTTGCGATGACACCCTATCCGCCAATCGGATAAACTCCATCCGGTATTCTTGCCGCGCCAGGTCGATCCGCCGGGAAGTGTCGAAGATGGTGACCAGCCAGGGTTGCACGATCACCATCGCCAGCAGGATTACAAAAACCAGCCGGAACGCCAGCGAAACATGGGAAAGCATTTTCTTTTCCGTCGTCACCTCCTTCCGGACTCCCCTATCCGCCCGTTCCCGTCCTTTCAGCATCGGCGGAGTAACGGTAAATAGCAGCAAATAGTAAATATTGGCGATCATACAGCCCCAAAAAAGGCCAATCGCAAAGGCGATGCAGTAACTGCCATTCAACAAGTTCACCAGGCAATGGACACTGCTATACACAGAGACGCCAAAGATCAAAAGGACCAATAGCCCTATCGCGGCGAACTGGGGAGCAACATCAGTATCCGTATCTGCGTGCCGGATAATCCAGGTATCTTCCCCCGAGAGCCGGCAAAGCGGCCCTAATGGCCACATGAGTCGCTTCTCAGGCATCACCGAGCTGTTGGATGAAATGATCGGGATTCTCGTCCATCCTTCCTTTTTGCTGCTCGATATATTTCAGCACGGCGTAATCGATCAGCTCCTTCTGCGCCTCAGCCGCCTTTACCTTCTCGTGGGTTAATCGCTCAGCCTGGTGATGGATCACCAAATGTCGCTCCTGGCCCTTTTTATCTTTATAGTAATCATAACGGACCTCTATGCCGTTCTCTGCCTTGATCAACTCCTTGACGTTCTCCTCCAGGTAGTCATAGGGTGTCTTGACCAGCATCAGCTTAAAGAAAATTGGCGTTAACTCTATAGCTAAAAATAATAAAGTAACGAAGAGGGAAATCCCCCAGCCGGCGATCTCGTCTGCCAATTTAATCCGCTCGAGCAGCCCATCAAGACCTTTAGCTACAGTTACATTCTCAGCCAATGCTTTATCTTCCTCTTTTAGGATAGCTTGCCGCTTTGCCTGGGCTGCATTCAATTCTGTAGCATGAGTTTGATCAAATTGGATCCTTTGCTGTTCGAGGTTATCCAATTGTGCCTTTAGTGCTTTCGCCAAAGGGCCATCTCCCTTCAGCCCGTTGTCCGCGGTTCCATTTAGTTGCTTCGTGTACTCAATTTCAGCCGCCTTGATACGGCCCATCAATTCTTGCCGAGCTGCGCCAAGTTTACCCAAATCATCGTCGACAGTCTTTAGCTGATCTTCAAAATTGGCAGCTGTTCGCTTTTTGAACTCTTTTTGAGTTTTCAACTGTTCCTCATACAGTCGCGCATCAATCTCCGTCTTGAACATCCGGATCTCCACCGGTTTGGAGATGGTCATTGCTATGATCGCTCCCATGAGGATCCGGGGAATTGCCCCCTTGAACTCTTCCCAGGTGATCGCCTCCGTTCCATCGCCCTTTCCGGTACTGGTCACGATAAACCGGTCGATATTGAAGATCATCAGGCCCCATAAGAAGCCAAAAAGGCAGGAAAGAATACATGTACTGAGGCTAAATCCCTGCTCGATCGCCACTCCTTTGGGCTCAAAAATGGTGTAAAATGCAAATCCCCCCGCCAACGCAGCCATGATCCCGGTGGCGCTCACTACTCCTCCCAAACACATGTATTTCATTTGATCGGCGAAAGTTGCCCGTTCCAAAATATACTGATCACCTCCGGCCGCCTTCCAAAGCAGACGCATTAAGTAGGTTGATTTAGGGGTGATGTAATAGTCTCGTTTCATATTTACTTTTGGTTTGAATAGTGGGAAAAGACGGGATGACGAGGGTCATCGGCGGAAGAATTGGCCGGAAAGGGCCGGTCGTAACGCCAATCGAACGGCGCAGGACCGGCGAAAGGACGGGATATAAGGCACTCCCTTTTACCGACAATCTCCAATTCGGCAATCTCGGCTGCCCGACTTCTAACCTCGCCACGGGGTTTACCTCAAATGTCTTTTTATAACTGCTGAAAAGACCTTGTATATGAATCACTACCTTCTGCCTGGCTTGTGATGGAAGAACTATTACCTGGTTCCCTCGGCTCCCCATCCATCGACAGTCAACCCGAATCCATAACGCGTTCCGCACTCGCCATCCGATCATGGCTCTTCCATTAGCCAGCAAAAAGGCATTATTTACCGTTACTATGTCCACCTTTAGCTTCCGGAAACCAGTGACGATTAGAAAAAACGTCTTGAAAACCAATACTACTAATCGACCAGCGAAAAGCAAAGCAATTATTATGCGTCGCTGAGGCAATATTGGGTGATGAGTTTGCAAAAGCAATAACGGTTTATTGTTATGAAAAATGCCCACAATCCATTCGCAGGGACCAGATGAAAGGTAAAACGCAGGTTCCAGCCAATTTTACGGGAAACCGGATTTTCTCCGCTCTTCAGGAAGTAAAATTTCTAGTCGCATGCAACTCCGCGTCAGTATAACACCCATCAAACAAAACAAGACTAGTATCGCTACTATTTTTTCATGACATAAATTTAGGATAGGGTCAACTAATTGCAGTAGCATCAAAAACTTTGATCGCAAATTGTTTCATCTCTGCAGGCGGATACACCTTAATTTCAAAAGGTATGGAAGGATGAGAAGTAAGGTACTTATACAACGTGAATCCTTGTGATTGAAGCGCGGTTTGTGTTTCTGTTTAAAAAGTTATCTTAACAACGGCATCCTTGAACGGAGCAATTGAGGCTTTATTGAAAATCAAGAAAAAAGGGGGATGACCTTCCCCGGCCATCCCCCTCAATAATATCGGCGCCACCCGGTGCTAATACCCAAACACCTCTTCCAGGCTAAGCACCTTCACATCCCCCACCTTCTTCAGGTCATCC
>Ga0105239_10006927_pt1 | contig 13075 bp, 10 predicted proteins | sample KBSC44metaG_FD_92761 | JGI IMG/M metagenome (GOLD analysis project Ga0105239, IMG submission 92761) | Corn rhizosphere microbial communities from Kellogg Biological Station, Michigan, USA - KBS C4-4 metaG | ecosystem: Host-associated > Plants > Roots > Rhizosphere > Soil | place: Michigan, USA...
CGAGGGCGAAGATAGACTGCGGATCGAGCGTGGCGATCGGCAGGCTGGCCAGGGCCGCATCTACTTCTGCAATGGACGGCTTCGTCGGCTTTTCACCGAGAGACGGAGTGTTCAGTTGCCGGTCGGTAAAACCGCCGCTATTATTGATCTTTATGGGCATGGAGAGCGTTTTGAGCACGCTGGCTCCGGTGCTGTCCCATACTTCGATCTTGATGGTGTGGTCGCCGTTGGCAAACTTCTGCGTGTCGAGCGAGTAGGTGTACGGTGAGTAGTTGCGGGCTGAAAGGAACTGGCCATCGAGGAAGAACATCACATAGGCGTCTTTGATGCTCTCATCGAGTTTGACCTCGATCGGAGCAAACTCCTTCACGAGCGCGTTGCGCTTCGGGGTGAGGAAGTGGACGAGCGTGTCCTGGGCGGGCGCGTTAACGCGGATCCGAGTCGTGGTGGACGCTGTGCTGCCATCCTTATCGACCGCCTGGATCGTGATCTCATGCGAGCCTTCGGCGAGCAGAGACGCCGGAAGGTTGAATTTGATCACGCCGTGGGTGTCGAGCGTATCAACGGTCTCTTTCGCGATCCGCGTGCCGTCGAGATAGACTTCGACATTGCGTACTTTGCCGCCCCGAAAATTGACGTCCAGCGCGACTGGAGTGTCGGCAGTGACCGATCCGAGCGGTGCCACGCTCAGTTTCAGGCCCGATACGGCCGTCGCGGGGGTGGGTTGTGCCAGAGCGGTGCGCGTGGCGACACCCAGTGTCAGCCCGGTTCCCGCAGCGAGCGCAAGCGCGCAAGCCATCCTTTTCATCATTTCGCCTCCCTTAATTGATCGGAACGATAGTACGTCTCTCTTTAAGTCCGTCTGAAACACACACGTGCTCAGCCCTGATCCGAACGCGAACCGCGGAAAGTAGGTGCTGAGTACAGTGGAATACCGGAGGGAGGGCAGCGCGACGCTCCAAAACCGGTAAAAATCTGAAGAAGCCTAACGTGCAGGACGCCCCGGTTCGGACCGTGATTTTCCAGGCTTACGCCGTCAGACGATCCTCCCCAAGCCGAATGACTTTAACATATCTCCCGTCGTTTGTCAAGCATTCTGAGGAAAAAAATGATTCTGGCCGGAAATGGAGCGCAAAACGGGCTTTTCCTGTCTGCCGGCAGACAGGAAAAGCCATGGTATGATAAGGACGGGACGTGATCGACAGGGGCTAGTGCTGAGTGGGAGGCGGCGCAGTGCTCTCCGCATGCGGTTGCGGGGGCGGCGGCATCTTCGCCTTTGCAGCCGCTACTTTCGCGGCCATCGCTTTCTCTCCCTTGTCACCGTCCTGTATCGATTTGTCATGCCAATAGTCCGAGTCGACGTCGATGCCGTTCGGGTTGAACTCCTTGCCGTTTGCCTGCGGGTTTGTCTTTACATGCGCCGCCGTCTCTCTTATCTTCTCTGCGCGCGATTTTTGCTGATCAGCGGCTTTGCGCGCCTCGTACTCCTGTTTCGTCGGCGAGGGCACCGCAGGCGATTGGGCGGTGACGGGCTTCACCTCGACCGGCGGCGCGGCAGGCGGTGGGGTCACCGTTTTACCGACAAAGTAGAGTGCGACGAGCGAGATGCCGACGATCACATAGGTCGTCAAGCCAAACTTTTTGTTTCCCATGAATTAAGACCTCCTCTGAAGGGATATGAGTTCGATGCCGTCTATTTTAGTCCTCGACTGGTGTCTCGACCGGGCGCACAGGCAGCACACAGGCGAGTAACTCTTCCGCCTCCGATTCCCGCAGGCTGCGTGCGCCAAGAACGTAAAAACTACAGCGGGCCTCTCCACGAAACGCGGAGACACGCGCACTGGCGATATCCCAGCCCTGCCGCGAGAGCGAATCCGCGACTTTATAGAACGTGCCAGGCACATCCGGCCCGACCGCCTCCACGACAGAGTAGGTGTCGGACAGGTCGTTTCGCACCGACCGAATGGTCAACGGCACATACGGCATATAGGACGGCCCACGGCTGCGGTGCGAACGCTCTTTCCTGCGGGAGAGGACCTCCGGAACCGTCTTCTCCCCGCTCAGAACCTCTTTGAGCGTCGTGACCACCTCACGCCGCTTACCGGGCGCCAGTTGACGCCCATGATAGTCGATCCAGAGCGTGTCGAGCGCGATATGCTCTTCCCCCTGAATGCGGGTGACGACCTGAGCGCTATGGATATTGACATCGGCGGCATAAAGCGCCCCCGCGATCTTCGCCAGCAGACCCGGACGCGGATCGTCATAGGTACACACGGTCATCTCGGTATAGGTCGCGTCCGGCTCGTCCAGAAAATCGATGACCGGCTGCCCCTCGCGCAGCCTGCGGATAAAGTCGATGTGCATCGCGATGGAGCGCAGCGACTGGTTGAGCAGATACTGCGGCGGCATCGACTGAATATGCGCCGCGACCTCCGCCTCCGGAAAGTTGTTGACCGACAGATCTTTGAGCAGCCGACGGCGCGCACGCGCCAAGGTGGCTTCATCATACCCTACCGGCTCCTCATCACTCAATACGGCGGCCGATCTCCGCCAGAGATCCCGCAAAAAACGGCCTTTGACCTGCGTCCAGACCCCGGTGCCGACCGCGCGCGTATCCGCGTAGGTCAGCAGATAGAGCATGTTCAGCCGGTCCATATCGTCTACTACGGAAGTAAATTCACGAATCGTCTCATCGAGGCTCAAATCGCGCAGTCGCGACGTCTCCGCCATCACCAGATGCTGGAGGCAGAGAAACCGCACGTTCGCCGTGGCCCCCTCCGACCATCCCAGACGCTCACAGACGACCGCAACGATCTCTTCGCTCACCTCCGAATGCGGACGGTCGTGGAACGCCTTGCCGCTGTCGTGCAATAGCGCTGCCAGAATCAACTGTTCCGGATTGGGAAGCTCCTCGTAGATCCGCCGCATCTCGACCTGCTCTTCCGGATCGACCGCCTGCAGCAGAGCTTCGAGGGTCTGCACGACGAGCAGCGAGTGCTGTCCCACCGTATGATCGTGCGAAGGATCGTAAGGAATAAGATCGAAGATCGCCTGAAACTCCGGCAGAAACCAGCCCAGGATGCCCAGATCCGCCATGCGCTGCAGCGTCGGATAGACGCGCCCGCGGTGCGCCAGGATCTGTGTAAATACCTCGCCGGACTGGTGCGGGTCCTTCACCACCGGCTGCACGCCAACGAGCGCGACCATCGCGCGCTCCACATCCTCGCCGAAAGTCAGATTGTATTTCTGCGCCAGTTCACACGCCCACAGCAGCCAGGCCGGATCGTCCGACTCCAGCGAATCGTTGGCGAGCACGATCTCACGCCGCTTACAGTCCAGGCCGATGCCGACGATCAGGCGACTGTTGCCTACCCAGCGCATCACCTGATCCGTCACCCGCCGAATGAGGGACATCGCCGGAAACAGGTCCGCCATAAACTGTTCGACGGGCGGCACACGATCCGTCCCTACGTCCTGGAGCTGATATCCGAGCCGATTGGCGATGTCCTCCTGGCGCGTGATGACAAGTTCGTCCCGCTCCGCTCCGGTGACGGCGTGCAGGGCGCCGCGGGCTTGAAACAGCAGTTCTTTGGCGGCTTCCAGGCGTTTCAGATCGCCCGGCGAGACCTGCCCCTCTTCCGCGAGGACCGCGAATCCGCGTTCGCCTCGCACACGCGCCGCCGCCCATTGGCCCCGCGCCTGCGCCAGCCAGACCGCCGTCTGGAGGTCTCGCATTCCCCCAGGGCCTTCCTTCAACTGCGGCTCGACCACTCGCGGCGTCCTGCCCCACTTGGAGAGCACCTTCTCCCGCTCTTCGATCTTCGAAAAGATAAAGTCCGCCGGGTTGAATCCCATCCAATAGGCGTCCTCGAACTGGATAAAGAGCCGATTGCTTCCCGTTAGCAGCCGGGCGTCCAGCAGGCCGGTGGCGGTCTGGTGGTCGAGATGGGCGCAGTCCTCGAACAGCCGATAGGCGAATCCGACTTCCAGGCCACAGCGCGCGATACAGATATCCATCACCTGCGCAAACATGTCACGGATCAGGCGATCGATCAGCGGGTCTCCATCCCGTTGGGGGATGAAGGTGATATCGATGTCGGAACACGGCGAGAGTTCGCGACGTCCATAGCCGCCAGTCGCCACAATCGCGATCGGAACCGCGTCCGGTTGGACGCTCGCCCGCCGGCAGGAGAGCGTAAAGAGCCGGATCAGCATCGCGTCCATCAGATCGGTGAGCCGACGCGCCAGCGCCAAACCGTTCAGCGCCATCACACCGTTCTCAGGAGGAGCGCCCTTGAGGGGCTGTATCAGGGCGTCACGCCCGATTCGCAGGTAGTCGGCCAGATCCTCCGGAAGATCCAGTTTCGCCAGCGGCGCCGTGTGCGGATTCTTTTCGCGTACCAGCGGAATTCCGCCAAGGGCAAAGACCAGATCATCGAAATCAGACATAGACAGGCGTCCCCTAATCTTCCACGACTTCGACGCGAATCCCAATCGTTCGAATGATCCCGGCGGCGCGTTCACACTCTTCCTGGCTGCCGTGATGCACCACCGATTTGCCGAGGTTGTCCACCTCCCAGGTCTCGATCTCTGCCTCCTCCAGCGTACATCCGGTCGCCTTTTGCAGGATGGTGACGACCTGATCCCAGGTATTCTTGTCGTTATCGTACACAATCACCAGGAATCCGCTGCCGCTCGCGGTGTAGTTATCCGCGATCTCCTCCTGCTGACCGGGTAGGCCGACCGCCCCACGCACCGGCATGCCTGCCATGGAGCGCACCCTTTGAACGGTTTTCTCTCGCCTCTGTCCCTGGCTCATAGCATTCACCCCCCACCTAAAGCATATGTATATGCGAGCCATCGTGATCCTTGGTAATCTCAATTCGCTGCGCAAAGGCGTCTTTCAACTCATCGACATGCGTAATGACGATAATCTTCTCGAAATCGTCCTTGATGCTGTCGATCGCCTCGATCAGTTTTTCGCGGCCTTTGCCGTCCTGGGTGCCGAACCCTTCATCGAGGATGAGCGTCTGCAGCCGTGCGCCCGCCCTGCGAGCCAGCAGCCGCGACAACGCGATCCTAACCGCAAAATTCACGCGGAAAGCCTCCCCGCCGCTGAAAAGTTCGTAGGGCCGGATACCAGCATCGTCCTGGATTCGTATATCCAGGGTTTCGATCTCGTTGCTGGTGGATTTTGCCGGACGCGTCGTCTCGAAGGAGATCTGCATCGCATTGTCCGTGATCCGCGCCAGCAGTTCATTCGCTTCATCCGCCAACTCAGGAATCGCATTTTCGATGATGTAGGTCTGAATCCCCTTTTTACCGAAGGCTGCTACCAACTGATTGTAGAGCCATTGCTCTTGATGCAGCGTCTTGCGCTCCCCCTCTTTCGCCTTCTTCTGCTGCTCCGCCTCATCGCAGCCTTGAATATATTTCGCGAACGCAAGGAGCTGTGCATTCAGACCATTGACCTGTTGCTGGCAGGTCTGGCGCTCATTCTCGGCCAGCGCATATTCGCGCCGCACCGTTTCGCCTTCGGCGAGTTTGGCGGTCAGCGCCTCCTGTTTACGGCACGCGATCTCGTAGCCTCCCCGCAACTCCGCCAGCACGGCTTCGAGGCGTGCCTGCTCAGCGACCTCCTGGTCCCAGTTCGTCTCCGCGTCTTGAAGCTGATGATACCGTTTCTCCGCGCCTTCATACCGCTTGATAGCCGCGCGAACGCTCTCATACTCGGGCCGGATGAGCGCCAACCCATCCAGTTCCGACTTCAACCGCTGGGCATGGATTCGTTTGGGCATCGCGAACGTCGCGGTCTCCAACTGCTTCTCCAGCGTCTCGACCCGCTTCCGGGCAGTCTCGGTATCCAGCCCCTGTTCTCTCAGACCATCCCGCTGGCGCTGCTGTTCCTGAAGCCGACTCTGCTTGCCACTCAGATCGTTCATCTGCCGCTGCAAACCGACGACGCTCTCGTTCGCGGCGTCCAACGCCTGTTTGCTCGCCCGTCCTTCTGCGACGATTGCCTTCAAGGTCGTTCGTCGCTCTTCCTGGCGCTCATTCTGCCGCGCCAACACCTTCAGGCGTTTATCGCCCTGGAGGTCGCTCTCACAGACCGGGCACTGCGCAAGCGGCGACGAGAGGATCTTGAGAAACTCGTCCTGATCCGCGATCTCCAGCTTCAGGCGCTCATTGCGCACTCTCAGATCGTTGAACGCCTCCGTCGCGCTCTGTTTGGCAGCCTCCGCCTGATTGAGCGCGACTCTCGTCTCCGCCTCTCCGGCAAGCTCCGTCTTCAGCACAGCGATACGCTTCTCCAGTTCGGCACACTCTGCGCTGCGTCGCTGTACGTTCTTCAGTTCGGCCTGGAACGTCCTCAGGTCTCCTTCCAGCCTCACCCGTTCCATCTCGACCGCGGCGACCGCCGTATCGTACTCGGTCTTGATGCGACGGTACTCTTCGATTTGCGGTTCCAGCAGTTCCGCGCGCTGCCGCGCCTGCTTCAGCCCTTCATAGTCCGATACGATCGCGGCGCGCTGCACGCGTACGGCTTCCAGCGCTTTGACCCGCGTCGTTCGATCGCTCAGTTCGCGCCCGCGCTGCGCCATCTCCCCTTGAATGCGTGCGCACGTCGCCTTCGCCTCTTCCACGGCCGTCACGACCTGATCCAGCTTCGCCAATCGCACCTGCACCGCCCGGGCGACTTCCGTCAACTGCGCGAGTCGGCTCTCCGTCTCTACAAGCTGCGCAGTGGCCTCGACGGTCTGTTCCTGATAGGTCGCCCGCCGCGCGACCTGCGTCTCCAACAGGCGAATCTCGCCATCGATCTCCTCGACCTGCTCCTTACGCTCCCGATACCTCTCCTTTGCAAGCGCCTCAAGCCGATCGTAGCGATTCAGGCCCAGAATCTCGCTGAGAATTCCTTTGCGTTTGGCGGGCGTCTGCCGCGTAAACTCATCGGCGCGCCCCTGCTGCAAATAGGCCGAGTTGAGGAACGTCTCGTACTCCATATTAAGGAGTTGTATGATCTGCTTGCCGGTCTCCCGCTGGCTGTTGCCACCGATAGGAATCCAACCGCCCTCCTCGTCCCGTTGCGCCAACTGCCAGTCGCTCGCTGAGGCGGATTTGCCCTTGCGCCGCTTCTTGATGACACGGTACCGCTGGTCGTTCAGTTCGAACTCCAGCCGAACCTCCCCCTCCTCCGCGCCCAGCCGGATCAGGTCGTCCTCCGAGACGCTGCCGACACTGGAAGCCCGCGTCTTGCCCCAGAGCACCCAGGTCAATGCGTCCAGCAATGCCGACTTGCCGTTGCCGTTATCGCCCGTCAGGCATGCGACACGCAGGTCCTCGAAAGGCAGCGTCTCGCCCTGTGGGCCGTAGCTCATAAAGTTTTTCAGGGTAAGGGAGAGTGGGATCATAGGATTGATACGACGCTTCGGACGGTGCCAGGACGGTTCAGATGTCCTGCTCCTGCACAGACTGCAGCAGAGGGTCGGCGAACTGAAGCAGACGCTCCCGGTGGGGCATCAGCTTCTCGGTGCGCTCGATATAGAGTTCCAGCGCCTCGCGCGGCGTTCGGGATTCGTTGAACTGGCGGCTGCGCTCGGTGACGTCGCGCTGCACCCGGCGCGAGATCGTCACCGTCATAAAGGCGTTCTGGAGGGCGTCTCGCAGGTCGCGTTCGCGCACCAGCGCCTGCCGCTCCTGCCCGATCTTATAGGATACCTTGACAATGGCGTTGCGCAGCGAGTGCTTTTTGATCTCTGCCAGGATCGTCTCGGTGGGATCGTCGCAATCGGCATCCACCTGAATATCCAGCATGGGCCGGCTCGCGGCGACAGGCACAAACTGATAGTCCGTGTTGCCTTTGCGCAGATGGACGAGCACAAACCCCTTCTCTTCGTCCTTCTCGCCAAAATCGATGCGATCCGGACTGCCGGAGTAGACCACATGCGGAAAACCCTGTGGGTTCAGATCCTGGTGCTTATGAATGTGGCCGAGCGCGACATAGTCGAAGGCCGAATCGGTCAAGGCCGCCAACGGCACCTTCGGCTCCATATCGTTGAAGTAGCCCTGCTGCCAACTGGAGAGCCGCGCGCCGTTCACCCAGAAATGGCCGACCAGAATTGTGGGAATGTCATCATTGGCTTCCCGTACCTGATCCGCCATATCGCCAAGCCATTCGACATACTTCCCCTCCATCAGCAGGCGGGACTCGTCGAGAGTCTTGCCCTGAAACTCCTCCCGCGCCAGGGAGAGACCTTTCATCAGATAGGGCATGGTAGCGATCCGAACGGGGCCGGCCTGTGTCGAGATGATCGTCAGTTCCGGCTTATGGACTACATGCACCCCGGAGACTCCCAGCGTCCGATAGATCTCGACCGCGTTGGCGCGCCCGCGCACCGAGGGCATATCGTGATTTCCGGCCAGCATGACGACCGGAATACCGCGCTCGGTCAAATGACGAATGCAGGCCGCAAACTCCCGTTGATCGGTCTGGCGCGGATCACGAGTCTTATAGGCATCCCCGGCGAAAACCGCGAGATGAATATCCAGGTCCAGCGCCTTCTCGATCGCCTCCATCAGCGATTTCTTGAAGTCCTGAAGGCGAGTATTCATGCCCGTCGCAGGATCAAGCCGCCCATAAAGCTCGACACCAAAGTGCGTATCCGCGAAATGCATCACTCTGCAGGTCTGGTCGTTTGTTAACATAGCAGAGAATTATATCACATCTACACCGATGTCTGCTAGATAATACCGGTTTGCAACTGTTTCGATTCAGGATCAAATGCGGGCATATTACTACCTTTCAAAGAGCCGCTGCCAGATCGACCGTGCAGGTAAAGGTGGTTTCACATTATCTTGTGGCAGATCCGCCGCCCGCAGCATCGTTTTCGGCTCGCTTTGCAACGTTCGATCCATAACGGGTCGGACGAGTTCATGCGACTGTCCGGCGGCAGTAACTTGTGAGCCACGCAAAAGCGTGATCCAGTTCAAAACCGATTGTGCACCATCACACGCCTCGGGATCTTCCTCAGTCAAAACCTGTTGACAGAGACTGGGCGTATCCGGGAACCTGTACCGCAAATCCACTCTATGTACTTGACGCAGCCTGTCCAGAACATCAAGTTTTTCCTGCGTGGTAAGGCCGGCTTCTGCAAGGATCTTGCGTGGAAGGGTGTGGGAAGTGCCAAGGTCTCGCAATACCTTGGCTGATTCAAGGCGAACATGACTGTTTGCTTCCATCAGCGCATCGAGTAACGCAGGCACTACAGGCACGCCAATCTTCGACAAGCCACGAGGAATTTGTACAATGCGCCGATTTGTATCCTCCGACGACGTCCCGCGCTTCTCCGCGAACACCTCCATGCGCGATTCCTTGTTCTGAAACACTTCAAAGAGCACCGATCTGCCAGACGTATTACCGAGCACTTCCAACGCATAGGCGACATCCCAGCGCACTGAGGCCGACACATCGTGCAGGGATCCCAAGAGGATAGCGCAGACCGAGGAATCGCCGTGCCTACCCAGCGCCTCTGCCGCACGAGAGCGTACCTCGGCGCCCTTGTCCTCTAACGCCACAGCAAGTTCAGGAACAAGATGTTCCAGTGCCTTTATGAGGAAAGGAACTGAGGAGGCGTCACCGATCAATCCGAGAGCCCTGGCGGCCACATTACTGACACGACCAACATCCTTCGTCATCACATCGATCAAGGCAGGAATCGCAGCGACTTCACCGATTTTGCCCAACGCATACGCCGCGCAGCAGCGTACTTCGTCATACTTGTCCGTTAATGCCTCTATGAGCCCGAGAACGGCAGCCGGGTCACCGATCTCGCCGAGCGCTTGCGCGGCACGCATGCGAATTCGCCAATCTAACAGTTCGCTGAACTCCCGGAACTCACTCACCTTCAGTTCCTTCAGGAGGGCAGGAATGGCGGACGTATTTCGTAACGTCACGTGAGCTTTTGCGGCGTTATCGCGGACCTCCGAGTCAGGATGTTGTAGATTTGCAAGGTGTGTTGCGATCTGCGGACGGTTCATCCCATTACAATTCCTTTTTCTGAATGCTGTCTCTTACCATGACGTGCATCAGCGAAGCGGGAGTTCCTGTCTGGATAGAGTCTCGCCACCATCCGGACAATTCTGCGATGATAGTGCGTGCCATACAAGCCAACTATATGCTAAACGTTCGTCAATGGCTGAAAGACTACTCTGTGAAAAAATTCTCAATCGGAACTTGTAAGATTGTTCTGCGTAAGGATACATAAGGTATACTAGATGCATGTATCATGCATAAGAGCCCCGAATGATCGGATTTCGGGGGAGAGTGGAGCCCGATGGCTTACCAGGATTTCCAGGACTTTATCGCGCATCTGGAGCGCGCCGGAGAGCTCCGTCGCATTCGAACCGCCGTAGACCCCTATCTCGAAATAACGGAGATCGCGGACAGAGTGATGAAGATGCCGGACGGAGGTCCGGCACTGCTGTTTGAGAACCCACGCGGCAGCAAAGTCCCGTTGATCATCAATGCATTCGGGTCGCGCAAGCGCATGAGCATGGCGCTGGGCGTGGTGGATTTTGAATCGATCGGGTGCGAAATCGAGGGGCTGCTCAAACCCGAAGTGCCAAGCGGGTTGGTCGCCGCTGCCAGAGAGTTCCTGCCGAAGCTCGCGGTGCTCGCGAAGATGCCGCCGCGCCACGATAGCGGCGCTGGGCGCTGTCAGGAGGTCGTGCTGACCGGCGATGCCATCGATCTCGGTATTCTGCCGATCCTGCACTGCTGGCCCCAGGACGGCGGACGGTATATTACGTTACCTCTGGTATTTACAAACGATCCTAACACGGGCAAACGTAATGTCGGTATGTATCGCGTGCAGGTGTTCGACAAATGCACGACCGGAATGCACTGGCAGATGCACAAAGTCGGCGCAGAGCATGCGCGACTTCGTGCCGAGAAGAAGCAGAAGATCGAGGTCGCGATCGTGCTGGGCGGAGATCCGGCGCTTACGTATGCCGCGACCGCTCCGCTTCCGCCGGGAATCGACGAGATGCTCTTTGCGGGCTTTCTGCGGAAGAAGCCTGTGCATCTAGTAAAGGCGAAGACGGTCGATCTGGAAGTCCCAGAGGATGCCGAGATCGTCATCGAAGGCACGGTCGACCTGACAGAACAGCGGATGGAAGGCCCTTTCGGAGACCATACCGGCTACTATTCGCTGGCAGACATGTATCCTGTGGTGCACCTCACCGCGATCACCCATCGCCGCAATCCTGTCTATCCGTGTACGATCGTCGGTCAGCCGCCCATGGAGGATGGCTGGCTGGGCAAAGCGACAGAGCGGCTGTTTCTGCCGCTGTTGAAATTGACGCTGCCCGAAGTCGTGGATATGAATCTGCCGGTCGAGGGGATTTTTCACAACATCGCGCTCGTATCCATCAAGAAGCGCTATCCGGGCCAGGCGTTCAAAGTGATGCACGCATTGTGGGGCATGGGCCAGGCGATGTTTACGAAGATGATTTTTGTGTTCGACGCGGAGGTCGATGTCCAGAACGTCCAGGAGTGTTTGTGGCGGCTGGGCAACAATATCGACCCGGAGCGGGATACCTGTATTGTGCGGGGGCCGATCGATGTCCTGGATCACTCCTCCCGAACGCTGGGCTTCGGCTCGAAGATCGGGTTCGACTGCACCCGCAAACTGCCGGCCGAGGGTTTCGATCGGGAATGGCCGGATGTGATCGAAATGTCCGTGGATGTCAAAGCTAAAGTAGATGCCCTTTGGAACGATCTGGGGATCTAGGTCAGGTAAATTTGGAAGAGACACTTGTAGAATCGCATAGTTCGAAACCGATCGATGAGACGCCGCTTTTTGTCGTCGATATGCAGTGGGGCCAGCAGCCGGTGCGCCTCACCGCCTCGCGCTGCCTTGTCCTGCCGACCGATGCGCCGGTGACCTCGGTGCATATCGTGGCGTTTCAGGCCGACCGCATTCTGGTCGTTCGGGACCGGAAGGGCCAGTTCGGCTTTCCCGGCGGCCGCCTGGAAGTCGGAGAGACCCTTGAGGAGGCGATGCACCGTGAGGTCTACGAAGAGGCCTGCGCCTACCTCGAACCTGATTTCCAACTCTTTGCAGTGCTGAAGATCGAGTGTACCGAGCGTCTGCCCAATCGGGAGTATCCGCACGACTTCTCTTATATGGGTATGTATGTCGGGCGTCTGCGCGCCCTGGACCCGATCCGCAGCGATCCCGCCGGTATCATCACTGCGCGAGACCTCTTCCGACGCTCGGACTGCGAACATCGCCTCGACCAGCACGATCGCCTGTTGCTGCGCGAGGCGATCGAGGTCCTGAAAACGATGCCGAACGGAATACGCCGCGTGCGCGCCTTCTTAGGAACCTGACCTTGGATATCCCCTCCAAACCGGTTGCTCTCCCCCACACTACCGGCCGCCTGGTGGTCGCGATCACCGGCGCCAGCGGCGCACCCTATGCGATTCGGTTTTTAGAAGAGGCTTCCCGCTACTACCGTGAGATCTATGTCATGCTCTCGGACCAGGCGCTCCAGGTGATCAGCCTGGAGACCGACCGTGCCGTCAACGCCCGCAGCCTCAGTGCAGACACCCTGCTCGGCCATCCCTGTCCCGCCCTCCGGTTCCTCGACAAGAAGGACTATTTCTCGCCTCCTGCCAGCGGCTCGTTTCGACACGACGGCATGGTGATCGTCCCCTGCTCGATGGGCACCGCGGGCCGTATCGCCAACGGTATCAGCGACGACCTCGTCACCCGCGCCGCCGACGTCTGCCTGAAAGAGCGCCGAAAACTGATCCTGGTGCCCCGCGAGACGCCCTGGAACCTGATTCACCTGCGCAACATGACCCTGCTCGCGGAGGCAGGAGCCACGATCCTGCCCGCGGCCCCGGGTTTCTACCACAAGCCGCAAACGATTTCCGATCTGGTCGACCATGTCGTCGGCCGCATTCTACAGCAACTCGGCATTGAACAGACTCTGGTGCCACAGTGGCAATTCACCGAGGAGTAATCGCATGAACGCCTTCCTCACCCGTTCCCGCCTGCTGCTCGAC
>Ga0105239_10006928_pt1 | contig 13074 bp, 5 predicted proteins | sample KBSC44metaG_FD_92761 | JGI IMG/M metagenome (GOLD analysis project Ga0105239, IMG submission 92761) | Corn rhizosphere microbial communities from Kellogg Biological Station, Michigan, USA - KBS C4-4 metaG | ecosystem: Host-associated > Plants > Roots > Rhizosphere > Soil | place: Michigan, USA...
AGGGCTGGCAGCCGCCACTCATGATCGCCGCGGGGATCGCCGCGACGTGCTTCGTCGGCTCGCTGGGCTATCGGTGGATCGACCTTCGCGTGCGCGGGCGCGGCGCAACGGCAGAGGCCGTTCACCGGCCTTTTGTCGTGACGGACCTGTGGCGCTTCGGCAAGGCGTACTGGTTCCTGCTGGTCCTCTGCGTGCTGTGGTACGCCGTGATCCTCGCCTTCCGCAGCACGTTCTCCATCAAGTATTTCCAGCATGCGCACGGTCTCACCCTGGCGACGGCTGGGGCCATGAACAGCTACGTTTTTCTAGCCGCGATATTCGCCACGCCGGCGTTCGGGTGGTTGTGCGACAGGATTGGGCGTTACGCTCCTATGCTGGCATTCGGCGCAGTGCTACTTCCTTTATCGTTGGCCATCATGGCGGTGACTGACTGGAGCCTGTGGATAGCCACCGCGCTGATCGGCGTGAGCTTCTCTCTGGTTCCGGCCGTCATGTGGCCGCTGACCAGCAAACTGGTATCCCCGGCGCGCTTCGGCACGGCAATTGGCTTGATGTGGGTGGTGCAGAACGCCGGCATTGCTGGCGCAAACCTGGTCGCCGGGTGGCTCAACGACAGTGCCAGCGCGAGTGCCCTGAACCCAGCTGGGTACCAGCCGATGATGATCTTCTTCGGCATTATGAGCACGCTGGGCTTCGCATTTGCAGTATTGCTATGGCTAACTGCGGGCAGAAGGCACCAGGAGGCCCTGGCTCACGCCAGTTAGGGCGTTTTACTTCACCAGAGCCGGCAGCGTAGTAAAAGTATGCGCCGTAGGAATGCGGAAAGCGAGAGCGCCGATCTGTGCGCCGGGCGGCGTGTCGAACTCGATGGTCCCGCGAATGCTCGCCGTGGCCGGATAGCGCTCCTTCGCTAACGTGAACGCAAAGTGGCCGTTGGCGGCCAGGTGCAGCGTGTCGCTCGCAATCAGCGTCCCCGTGTCGTCGCGAATCACCACCGGCACGTCGACCGGTTGCGCCGAAACACTGTTGATCGCAACGCCGGTGGCTGTTCCCGCCGTATTGTCGAAAGCCAGCAGGTAGGCGCTGGCGTTGCGGCTTTCAAACGGCACCACCGCTTCCTGGCCGTTGGGATTATAGCGAAAAATCGCAAATCCGCTCACGTTTCCGCTGCTGGTGAGTTGCGCGGAACCGACGGTAGGCGTTGGGTCCGATTCCGGCGCGGCACTCTCCACTACCAAGGTCGCTCCCGCGGCCAAAGTCTGATTGACGAAGGGAGCCACGGAAGTGGCACCACTGCCGAGTTGCGGGAACCCGATCGGCAGCGCGAGTGGGCTGCCATTGTCGGCGAAGAAATTCAACTGAACCGGCGCCGCGCTGGTCCCTGTATTAACCAGTACGAAGGTGGTTTTCCAACCGTTGCCGGTGGCAATGTGAGCCATGCTTCCACCGCCAGTACCGACGTTGGCCAGTGGAGGAATCGTCGTCAGCGCATTGTTCGGCGGCGTAAAGCGCATGCCCAGAACGCTGATCTGTCCGGTGCACAGAGGCGCGGGGCTCTCCCCCGTTTGGCAAGAGCTAGGAATGGGACTCAGCTCAATGGTGCCGCGGCGGTTGGCCGTGATTGGAAATTGCGTGGGGAGCACAAACGAAAAGTGTCCCCCGGCATTCACATTAAAGCCGCCGCCCCCGATTTCGTTGCCTACGTCGTCACGAATGCGAATCGAAACGCCAGACGATCCAGGCGGTGTCGTAATGCCCGCGATAGCCACGCCCAGAACATTGCCGCCCGTATTGTCGTAGGCCAGCAGGTAGGAACTCGCATTACGCGTTTCCAGTGGCACCACGGTTTCCTGCTGCGTCAGAACGTGGTGAAAAATGGCGAAGCCGTCGATCGCGCCAGTGGCCGCCAGTTGCGCCGAGCCAATCTTCACGGGAGGCGTTTGAGGACCCGCCGTCTCGACAATCAAAGACGCGTTCGCGGAAATCGTTCGGTCGAACGAATTTGTCAGCAGCGGATTGGGAGCCGCCGCTTGCTGGGGAAATGTCAGCGGTAGCTGCAGCGTTCCAAAGGGATCGCCAAATAGGCTCAGCCGCGCCGTTGCCGGAGTTGCGCTCTTATTCACCAGCGTGAACATCGTGGTCCAGTTTTCCTCTGCCGCGATGTGCGGCATCGTGCCGATGAAGCTCAATCCCGGAATCGCCCCGCCTTGCTGCTCGACAGAGAAAGAAAGCCCGGCCACCGTCAGTGTGGCAGACCGGTCCGCCCCCGAATTCGCCCGCACCTGGTAAGTGAACGAGCCATTGCCGTTGCCCGTCGTGAGCCCCGTGATCCACGCCGGTCCAATGGTGGTCCACCAGCCGCAACCGGCCGGCGCGATGATATTCACGATCCCAGTTCCACCCGCGGCCGGGAAGGCTTGTCCCCCTGGATTCAGCTGGTAGCTGCAAGTCGAATCGATGAGAATCGTCAGAGACTGCGTGGCGGAGTGTCCCAGGGCGTCAGTAACAGTGAGACTAAACGTGGTGGATCCCGTCACCCTCGGCAAGCCGCTGAGAACACCCGTGCCGGAGTCCAGCGTCAAGCCCACCGGCAAGCCAGTCGCGCTCCAGGTATAGGGCTGAATGCCATCGGTAGCTTCGAGAGTATCTGTATAGGGGAGGTTAATCACTCCCGGCGTTATGGGCGAAGTCGTCGTGATGTTCACCAGCGGGGTTCCGATCACCGTGACAAACGGATCGCCACCCGGGCTGCTTCCCTGCAAAGGATTGAAGGTGGGAAAATTGTTCGGGACTCTCAAGGGGAACAATTGCGGGGATGTGACACCCGTCACATAGGCATTGCCATTGCTGCCCACCGCAATGCCGTAGCCGAAATCGGACCCGCTGCCGCCTAAGTAGGTGGAGTAGAGAAGGGCCGAGCCCGACGGGTTGAATTTGGTTACGAAGACATCTACGATGCCTCCGCCATAATTCGGCTGCAAAGCATTAACGACCGGAAAATCCAGCGAGGATGTGTAGCCCGTTACGAGAGCGTCGCCCGCGGCATCGACGGCAATTCCAGTAGCGGCGTCGCCTCCCCCGAAGTTGAACTCGTGGCCACCCAGGTAAGTGGAATACAGCAGAGCTGAACCCGACGAATTAATTTTTGTGACGAACGCATTGGTCCCATGATTGGGCGCATCATGATTGCTGGTTTGCACAGCGCCAACGATGGGGAAATCGGTCGACCGTGTACCGCCCGTCACATAGCTATTGCCCGCACCGTCAATCGCGATGCCACTGGCGAAATCCTGCCCGCTGCCGCCAAAGAAGGCGGCATACAACAGGGCCGAGCCAGTCGGATTGATTTTGGTCACGAACACATCGCTTCCTGTTCCCCCGAGTTGCAAACGATTGCTGGTGGGGAAACCGGTCGAGGAGCTGGTGGTGCCTGCTACATAGGCATTCCCCGCACTGTCCGCCGCGATGCCACCGGCGCCAGCATTGCCGCCCAAATAGGTGGAGTACACCAGGGTCGAGCCTGAAGCATCAATCTTTGTCACGAACATACTGAATGCGGAAGGATCGCTCTTGTTGGCTTGCAGAGGGTTCTTGATCGGGAAATCCGCGGACATTGCCGTCCCCGTTATATAGGCGTTTCCGGCACCGTCCACGGCAATCCCCGTGGGGGAATCTCCACGTGGGATGCCTCCGTCTGCCTCTTGGTGTAGCCCTCCACTGCCGCCCAAGTAGGTGGAGTAAACCAGCGCCGTTCCTGATGCATTGATCTTGGTTACGAATACATTGGAGATGGCGAAAGTGCCATGGTTACTGGCTTGAAAAGCGTTGCTCGTGGGGAAATCGGGAGAGGTTGTAGTGCCCGTTATGTAAGCATTGCCCGCACCGTCAATGGCAATGCCACCGGCAGATTCATCACCGCTGCCGCCCAAACACACGGTGTACACCAGCGCCGAGCCCGACGCATTGATTTTAGTGACACATGCGTCACTGTTTCCGCCGCCATAGCTGGCCTGCAAGGGATTGCCAGTTGGGAAATTGGCAGCGTTTGTCCCGCCGGCCACATAGGCATTGCCCGCACTGTCCACCGCAATACTTCCGCCAGCACGACTCAGGTAGGTCGAGTAAACGAAGACTGGGTCAATCAGCAGAGGCTTCGTCACGTCATACTTTGCGACTTCAAACCTGACCTCCTTACCGCGGACCACGTACTCGCCCTCAATCGACTTGCCCGCCTGCAGAATCACTGGCTTTTTTTGCCAAAGAGCGGAGCCAAGCGCGAGATTGCCGCTGGCGTCTTTACGGATTTGCCCTGCGACTTCCCATTTCATGCGGATCTGACGAAGATCCGCTCCAGGAGCTACCACCCAGTCGTATTCGACCTGCCCCTCGCTGCTGTAAAAGACCAAGTCGATTCCCCGGTACACTCCTCGGATTGCCACTTTTCCGTAGGTGGCAATGCTGGTGCGCCACTTCGTGGGATCTTCGCTCAGGAAATAGTTGCTCGTACCCGGCTGTTTTTCGAGTGGCTCCACTCTCGCCTTGCGGTTCGCGCCGGAAAACTTCACTCGCTCGACTGACCCGTCACGCCCAGCGAACACAGCTTCGTCCGCTTTTACGAACAGGGTGTATGTTGACGCACGGGTTAAAAACTTCACCCGCGCATCGGTCTGTCCCTGGTTAAGTTCAAAGCTGAGCGGCACCTTGCCGTAAGCATTGCGAGTAACCAAGGCGTCGGGCCGTTCCGCGGCAACCGCACAACCGGCAATCATAACAACAGACAAGATTCGAATAACGCGCATCGCCCCAGCGGGATTGTATCCCTTTGACCCACCACTCCCAGCAACGCCACATGCGGCGAAAAAACCTCGCCCTTTGTTCTCAATACAGCCTGTAACTATTTTCATTTCAGCGTATTTAACAGCATGGCTTGGGCCACTCGTCCGATGTCTCGGCGCTTTTAACCTTAAACTATTTGATTAGCTTCGCGGTCACCAACCCTCCTAAGCACAGCAGGCCAATTCCCGCTAACGCGCCAGCGAGAAGCCATTCATTGCCTCCGTCTCCTCCCAATCCACTCTGGCTGATTGGTTTTAAAGTAACCTGTCGCCCTCCTTCGTCCCGGTCAGCTCGTTGTTCAGTGGCTCCGTCTACGTACTGGGCAAAGCCCGCCGTTAGTCCAGCCACTACTATTCCGGTTCGGATAAATGTACACATTCGCATGATCTTTACTCCCTGAGATTTGCCCAGCATCTCTGGGGCCATCGGAGCGAGATTCATGGAAGCGGTTCGATGGAATCGATGTCGATGAAATACCCGCTGGAGGCGGGGTCTTTCTGGTGCAGTACGTTGATGGCGACGCGGTGGGAACCGGGCGCGAGACCGGCAAAGGTGCTCTGCGTCTGCCACCCATTGGCCGGATTGTACAGATCCAAAATGGCCTTGCGGTCGCCATCAATTACGATTTCGGCCCTGCCGCGATTCATCGATCGAGTGTAGGTGTAGCGAAAGCCCCGCCCTTCAAGATTGAACCTGACAGATCCGCCCGGATCATCGGAGACGGCGACGGTGTTTCGATAGGCGGAAGGCTGGTTTTTCATCGGTATCCAATTTCCGGTGAAAACTATGCGAGGGTCGGTTTCATCGATTCTGCCCTTGCGCAACGGCTCGGCATCCACCTGTTGCAGCACCGCTAAGCAATCGGGGCGCAAATGTACCACAGAGGAACCGGCAACCGAGTACTCGGATTGTCCGCAACGTGTGAGAAGCTCCGTGATGGCTGTGGCCCGTGAGGGATTCGCTTCGACAATCAGGCGGCGAACGCCCAGATGGACAAGTTCCCGGTAGAAAAACTCGGGAGATTGGCTGGTCTGAACCTGCTTCCAGAATTGGTAGTCATGCCAGTTATCAGTGTAGACAGGAGGAATCAGGCCCGCGATCGAAGAACTATCCGTGAACGCCACCGGATCGGACGGAGCCACTCGATTGACATAAGCGATCAGTTCCCGCACTGGCGCATGCTCTCTTAAATAGGATTGGCGGCCCGCCGCGGAGAAAAGCGGAGACGAATAGAAGTCTCTGTGATTCCAATCCGCCGTAGGAAAGTAGTAGGTGTTCCAGAGACCAGCCGCCGCCGCGGCCAGAATGCCCGCTTGGAAAATGCGCCTCCGTTCGGCCTGCAAACCCGACAAGGCGACAGTCGCGCCTAGGGTGAGAAAAGGAAGTACCGGGTAGAGATAGCGCGCGTCGGGTACGGTCGCAAGCAACACCACCGCCCCGCCCACGCCGATCACCGCGCAGGATCTGCCCACAAACGATCGCATCCAAAAGAGGGACGCCAGAGTCAAGGGCAAGAATAAGAAGTACTGCAGCCCGAACGATCCGTTTTGTCCCTGATAGTAGCGGCTAGTGCGAAAGGTCAGTAGGACAGGAGTTCGCCAGGTGAACGGCGGATGAAAGATTCCGTTCTGGATCTCGTTTCCGACGTAGGGAGAATGGAATTTCGCATTTTGAAACGGAAATATCGGATTGCCCGAACGCCAGTATGCGTATGCATACGGACCGGCCGCGATCGCCAGCAACACGACAATCGCACAAACGTGAACCCATGTTCCCTGGCGAAGCCGCCGCCGATTCCTCCGAATCGCTACGAAGAAAAAGGGCAACATCAGAACTGCCACGGCCACCGCTCCGAATTTGATCTCGGCCGCCGTCCCTAGAAGGACCGCCGCTAGAATCAGGACTGGGGTCGCACCCTCCTCGTCGAACTTCCATAGTGCGACTGCGGCTGCCAAGGTCATCGCCGCCAAAAAGTTCTCGACCAACATGTTGCCGGTCACGAACAGAACCATCGGCGTCGACAGGAATAGGAAGACCATCAGCAGCGCCACGGCGTTCAAGACAAATCGGCGCGCCACGCCGTACAGTAGCAATCCAATCGTGCCGAGCATGGCGAAGTTCAACAAGCGAGCGGCGTACTCCCCGCCGAGCATGTAGACGACGCTGTAACACCAATCCGCGCCCATCGGCATCAGCGCCCATATGAACTGGCGGAAATCGATGGTGAACGCGTGGTGGATCGCCATGTTCGAGGCAATGGCCATATGCATGGCCAGGCCGTCCGTGCTGACTTCCGGCTCCAGCACCATCAGCCAGTTCGCCCCCAGCAGCAGCGCCAGTAACGCAAAGCCAACGAATTCCGCGTTCGAGGGCCTCCACTTTGGCTGGAATAGACAGATCCACCGGCTCGCCAACTGGCGCGAAAGCGGATAGGCAAATGCGACGGGCACAGCCAGCGCCACCAAATACGTCGCCGGATAGTGGATGGGAAAGCGTACGGCGCAGCCCATGGCAACAATCCAGATTGCGATTCCTCCCATGCAGGCGAGGGGACCTTCGAGCAAGCGGCCAAACACCAGCCTTCCCAGAATCGTGGCTGAGAAAAGGAAGAGCAGCACCGCGCCTACTGGGCGCAGACCGATTGCCGCAACGGAACATAGTACGACTGCGCCCACGAGAAATGGAAGAAAATAACGCCGCGCGAACAGAGCAAATCCACTGCTGATTACAGCAAACGCGAGTATGTAGTATTCGAAGCGGTGCTTACTCTGGGGCGTGAACCAGATCTGCTGTGACCACAGATGAGAGGTCCGGAAAGCAGAGATCTCGATGAGCACGGGAGCCAGCAGCGCGACCCAGATTGCGATGGTGCCGTACCTGAAACGGTGCCTCATCAACCAACTGACCTCCGCTCCCCCAGCTTGCGCCTGGCGAAAATCGCAGAAATGCCAGTAGAATAAATCTAAATAATGCGGGATTGCACGGCGATACCGTTGCATTTGCCGGTCCAAACTGTAAGTCGTTGACGCTTTTGTGTGGATTCAGAAAAGGGCGTGTCTCATTGACACAGGCAGCGGCCGGTTCGCCCACCTACTATTTCGCCAACGCCGGCAGCGTCGTAAACGTGTGCGCGGTAGGAATGCGGAAGGCAAGAGCACCGATTTGTCCGCCGGGCGGTGCGTCGAACTCAATCGTCCCGCGAATATTGGCCGTCATTGGGTACTTGTCCGTCACCAAGGTAAACGCAGAATGCCCGTCGGGCGCGAGGTGAATCGTATCTGTGGCTATGGAAGCTCCGCCTTCATTTCGAATGATGACAGGCACATCGGCGGGCTGTGCAGAAACGCTGTTGACGGCGACTCCGGTGGCGGTGCCGGACGTATTGTCGAACGCCAGGATGTATCCTCCGGCGCCGCGGCTTTCAAACGGCACCACAGCTTCCTGCCCATTCGGGTTGTAGCGGTAAATGACAAACCCGCTGATGTTGCCGCTGGTCGTGAGCTGGGCTGAACCGATAGTGGGCGCGGGATCCGACAGCGGCAGAGCGCTTTGGATCAGGAGACTCGCGCCCGGGTTCAGCGTTTGACTCACCGATGGCGCAATGGTGGTGCTACCGCTCGCTGTTTGCGGAAAGCCAATCGGCAAAGCGAGCGGAGTTCCGTCATCGGCCAAAAAAGCGAGCTGAAACGGGGCCGCGACGGTTCCGGTGTTGACCAGCACGAACGTGGTTTGCCAGCCATTGCCGCTCGCGATGTGGGCGATGCTGCCTCCGTTGGTCCCGACATTCGCCAAAGCTGGAATGGTGGTCAGAGCGTTGTTGGGAGGAGTAAAGCGCATCCCCAGAACGCTGATCCGGCCGCCGCTGGGGGTATCGAACTCGATCGTGCCGCGAAGATTAGCGGTAATCGGATACTGTGTCGGAAGCACAAACGAAGTGTGTCCGTCGGCGGGTACGGCAAGGGAACTCGTCGCTATCTGCTCTCCGCTGTCGTCGCGAATCACCACGAATATTTGGGCGTCCTGCGCCGCGACATTCGCCACAGCGATGCCGAGTACCGACCCACCGGTATTGTCGAACGCCAGCAGATACGAACTGGCGTTGCGCGTTTCGAGCGGCACCACAGTCTCCTGCTGCGTGACAATGTGATGAAAAATATTGAACCCATCTACCGCACCAGTCGCCGACAGTTGCGCAGATCCTACTTGCACTGGTGGCATCTGCGGACCTCCGGTTACAACGACCACGAGCCCGTTGGAATTGAAAGTCTGTTGGAAAACTGCCCCGGGGACATAGGCCAGGCCACCCGGTGCTGTTAAGTTAAGCGGAAGCACTCCGTCAGGATCGCCAAAAAAATTCAACTTCGCCTCCGCTGGCATACTGCTCTTGTTGACCAGCGTGAACATTGTCGTCCAGTTTTCGTGGGCGGCCAGATGCGGCAGTGACCCGATAAAGCTGCTGCCTGGTATCAAGGGATCGATGGTAAGGGAACCTGACCGACTCGTCGTGGCGCCCACGGCGTCCTGCACGTTCACCCCAAAGTAAAAGGTGCCGCCGTTCACGAAATTGGATGCGAAAAGCGGCGTTCCGCTCAGCGTGCCGGTTGAGGGATCGAGCGTCAAATTTGGCAGTGGACCCGGATTACAACAGCTCATCGACCACTTGTACGGCGGCGTGCCCCCAGTAGCAATGAAGGTCGTGGAGAAGGGAACGCCAAAGTGCTGCAGAGGAAACGAAAACGCAGAGATGATAAGCGGTGGGGAGGGAATGCCTACTCGGCCAATCTTATTCGTCAAGTCTGTAAGCCAGAACGCCCCATCCGGTCCAAGAGTAACGTCGCGAAATTGGTGATTCGACGGCGCCTGAAGTGTGTAAGCTGTAACGTCTCCCGAAATGTCAACTCTCCTTAGCGTTTCCACCAAATTAACTTCAAGACTCTCCGGGCTGAGGGTCCAAACGGCGCCCTGGGCAACGGTTTTATAGGGGGCAAGTACAGCGGGAAGCTCGCTAATCACTCCAGTCGTGGTGATCCGGCCTATTTGCAACGTGTTGAATGTGCCAACACTAAACCATATCGTGCCGTCTGGGCCCGCGAGGATATTGCCGGCGGTTTCTCCAATAGGGAGCGGAAATAGCGTGATGACGCCGCTTGTCGTAATCCGTCCGACAGAATTGGGGGCATTTGCTGGCGCGCCGAGCGGCTGCCTGAACGTAAACCAGATAGCGCCATCGGAAGAGGAAGCGGTAATATCTCCAACACCGCCTGCTGCTAGCGGATATTCGGTGGTGGCTTCGGAGGTGATCCGGACGATCGTGGGAGGCTTGGAATTGGAATTGACAAAGGTCCAGATCGCGCCATCCGGTCCAGCCACAATTCCGCCCGAGCTGCCCGGCTGAAAATTGACCGGATTTCCCGCAGGTCCGCTGATCGGGAATTTCGTAATGGCTCCACTCGTCTTGATTCGTCCCACGGCGGACGCATTCGAATCCGCGAACCAAAGCGCCCCATCGGAACCGCCAACGATGCCGTTCGGCCTACTCCCAACCGCGGCTACTGAGAATTCACTGAACGAGCCGTCGATGGTGACACGGCCAACTTTTCCGGTAGCGTTTTCAGTAAACCACAAGGCCCCATCCGGTCCGGACGTGATATGCGCGGGAGTGCTATTGGGAGTGGGGATCGGATATTCAAGAACCGTTAACTGCGCATAGGCGGTACCGGCCCCCAGCAGCACCAGCAACGATCGAAGAAGTCGAGCAGTGCGGCGGCACACTTGAGCCTGCACCTTCCGGCTGAATTGGCCGCCGCCTGCGATGATGGCAACAGGTCCCTGCGCCTGGGCGAATATCCCGCAAAGAATAGAAATGCCAGTAGAATAAATCGAAAATATGCGGGATTGCACGGCGATGTTGATAATAGCATTCGCTGGTCCAAACTGTAAGTCGTTGAAGCTTTTGAATGGATTTAAAGAAAGAGCGTGTCCCATTGACACAGTCAGGGGCGCGCTCTCCCAGGGTTGGTGCGCGGCGACCGCGTCTACTCGATGCTGCCTTGACTGTATTGCGGGCCGGTCGCGATTTGCACTCCCGCGTCATCGCGAACCAGCACTGGGATATTCACCGACGTCAAGCCGCTCCTTCAAGACCCCTGCGGCCAGGAAGTTAAAGTACGACCCGGCACCGGTCGGTAGCGCCTGTGCCTTCTCTTGATCGCCGGTGCCAACCGCTTGCTTAGCCATCTGTAAATCTGTGCGTGCCTTTTTAAGGCCTGCCGGCGTGCCGAATCCCTTCGCAGAGAACCCTTCTATCACTTTCGTCAGTTTGTCGAGCGCGCTAAGCGTGACTTTCTTCGTTAGTCAGTTTGACAACGCGATTACCTGATGTAACGCTCGACGTCTGTAATGCGATGCAAGTACAGCAGGTATACGGAGACTGCGAGGGTGCAGGAGGAGCAGTTCAAACTCCACCCACAACACCACCCGCCGTATACAAAATGGTTCCCTCCAGCGCAAGTGTCAAAGTGCCGCAATAATCTGGTTTGCGCCGAAGTCAAACTGGCAGTAGTAGTGGCGCTGATTTTCCCCGTCTTCAGGGATGATTGCACCGAATTTAGGAAGCCGTTGAGCTGGTTGATGGCCTGCTTGTTGAGCCCTGTTTGGATCGAGACAAGCGCGTTGTTCAATTTTTCCGTGAAACTGCTGATCTATCCTGCGGTTAGCCCTAAGCTCGGATCGGACAGCTTGGTAATCAGAGCGCTCACCATTTGCGCCGGAGCCCTGCCATCAAACGCGACCGCGGGGGTGAAGGACTGGAGTCAGCTTATCCCAGGGCACGGCGGCATGCTAGACCGGGTCGACTCGATCTGCTTATCAGCGCCACTGTTCTTTTACCTTACCCGTGGGTTCTTCGAAAGCTAGTACGATAAGCGACAGTATCGGTAACTTTCTGACGAGCACCTTCGGCGAGTAAGGGGACGCTTGCGGACACGCCTCACGGCGATCCCTCTTTATTGGTATTTTTGAGAAGCTGAACGCAATCCAAATGGCTTTGCACAAGATGCCCTGTCGACGCCTCCTCTTCCTCGCCATCTTCTCGATCACCACGACCTCCGCCCAGGACCCCAATCCGGGACGCCAGCAGTATGAATCCAGTTGCTCTCGCTGCCACGGTGCCGACGCCACCGGCGGCGAATCCGGCCCCAACATCGTGCCCCAGATCGACGCCCTTACCGATGCCGACCTCGGTTCGTTCCTGCGCACTGGTCGACCAGCCAGGGGCATGCCCGCCTTCGATCTTCCTGCGCAGGATATGGCGGCGCTGGTGGGCTATCTGCACATGCTGATTCCGACCGCGCGCAATCAGCCCCCGGTGATCGTCCGCAAAAGAGTTCAGACAACCACCGGAGAAAGCATCGAAGGCCGCGTGCTCAACCAGGGTATGAGCGAACTCCAGCTGCAGACCGACGACAAGCGTATTCATCTATTGCGCAACGCCGCAGGGGACAGTTACCGCGAAGTCACCTCGCAAGCTGAGTGGCGCACTTATCATGGAGACCCCAGCGGCAACCGCTACACCAAGCTCACCCAAATCGACAAGAACAACGTGTCCCGTCTCCGCCCCGCCTGGGTGTTCCCGATTTCCAACGTTACCCAAATCGAAAATACGCCCGTCGTGGCCGACGGCGTCATGTATGTTTCGAGCGCTAATGAAGTGTTCGCGCTCGATGCCGGCAGTGGACGCCAGCTCTGGCACTATCAGCGGCCCCGTACCAAGGGGCTTACCGGCAACGCCGCCATCGGATTCAATCGTGGCGTGGCTCTGAATGGCGACCGCCTGTTCATGCTTACCGATAACGCCCACATCATGGCACTCAGCCGGGTAAACGGCGAATTGTTGTGGGAAACGGAAATGGCGGATTGGCATCAGAACTACAATGGAACCTCCGCGCCGCTCGCCGTAGGAAACATGGTGATCACCGGCACTGCCGGCGGCGATGAAGGCGTTCGCGGATTTGTCGCCGCCTACGATCAGGCTACCGGCAAGGAAGTCTGGCGTTTCTGGACCGTACCCAACCCCGGCGAGCCCGGTTCAGAAACCTGGAAGGGCAAACTCACCGACCACCGCGCCGGCGCTACTTGGATGACCGGCACCTATGATCCCCAGCTCGACCTAGTTTACTGGCCCACCGGCAACCCCGGTTCGGACTTCGACGGCGACGATCGCCAAGGCGATAACCTGTA
>Ga0105239_10006929_pt1 | contig 13073 bp, 12 predicted proteins | sample KBSC44metaG_FD_92761 | JGI IMG/M metagenome (GOLD analysis project Ga0105239, IMG submission 92761) | Corn rhizosphere microbial communities from Kellogg Biological Station, Michigan, USA - KBS C4-4 metaG | ecosystem: Host-associated > Plants > Roots > Rhizosphere > Soil | place: Michigan, USA...
CACCTACTGCGAAAACCACAAAGACACATCGGAGATTGCCTGCGACTGCGGCCACCCAGGCTGCAAGGGCGAAATCACCAGATAATCGCTCCATTGATCCCGTCGGACTCGCGCGGACATCTCAATTCGCGCGGCTCCGGCGGGCAACCTGCATAACGAGTCCTAACATCGGTTGCAGGTTATTACCTCAAAGCGGCGCACAATCATTTCAGCGGACTTCGTCGCCACATAGCCAGTTGGGCACGCCGAAATTGAATGTTGGAACTTCAGAATCGTTAAGTGCTTTGTTTTCTATTAAGGTCTTCTTAACATCAACAAAATCTATTAGGTACGAAAAAACGGGTAAATGGAAAAGCCCTTACAGGGTGTTCTCCATCGCCCCTCAGCGCGAGTTGATGCATCGGGTTGAGCTAAGCCATTTGTCTTCTATTATCGACGGATAACTCCAATCGCATCTATTAAGTACAAAAAAATGCGGAGTGGGTGAGCGATGAGAGAGCTCTAGATGCGGGAAGTCACTCTCTCCGTACCGGGCGCTCAGCAGATGAGGAGCTAAGTCTATTGCCTTCTATTAGAACCGGCTAAGTTAAATGTCATGTATTAGATGCGAAAAATATGGGGAGCCTCACAAGATGCAGTGCGGTGTGCTGCCTACATGCCCGCGTAGAAGCCCGCCATCCAGCTCTGCATCAGCCCAGGCAGGCACCCGAGTACCACTACCGCAACCGTGATCAGCGCCAGCACACCCATCGTGAGCGGATTCCCTTTCACCAGGCCATCCTCCGCCGGAGCCATCACGAAAACTCGCTTCAGGACCTGAAGGTAGTAGTAGAGCGACACCGCGCTCATCGCCACCGCGATCGCCACCAGCGTAAATGGCGTCACTCCACGATTGACCTCGAGAACAGCCGCAAACAGATTGAACTTTGCCCAGAACCCGACCAGCGGCGGAATTCCGGCAAGTGAGAGGAACAGAACAAGAAGCACTCCAGCCAGCAACCCATTGCGCTTATACAGCCCCAGAAAAGCATCCATGCGATCGCTGCCATGCATGCGCTCCACAACCGACACCGCACCAAAGGCGCCAATCGTCGTTAAACCGTACGTGAGGATGTAGTAGAGAATCGCGTTCGCGCTGATATTGCCCCGCGAGAAGTAAGCCACCGCAAGCAGGATGTACCCAGCATGTGCGATCGCAGAATAAGCTAGTAGCCGCCGAACGCTGTCCTGCGCGAGCGCAGCGAGGTTGCCAAACACCATCGAAGCCACGGCAATGATCGCGATGATCGTCGACCAGGGTCCATTGAAGCCCATCCATCGCGCTGGCGTTTCAGTTGTGAACAGCGCAGTAACCCGCACCACTCCATGCGCACCATCAAATACATGCATCGCCGCCGTGCCGATCCCAATCAGCAACGCGAAGCTAGCCACCTTTGACACGGAAGCGATGAAAGCCGCCGCAGGAGCCGGTGCACCCTCATACGTATCCGGTGCCCAGAGATGAAACGGCACGGCCGCAACCTTAAACCCCAGTCCCGCAGCAATCATCACCAGTGCCACGTAAACCAGCGGTGCGGAACCGATCACTGTGGGTCCGTAGAATCCCAGCATGATCCGGTGCAGATTGGTCGAACCGGTCAGACCATACAGATAGCTGAACCCGAACAGCAGGAATGCCGCCGACATCCCGCCGAAAAGGTAGTACTTCATTGCACTCTCTGCGCTTTTACCCGACCGCTTCGCAAATGCCGTCAAAATGTAAAGCCCGAGAGACAATAGCTCGAGTCCAACGAAGATCACCAGCAGATCCTGCGCAGCCGAGATCAACAGCCCACCCGTCGCCGCCATTAATACCACTGCAACGAACTCGCCCACATGCTTCGTAAAATCCGAACCAATCAACAGGAAAAGCGTAAGCACCGTCAACATCAGAATCCCAACTTGTGCGATCGCGGCGTACCCTCCAGCCGACAGCATCAGATCTGTGCTTCCCGGATAGCTCAAGCCTCCATCCGCCTGAAACGGCATGAAGAAGACCGCGGCGCCGCACCCAAACAATCCAATGAGCACGGACGCCATAATCCGCGTCTGCAACGCAGCCTTCCGCAAGAAACCGAGATCCACGACGAGAACCAGAAGAGCCGCCACATCCAGCGCGGTTTCGGGCAGCGTCACTCGAAAGAGGTTAGCGTAGTTCATTGCATACCTCCTGCAAGCAGCGCCTTGACCGCAGGCTCAATCGAGTTGAGCAAAACGCTTGGGTAGATACCGACGATCAATGTTGCTGCAAATAGCAGACACGTTGCCGTGACTTCGGGCCAGGTAATCGGATCGAACTTCGGCCATCCTTCTTTCGGATGTTCATCAGGTCTCGGCAATCGGTCAGTGAAGAAGGCCTTCTGCATCGCGCGCCACGTGTACGCAACTCCGATCACAATGCCTACACCTGAAGCTGCCGTCCACCATGGTCTCGCAACCCATGCGCCGATCAAAACTTGTAGCTCAGCAACGAAGCCCGAAAATCCCGGTAGCCCCATCGAAGCCACGCCTGCAATGACAAATGCCCATGCCGCGAACGGTAATCGCCGCCCGAGATACATTCCCTCGAGTTCTGCGAGCTGCCGCGTATGGGTTCGTTCATAAACAATGCGACCCACAATCGCAAACAGCAGTCCAGCGATAACGCCATGCGAAAACATCTGCAGCACCGCGCCGTCCACGCCGACTTGCGTCAGGGTCACCAATCCGAGCAGCACAAACCCCATGTGACTAACGGAGGAGTAGCCAATGACGAATTTGAAGTCGGTCTGCGCAAGCGCAACCAGAGCTCCGTAGATGATACCGATGACGGCAAGCAGGGCGAACACGTCGCGCCACGATCCGATTCCCCAGAAAGACCAGCCCCACGGATCAAGCCCATGCGGAAAAAGGCCGATCGCGACCCGAAGACATCCATATGCGCCCAGTTTCATGACGACGCCGGCAAGCAGCATTGAAGCCGCAGTAGGCGCAGCAACGTGACCGGTAGGCGCCCATGTATGAAAGGGCCACAGACCGGCGAGAATTCCAAACCCAACGAACGCCACCGGGAAAGCCCACATCTGAAAGCTGACCGGAAGGTTTGCGCGTGCAAGGTCCACCAATGCGGTTGAGTGGCTACCGGACGTCGCATAAGCCGCGAGCAACACGATCAGCACCATCGCCGATCCCACAAACGAATACAACGCCAGCTTCATGGCTGCGTATTCGCGCCGCGTCGATCCCCAGATGGCGATGAGGAAGTATTTCGGCACAATCGCAATCTCGTAAAACACAAACAACAGAAATAGATCGAAGCTGAGAAAGACCCCGTAGACACCGCCGATGAGCGCCAGGAAAAATGCAAAAAACTCATTGGTGCGATGTTCAATGTTCCAACTGAAGAGAACGCCGGCCACTGCGGCCAATCCGGTCAACAGCACAAGCACCCGGCTGATTCCATCGGCCGCGAGCATGTAATGGATGCCCATCATCGGAACCCATGGGACATCAACGATCGTCACGCGCCCCTTCCCTGCCCCCGATGCAAACCCGGCAATCGCAATTGCAAATCCCGCCACCGCGACCACGAGCGCAATGCCGCGCGCCAGGGCCGCAGAGTGACCGCTGCCACCTTTGCCCTTCGGCATCAACGCCAGCACCAGCGCACCGGCAAACGAGATGTAGATCGTCCAAGCCAACATTCTGTCTAAAATCTCCAGTGCGCCAGCAGATATTGAACCGTGGGGTTAACGCGTTCAATCACGATCTGCGGCAGCAAGCCGAGCAAAAACATCAATCCGATAACAGGCGCTATACCAAGCCGCTCGCCCCCGTGAAGGTCTGGAAATTCCGCCCACCGCTCTGGCACTGGCCCCGTGAAGACCTTGAGAATCACGGTCAGGATTACCGCGGCAGTGATCAGCAGCCCGAGAACCGAAACACTGGCCGCCACCCATGAAAGCGGAAACACGCCACGGAAGATGAGGAACTCACCGACGAAGCCGTTGAGTCCAGGCAGGCCGAGCGACGAAAACAGCGCGATTCCCATGAGTCCTGCGAAGACCGGAGCGGGCTTGCGGAGTCCACCGAAGGAGTCGATGCCGCGGAGGCCGGCGCTGCGAAATTGGATCATGGAGATGAACCAGAAGATCGCGGCGGCGGTCAACCCGTGATTGAACATCTGCAGGATGACGCCATTGAGCGCAGCAGCCTGGCTTACAGAGTCTGAAACGTTGGCGCCCGTGTGGACAGCGATCGCGAAGATTCCGAGAAGGCAGTAGCCAAGGTGATTCACCGACGAGTAAGCGAAGACTCGCTTCAAATCCTTCTGCGCTGCCGCAGCCCAGGCGCCCATCACAACCGTGAGCACAGCCAGCGCCAGAAGCGGCGTGCGGATCGCCGCGATCTGCGGACCAAAGAGGGGCAGCGCGATTCGCAACAGCCCATACACGCCCATCTTCGACATGCCACCCGTCAGCAACATCGTGACCGGCGAAGGCGCTTCGCTGTACGCAGCCGGCAACCAGGTGTGAAACGGCGCCAGCGGCACCTTGACTGCAAATCCCGCAAGAACTCCAACCGCGAGCCACATCATCACGGGTCCAAGGCTCGCCAGCACCTGGCGCTCAAGCGATCCGTTCGATGCCATTTCCGCAAGCTTTATAAAGTCCATCGACCGGGTGGCGTGGAAAACCGCAAGAAAGCTCAGCAATAAAGCGACGCTGCCCGCCATCGTGTAGACGAAGAACTGCGTAGCAGCGGGGCCCCGCTTTGGTCCCCCCCAGAGCTTGATGAGGAAGAAGGCAGGGATGAGGCTGAGTTCCCAGAAGATGAACCAGTGGAAGAAATTCAGCGCAGTAAATGTGCCGAAGAGGCCGGCTTCGAGCAGCAGTAGCAGCGCAAAGAATAAGCCCGGTTCATGACGGACTCGATGCGCCGCGTCTATGGACATAAGCGAGACGAGAGCCGAGAGAATGAGCATCAGGGCGCCAAGCCCGTCAACGCCAAGATGGTACTGAACGCCGAGCGAAGGAACCCACTGGTGCAATTCCTGCAACCCGATAGAGCCGTCCTTCGGCAGCTGCATCCAGATCAGCAGCGAGAGCAACAAGCAAAAAATGCCAGTAACCTGAGCGACAGCACGTGAGTGGCGGCCCGTGAAAAGGGCAATTGCAGCGCCGATGACCGGCAGCACTGTAATGATCGTGAGGAGCGGTAGAGAGCTCATTGTCGTCCGCTCCAGATCAGGATCGCAGCCAGAATCACAATCGCTACGGCGAGCAGGCGAAGATAAATTTGCCCGCGGCCATTCTGGATCCGCGCGAGCACACCGCCGCCGTTATAGATTTCCTCGCAGCCTTTATCGAATGCGCCGTTGACCATGCTGGCGTCGAGGAATCTGTTGAGCCGCGCCCAATGGTTGGTCAGCCAAACGACGGTGGACACCATGTCTCCCCAGATATCGCGATCGATCCAGTCAGCAACTTTTGCCCACCAGTAGTAAAACGCGATGACCGTTGCCCCATAGAGTTCGTCGACATAAAGACGATTTGCGAGAGCCTTCCAGACCGGCGGCATTGTCTTCTCAAGAGCGTCGGGCTCTTCAGCACGCGGAGATTTGTTCCCATACATCCACCAGCCGAGACCGATTCCCAGTACGACGATCACGAAGGATGTCAGGAGGAGCATCCACCATGCCGGTTCGGCGAAGGCGTGCATCTCGACTGACGCTGCATGATTTTCCAGGAAGGCTCGGAACCATGGCCATGCGGGAGTGCCGATGATGCCTAATGCCATGGCGGAGACAGCCAGGATTGCTAGCGGCGCCGTCATTACACGCGGGCTCTCGTGCGCATGTCCGTGACCCCGATACTCGCCGAAGAAAACATAGCTGACCTGGCGAGTCATGTAGAACGCTGTGAGGACAGCGCCGAAGACGAGCATGTAGTAAGGCACGCGTGAGAGAGGCCATCCATGCGCCGATTCCAAGATCGCGTCCTTGCTCCAGAATCCCGAGAAGAGGATCGGAACTCCGCACAGTGCAAGCATGCCGACGGCGTATGAATAAAAGGTCCACGGCATGATCTTCCGCAGCCCACCCATACGGCGAACGTCCTGCTCCTCGTGGACGCCGTGAATTACAGAGCCGGAACCCATGAAAAGGAGAGCCTTGAAGAACGCGTGAGTGATGAGGTGGAACATACCCACGGCCACTCCTCCAACTCCGAGGCCGGCCATCATGTATCCAAGCTGCGAGAGGGTAGAGTAGGCCAGGATACGCTTGATGTCGTTCTGCGCAACTGCGATCAGCGCCGCAAACACAGCGGTCGATGCACCGACCCAGGTGACCACCATTAAGGCCGTTGTCGTCCCCGGAGCTTCCCCATGAGCAACCGCTCCTGCCGTCATGAGCGGGTACACGCGAGCGATCAAATAGACACCCGCAGCCACCATCGTCGCAGCATGAATGAGCGCAGACACGGGCGTTGGGCCTTCCATCGCGTCAGGGAGCCAGACATGAAGTGGCAGCTGGCCGCTCTTCCCTGCCGCGCCAGCGAAAATCAGAAGCCCGATTGCACCGGCCGCCGTGAGGCCCCAGTGCGACTGATGAACCAGCAAGCCACCAAGCGCAAGGGGTTCCATCGAGCCCGCGCCGTGATCGTAGAAAAGCAGCGTACCGGTCTGAGCAAAAAGCCAGACGATTCCGAGCAAAAAGAAGATGTCGCCGACGCGCGTCGTGATGAATGCCTTGCGTGCGGCTGCGGCGGCCGAGGGCTTGTGGTACCAGAATCCGATCAGCAGATAAGAGGTGAGGCCGACCAGTTCCCAGCACATGAAGAGGAGCAGAATGCTGTTCGCAATCACTACGCCCAGCATTGCGCCGGCAAAAAGCGCAAGGAAACAGAAGAACCTGGTGTAGTTTTCGTCATGCTCCATGTAGCCCGTGGAGTAGATGAAGATGAGCAGACCGACGAATGTCACCATCACCAGCATCACGGCCGAAAGCGGATCGAGAACCCAGCCTAGCTCAACGGCCTGTGTGCCCACTGTGAGCCACGAGAAGTTCACCACTTCGCGTACGGCATACCCATGTGACCATCCGCTTAGCACATGCGCAAAAGCGGTGATCGCGATCAGCAGCGAAATTGCCAGCGAGCCGATGGCGAGACTTGATGCCAGCTTGCGACGGGGCTGCTTCAACACAGCGATGATGCCGGCGGCGATGATGGGCAGAGCCGGAATGAGCCACAACCAGCGTGCGATCGAACTCGCGTCGATTTGAGGCGTGAACACGATAGCTTCTTGCATTACCGGTTCACCCTTTCATCCTGTTCATTTGTTCAAGGTCCGTTGTCTTGGCGTGGCGATAGATGGAGATAACAAGGCCCAGGCCGACCGCGGCTTCCGCAGCGGCGACGGCAATGGAGAAGATGGCGAACATCATGCCGCTGAGCAACTCGGGATGCGGCCCGTAACGCCAGAAGGCAATCAGGTTGAGGTTGGCTGCATTCAGCATCAGCTCAATTCCGATCAGGACCATGATGGCGTTGCGGCGTGTAAGCGCGCCCGCAAGGCCGATGGCAAAAACGAGCGCCGCGACAATCAGGTAAGAGGCGAGGGGTGTGATCATTGCTTCGCCTTCTCCTTCTCGTGCATGGCGACGATGACGGCGCCTAGCAGGGCTGCGGTCAACAGCACCGCGATGATCTCGAGAGGCAAAACATATCGGCTCATTAATGCATTGCCAATGTCATTCACGGTCACTGCTGGAACCGCCGCTTGATTTGGCAGCGCAGGAGCAGCCTGCAGCACCGCCCATCCGAGTACAGCGAACACTCCCGCTGCAATCGCAAGGCCCGCAAGCCAGCTTTTCGAGAAGACCCCATCTTTTGGGACTTCAGAACCCTTTGTAAGCAGAATTGCAAATACAACGAGGATGGCAACCGCGCCTACGTAAACCAAAATCTGGGCGAATCCAGCAAACTGCGCATCAGACGAAGGAAGAGGAGCGCGAGTCCAAGGAATGCGACCGTCAGCGCCAGTGCAGCATGGACCAGGTTCTTTAGCAGAACTGCCGCGAGCGCGCCACCAACCGCGAATGCGGAGATTAGATAAAAGACAAATCCCACGGGCCGCTCCTTTCGTCCAGATTTGGGTGCGGCGCTCCGAAAAGCGTTGAGCTACTCAGCATATCGATAGCTCCTCGGACCAAATTTCTTGCGACGCATTCCCTCGCGCCCAATGCTGACATAGGCGAGGATGAGAATCGCAGAGCACACCAGCCAGCGCAGCCAGCCCTCGCCCATGAAGCGCCAAAGACCTGCAACAAAAAGGTTGAGCAGGCACATCGGCAACACGAACTTCCACGCGAAGTTCATGAGCTGGTCCTGCCGAAGCCGGGGCAGCGTACCGCGCAGCCAGATGAAGACGCACATCGATACGAAGAGCTTGCCGAAAAACCATATCCAAGACGGAATAAATTGAAGCTTCGCAAACGGCGCCATCCATCCACCCAGGAACAGCGTTGACCCGAGCCCGGAGATGGAAAACATCGCAACGTACTCGCCGAGGAAGAACAGCGCGAATTTAAATCCGGAGTATTCGGTGTGATATCCGGCAACGAGCTCGGACTCGCCTTCGGGCAGATCGAATGGCGAACGATTCGTCTCGGCTGTCCCCGCAATCGCATACATGAGGAACGCCGCAAAGCCCCAAGGCGTGAAAATAAACCAGTGCGGCAGCCCATACGAATAGTGGTTCTGCGCCTCAACAATCTTCACGAGCGACAGGGAGCCGGCCATCATCACGATCACCACGCTCGACAGCAACAGGGCAACCTCGTAGCTGATCATCTGCGCTACTGCTCGCATGGCGCCGAGCAGCGAATACTTGTTGCGGCTTGACCAGCCAGCCATGAAGACCGACAACTCGGTCGATGCACCCATCGCGAAGTAAAACAGCAAGCCGGCGTCCATATCGACCAGGACCATGTTGCGGCCCATGGGCAGCACGGCGAAGCCCATGAATACGGTGACCACAAGAATGATCGGAGCGAGGAAATGGACAACTGCATCGGCGCTTGTCGGAACGATGTCTTCTTTGGTCAGGGATTTGATGCCGTCCGCCATCGGCTGGAGGATGCCATACGGTCCCACGCGATTCGGTCCGAGTCGATTCTGAATACGTCCAACACCTTTGCGTTCGAGAACCGTCGTCACGGCAAAAAGTGCCGGATAGAGCCCTACGATGCACGCAACGCTGATGACAACGCCGACGGGAGTTTGCCAGCTTTCAGGCAGATAACCAAGCAGCCAATGCTTCAGTAGTACAAAGATCTGGTCGAGCCTTTCGATCATGCTTTCGGCTCTCCTTCATTCAACTTCGGCGGGATATCGGCGTTCTTCTTATCTTCAGCAGTCATTGGAGCCGGTCCGTCACTTCCCGTCCCCGGCACTGGCTTTGGAGCCGCCGGTGCAGTCGCCGCAGCTGGAGCCTTCGCCACCTCCGCGGGTTTGTTTGCGGGAGCAGGTTTCGCCTCAACTGATGCAGCAGGTTTGCCAGCTGTAGGTGTTGCCGAAGCGCCGGCAGCGGGTCCGGCTGCTGCCTTTGCCGCTGCTGCTTCTGCTGCGGCCTTGGCCTTCGCCTCTACCTTGGCCTTCTCTTCAGCAAGCCGCGCGTCCACTTCGGTAGCTTCCGTCGGATGAAGTTCGTGGTAGTACTCGTTCGAGCGTGCGAGCTGTTTGCGATCGAGAAGAAGTCCGGCGAAGCGATCGTCCGTAGCCAGCTCAAACTCAGTGTTCATCTTGATCGCTTCGAACGGACAAACCTCAACGCAAATCTGGCAGCTCATGCAGACCGAAATATCGATATCGAATTTCGCCGGATAAATCTGAGGCTTGCCGACATAATCCGGCTTCTTGTCCTTGCTCTTTTCGATATAGATACACTTCGGCGGACATTCCTTTTCGCAGATCTGGCATGCGACGCAGCGAAGGCCCTTCTCCCAGTCATCACCGTCATAAACGAGGAACGGAAAGTTCCGCGAAGCCTCCGGCAGTGGCAGTCGCTCCTCCGGATACTCCACGGTCGTCATGCGTTCTTTCGAGACAAAGCTCCCGGCAAAGTTCTTCGCCGTCTCGGCCAGTCCCTTCAGAATTCCCTCACCTAGCATTCACAACTACCCCTCAGCCAGCTATCAGCTCTCAGCAATATGGTTCCCCGCACGAAAAGCTATCTGTCCACTTCCCCAAGCACAATATCAACACTTCCAAAAATCAAAACCACATCGGCCACGTTCGAGCCAAGGCACATATCTTCCAGAACCGTCAGATTGATGAAGCTCGGCGGCCGAACGCGATAACGATACGGGTTCGGACTTCCATCACTGATCAGATAAAAACCAAGTTCGCCCTTCGGCGCTTCAATGCGGCCGTATGACTCCCCGGCCTTGGGGCGGAAGTTGCGAATTTTCGCCTTCGGATCTATGACGGGGCCGCCCGGCACTTCTTTCAATGCCTGGTTCAGGATTGAAATCGACTCGCGCATCTCGAGCATTCGCACCATGTAACGGTCGTAAATATCACCATGATCGCCAAGCGGCACGCGGAACTTGAATCGATCGTAGATCCCGTAGTGATCGACCTTGCGGATGTCATAATTCACTCCCGACCCGCGGAGCATCGGCCCGCTGATGCCGGCGTTGACGGCCAGATCGGGCTTAAGCACGCCAATGCCCTGACAGCGCGCCATCAGGATCTCGTTGGTCATCAGGAAGCGCTCGAATTCATCTACAAACGCGGGTAGACCGGCAACAACCTTGCGCGCCGCCTCTAGCCATGCAGGCGAGGCATCGACGCGGCAGCCGCCGAACCGCATATAGTTGCACATCATGCGCGATCCAGTAAGGCTTTCGAAGAGATCAAGAATCTTCTCGCGTTCGCGGAATGCATACATCAGCGGAGTTCCGCTTGCGCCCATTTCCTGCAGGAGGAAGCCGATAGTCGATGCGTGATTTTGAATTCGCGTGAGCTCAGCGAGAATTACCCGCAAATATTCCGCTCGTTCCGGGACTTCCTGGCCGACCAGCTTCTCTACAGCGAGCGCATAGGCCCAGTTGTTGGTGAGCGAGCAGAAGTAGTCAAGTCTATCGGTATACGGCATAGAAGCCAGATAACTCTGGCTCTGCCCGAGTTGCTCATGGTTGCGATGCAGATAGCCGAACACTGGCTTGAGCCTGATGACTCGCTCGCCATCGAGCACCACATCCATCCGGAAGACGCCGTGAGTCGACGGGTGGTGCGGCCCCATCGCCACTTCAAGGAGTTCCCCTTCACCATCGGACTCAATCACCGGCGGGCGGTTCCAACCCGCAAGTTTCTCCGTCTTCATACCCGAAGAACTCACTGGCTTACCTCCCCGGCCGCGACCTTTGCCCTGTGCTCCTGCGCGCGCTTTAGAACATCGTCATGTGGTGTGGGCTCGTACTCGAAGTCATCGGGCTCCACGTAGTCGCGACGCATGGGGTGGTCCTTGAATTCGTCCCACATCAAGATTCGGCGCAGGTCGGGATGCCCTTTGAATACGATGCCGAAGAGGTCGAAAATTTCGCGCTCCTGAAATTCGGCTGATCGCCACACCGGCGTGAGCGACGGAAGTTCGACCCGATCCGTACGGTTCACCGTGCGCATGCGAATGATTACCGGCCCATGCTTCTTCGCAACCGAGAAGAGATGATAGATGGCCTCGAGATATCCGGGCTCAACACGCTTCCGCGCCTCCTCAACCGTCTCTTCGACGCTCTGTTCAATTCCATCCACTGTTTTGGAAACCGGACGTGTAACTTTAACTTTCTCGGTTGTCTCTCTATCGAGGTAGTCGACTCCGGTAGCGTTCGAAAGGAAGTCAAGGGCAAGATCTTCGTCGTCGCGCAGGAATTCGGCCACACTGACTGCGTGCTGGGCGTCGATAAGCAGCGAGTGCTGTGCGCTTGGCGCCGGATTCGAAATAGCCGTCACCGTCGCCCCGGGCACCGCTCTCTCGATCGCTGCCTTGATTTCCTCTACGGACTTCACCCTAAACGCTCCTGGATCCTATCCTTTTTTCGCGCTACTGAATGATCTTTGGCACCGTCCAAGTGCCGGGATTGCTTGGCGGCTCCAGATCGTGCTCGCCGAACTCAGGTACTGGGAATTCTCCGGGCGCCTGCTCATCCAAATGTCTCGGACGTTCCTCTCCCGTGAGAGGCTGCGCGTCTATTTTTTTCTGCAAGGTCATAAAGGCCTGGATCAGCGCCTCAGGCCGGGGCGGACACCCCGGAATATGCACATCGACCGGAATATATCGATCGATTCCCTTCAATACGTTGTACCCCTGCTTGAAGGGACCGCCGGAAATTGCACACGCTCCCATTGCGATCACGTACCGGGGCTCCGCCATCTGGTTGTACAGCCGAACAACCTGCGGCGCCATCTTCTTCGTTACAGTTCCCGAGATGATCATCAGGTCTGCCTGACGCGGAGAGGGACGGAACACCTCAGACCCGAATCGAGCAAGATCGTATCGCGCCATGGTCGTCGCGATCATTTCGATAGCGCAGCAAGCCAGGCCAAACTGCATCGGCCAGATCGAACTCCGGCGTCCCCAGTTGTAGAGATCCTGGATGGTCGTCACAAAGACGCCTTGCTTCCCGAGTTCAATGTTCAGATTCTGATCAACTGCCATTTTGTCGCTTCGCTCCAACGAGCCGCTAGCTGTTAGCTTTTAGCCTCATTACGCATTCCTGCCTCAGATGCGTTACGTTCGAAGCTAAGAACTAAAAGCGGGGTCGTAAGCCGTCGGCTCACGCCCATGTCAACACACCTTTTGCCCAGGCCCAGGCAAGACCTTCAATCAGCAGCAGCACGAAAACGAGCATCGAAACGCATGCCGCTGCGCCCAACCCTGTGAATGCCACCGCAAACGGCAGCAGGAAAACCGCTTCTACATCGAAGATTAGAAAAATGATTGCGTATAGGTAATAAGCGGAACGGAACTGCACCCACGCATCGCCCCGC
>Ga0105239_10006930_pt1 | contig 13071 bp, 12 predicted proteins | sample KBSC44metaG_FD_92761 | JGI IMG/M metagenome (GOLD analysis project Ga0105239, IMG submission 92761) | Corn rhizosphere microbial communities from Kellogg Biological Station, Michigan, USA - KBS C4-4 metaG | ecosystem: Host-associated > Plants > Roots > Rhizosphere > Soil | place: Michigan, USA...
TACGCGCTCCGCCCGACGTCCGAACGAATCCCTCGCAAGGGGCTTCGGTCCACGGTCCCTGGCCAGATATCGATCAAGACCTCGTGCGGACCTGTCACGCACTCCATGCCAGACCTAAAACTGTTTGCAAATTTGATCCTGACACATCCAACCCTTCCATTTGAGGGCAGTTGTCTCCCTGGGTCATGGCGAGAAGTCGAGACAGCATCGAGAAAGCTCAAGGTCGGGTTCTTGTTGACTGACGGAGTTGTACAGCCTCATCCACCCATCACTCGCGCTCTCAAGGAGTCGGTGGATAAGTTGAAGGCTGCTGGCCATGACGGTAAGTGCACATTCCAGCCAATCGGTATTCGCTGGCTGACAAACGCAAGTGGTCGAGTTCAAACTTCCTTTTGACGCGTGGGAGGCATCATTGACCACTGTAAGAGCCCTCTATATCCACCTGGACCACGTCTGACTTTCGAAAGTTTGCACTGTACTGGCAGACAGGTGCAGCTGAAGCGAATGCTAGTATTGCCGCCACGGGAGAGGAACCAATCATCCCCTATGCGAGGAATCTCGAGATATACGACACAAAGGCACTGTCGACTCAGGAGTTATATGCTGTGAGTCGTAATCAAGATTCCTTGACAAAGGCCGCCTACATATTCCCTGAAGATTCTGACACTCGACCAGCTCAACACCAAGCAAATGAATTATAAATGGGCATTTGCCGAAGCATGGCAAGATTCTATCTCCGGGGGTGGTTCGGAACGCCCCTTTGATGCTATTTTGTGCCCAGTGTCTCCAATGGCATCGATTCCCCACGACTTCCCGGTATATTGGGGTTACACCTCCCTATGGAATATCCTTGACTACCCTTCTGTGGTCATGCCGGTGAAAGACTTGGAAATTGATCCGGAGAAAGATCAGAAGGACTCGGGCTACCGCCCTCGAGAAAATCCCTTTGATAAAGATAACTGGGAGATCTGTACGGGCACACTCGTCCTTGTCGATGAAAATGACTGACTTTCTGTCTCTTTAGATGACCCGAATACGTGGAAGGGCCAGCCGGTGACGGTACAGGTCGTTGGGCGGCCTTACCAAGATGAAGAGCTGATTGCCGTCTGTGAAGCGCTTGATCGCATCATCAACAACTAGACGGGACGGGACCAGAAGTCAGGTATTAGTCTAGAGGTAGGGTCTGTGCATGCGCGCCGTGGGATGCTGAGAAAGTGCCTGACGGTCAACACCGACAAGTCTTGAGGCCGACTCGGGTTTCATTTTGCGGCCTACGACTCTTGATGTCGATTTAAGTTCCCGATAGGGTGTGCTCGATTTCCATCTGGTGTGGCTCTGTATCTGCGTTTGATGCACGCGCCGCCCTTTGAAAATCCCTGATTTTCAAAAACCTTTCCATTATTTCTCCCTCCGCAAATAACTTCGCGCTCCTATGCTTTTCAACCATGACCCTCAATTTCCCTTGGGCTCCATCATTGTCTAAACTCAGTTCCCATTCAAGGTTCAAGCGATTCTTATAACCACCCTCCACGGTTTCAACAGCTTCATCGTGTAAAATCGTATACCCAGGCTTGAGTATGACTTCGACAAAGATGGTAAAGTAGCCCCAGCCCCATCGTCGCAACTCAAAGGGGGGATGTCTCAGACTGATTTTATTGTTACGAAAAGACTTATGAAGATGAACGACGACCTCCTCGACCATAGCCTTGTTCGAGGGCCGGACGAAGAATGTCCAGTCGTGTTTGTTCTCACGCTGTGGATCCGATTGCAGATCAGAAGAAATGAACTGGCTGAGCTTGTGCGTGTTTCCAATCAGCAGAGTCAAGGTCTCGAGGGTCGACGATCCCAACAAACTGCTGACAGTCCCTTCTCCCATTCCAAAAGAGTTGTGGTAGATGTGCAGAGATCGAGCCTGCAGGGACTCTTGAAGGAGCGAATCGAAGAATACTGTGGTGAGGCCTCCACATAATGGACAGATGATCTCCTGATCATTCCTTTGACTATCGCTGGTGGGAAGGTCGTTATATTTGAGGGGAACTGTCACCAGGTCAGACGACACCACGGAGATATCGGTCCAGTCAATGCAATTTTGGCAAAAGGTATGTCCACATCCCGTGCTGATTGGGGTGTATAAAGGAGAAGAGCAAATAGGGCAGAGCTCATCCGATGGTCCCATGTGATCACCCTGAGAAAAGGCCAGGGTCAGCGAATGTGATGATTTTAAGCTCTCTAAGCTTGCCCAGTCACTCGTGTTGAGTGTGAATATAGGCTGATGATGACTTGAGATTCTTTGAATGTCCACAGTCCAGAAGCGCTCATATATCAGCTCTTTTCTCTCAATATTAATGAAGACGTTGAGACTGTAAAGTAAGACCAAAATTCCCTTGCTTCGATGGCCATGAACGGCCCAATATGAGTTATCCGTCCTATCGCGGTCTTCTTTAGCGACAAATCCACCCATTGCAATGTCAAATTTCGGGCTAGTCCACGATATCAATGACATCCAATCACTGCTCTCGTAGCCTTCGAGTGGTGGTGGAACAGGCATGCTTTTTGAGTCAAAGTAGATGCATAGCCTCGGATTGAAATCGAAATCGAAACCAAGTCTCAGTCGGATCACGGAGGAGGGTGTCCATGCATCTTTGACGCTCAATACAGCAACGGTCCCATAAATGCCAGACGAAAGGGCGATAGTTTTTCTACTACTGTCGAATGGATTGTGGCTAGCAACTGTCATGCGAGGTATACCATCATGTCCCGGTTCGAAGATCGGACTGTTGGCAAATCGTAGAATTGGTTGGCAACGACGGTTGAAGGAGTTGGGGGAATTCTGGACTACAATGACGCGAACTCGCCGATGTCCTGCATCCGACCGTCTCCACAACTGCGTGCTAGTTCCATCGACCACTTCCCGGACATACTGGCCGTCTTTATCTGTCTGCCTCAAATAAATGGAGATGTAGCCTGAACTGTCGGGGTCCAATCCGTATGGTAGCCCCGTGTAGCAGTTCAACTTTGCTTGGTAGGTATCGATAGAGCAAGGGCTCAGGGGAAGGTCAATGGACAAGCCCATGTTTGTCATGGCAAATGGTTGCTGCGTTTCGGAGGTTTGAGGTGAGGTAATGTTGCCACACAGAGCAAATGCAAACGGAGATTTGGCCAGCAGCCCGCCCTGGTGTTCATGAATCACATCGTACATTTCAGCCTTGTCGTACTCGGTGAGGATGCCCGGCCATGCAAAGATGGAATGGTCGCCAGAAGACTTGATAATCTCTTCCTGCAGCCGCGTGAATGCCTTTTCGCCTTCACCGTACAGCATCGGCATGTTGACTTCGAACAAACCCATTAGACTATATGCCTGGTCTTCGAGGCGAGTCGTTTCTCTGTGCGCAGCCCACGACATTCTCTGCGCTATCGAATATGCGCTCGGATGTTCCCCAAGTAGCACATCAACAGGAATCTTCGTGACGTCTGAGACGTCCTCCACCATTTGTCTCTTGGTTCCCATAGCCGTCCAATCACTGTCATAAAATTCAACATGGTTGGGAGCAATAAGTTCTTGGAGTGTCCAGCCTCTCTTAAACCATTCACTTTCTGCGAGAGGCCAAGAATTCTCAAGGTTGACATCGCAAAGAAATGCATAGCATTTTGTCGCATTCTGGTACCATCGATACATGGAATTTATCGCCTCCGACAGCTCGGCGCTACTCCCTTTGTCGATGCAACACGTATCAATCCAGCAATGTGAAAGCCCATCCAGTGCGCAGTGCTTGCAAAAGTCCTTGATTTTGACGAACCCCTTCTTCTTGGTGGCAACCCCTGCAAGCATGTCCTGATAAGACACCTCTTGGGATTCCCACCGATGAGACAAGATTCCATACTTTGGCGTTTCGCGCTCATCTGCAAATTCCTCAAAGGCTAAAGAGTGGACTTTCAACAGACGCATTCTGCGTTCGCGGCGTGTCGAAATGGACCAAGTACGTTCTCCGGCTCTAGATCATGACAAGACTGACAAAGCGATAGCACAACTGCCATACACTGCTATAGATCTAATCGTCCCCTGGAAGTTGTGTCGCTAGCAGCAGGTAACGTTTGAAGCTGAGGTATGGGAGTGCAGGATAAGTTAATCAATCACCCGCGCCGCTTGAGTGGCACCTCCCGTTGTGGAAAATGAAATATAGAAATAAGCAATCGCAAGAGGCTGGGAATGACAAACAGACTGCAAAAAGGCCAGATTGGTCTCTGAAGACTTTTCCTAGCTTCCCGGGATTGACATGGAAGTAATCGATGCGAAGTCTTTCGGATGGGTACCTTGCGACGAGGTGGCTAGAGGTCGAGCTCAAAAAATAACAGTGTCCAGAGGGCGGTCGCAGACTTAAGCTTCAGCCTTGGCAGGTGGGGTAACACAGGGGGCGTCGAGGATGGGTGATATCGCGCCTCTAAATAGACTAAGCTTCTAGATGCTAGGTTACCAGGTCTCCCAGTTCTTATAGGTAACAGTAATGCCGAAGCGTGTCCTTGGTTGCGGTACGCGGGCAGATTACAGGTTCAGCGTTGGAAAGCTAAGTACGAAAGGTTCTATATACATTTTAATGGTAACTTTCCATATTCGTCAACACACTGAGCGCCATCTCCATTTAGACACACGGTTTGCAGCCTGTAGCCTCGCAAACTTCGATTTCTGAACGTGGTTTATGCATCACGGTACTCAACATGCGCACTCTCTTTCTCTTCCTCGGCATCGACCTGGTCCTTCTCTCCTCGAGCGCCCGCATTCTGATGGCCATAAATCTCTTCCTGGTCACCAAAAAGCTGGGCGACTTCCTCCAACGGCATTCCCAGGGTATTCGGATACAAGAACCAGAGGACCGCAGTCGCCACATAGCCGGGGATAAAGAATACCATGTAGAATTTGTAGCCGATGGTGGCAAATGCGGTGGGCGCAACCTGAAGCCACAGAATGTTGATTGCGCAGATTGTTGCGACGCCGACCACCATGCCTTTGGCGCGGATTTGGTTTGGGAAGATTTCGCCTAGGAAGGCGAACTGCACGCCGTCGAGGCCGAGCTGGTAGAAGCAGTTCAGCAGGTAGATCATGGCGATGACGGCGTTGAGAGCTGATCGATTCGGATTCTGAAGGGCATCCTGGGATGCGAACTTCCCGATCAAACCACAGACGATAGTTAGACAGACGGCGCATCCTCCGACGCCGAATGCCAGGAGTTTCTGACGAGGGAAGCGGTCGATGATCAAGAATGACATGAAGCCTGTGGTCAGGGCTACGAAGCACCATCCCATCTGGAATATTAACTGCTTGTTTGTGTCGTAGCCGAGTGAACCGTAGATGGTCGGTCCGTAGTTATTGACAACGAGGATGCCACTTGTATGAATTGACAGGGCCATTCCGGAGGCGAGGATCGTGCGCTTGCGATAGCTCTTCTTCGCTATCATGGACCACCACGAGCTGACGAGCTGACGGTCAATTTCGATGGATCGCTGGATCTGGATAGCCTCGACCTCGGCCTCTTCAGGTTGATGGACTCTCGCAAGCACCTTCTTCGCTTCTTCGTAGTGGTCTTGCATCATGAGCCATCTTGGAGACTCAGGCATCCACCACAAGTTGGGGATCAGGATGAGAACCCAGAGCGCTTGGAAGATCATGGGACCTCGCCAACCCCAGTTATTCTCCTTGGGAAGGTGATAGAAACCGTAACCGAAGACCGTGGCCAATGTGTAGCCCAAGAGAAAGCCAACGTTGTGGCAGTCAACGAAAACACCGCGACAGCTGGGTGGAGTCACCTCGTTCATCCAGATGGGGATTGCAGTGACGATCATAAATGCTCCCCAGCCGGCGACGAAGCGGAACACAATGAACATCTCGATATTGACGCTGGATGTGAGGCCGATGGCAGCAACGAGGTTCACAAAGGCTGAAATTGCGATGGCCTTCTTGCGTCCCAGTCTATCAGATAGATATGATACTGTCCAAACGCCGAGAAAACCCCCAGCCTGGTAGAGGCCATTAGTTGTGGCGATCAGCTGGGTAGCATTGCTGCGTGTGTCGAGCCGAAAGTAGGAGATGAAAGAAGGCTGGGCCAAAGTAGTCGAAATGATTGAGGCACTGTATCCGTATTCGATGGACCCAAAGGACATGATAAGCACAATAAGGACATTGTACCAGCGAAACTGACGCTTGGTCGAATGCTGCAAGGCTGTGTGGCTGCATGGCTGCATGTCGCTGTTGACTGCCATTATTTCTGCTGTTACAGAGGCGTTTTAGAGTATCGGTGAGATGTGGGAGACCAATTTTGATTGCTCTTTCCACTCAAAAGGAATTGGAGAGAAAGATTAAGCATCGACTTGAGGAAGGGGCCGGGTTGGACTATATATCAAAATTTGCAGCTACCCCAGGTTCGGCAATGAAGCTGGGGAGTCTGGGGATGTTTGTTGCCCTACGCATTCTGTCTGTCTGGGGAGAAAATGGTGTATAGTGAAAGGTTAAGTTGTACGTTCCGAGGGTATCGTGTGCTCAACGGCATGGGCAGCTGGACACTGCTGTCTACTGACGAATCTTCAAAAAGGGTAACCAACCTCGGATGACCGGAGTAGTCGATAGCCGCGGTCAAGAGATGAGCAGGGCCTAGATTGAGGCTGATGTTCAACATTGAGAAGACAAAGACAGGCGGATATGGTGCTGTTCGCAGATGACCTAACAAATTTCAAATATGGTATACGGTTTGTACACGACCCTTACTGCCCTTCTGGGACTGCGCTCATTTCTTACTGAGCCGAATCTCGAATGAACAAGGCCTGGACGTTGCAGTACGACTTCAACCCGTCAATGCCCCCCCATTCAAAGCCAACTCCACTCTCCTTGTGCCCGCCAAATGGTGCCAAAGGACTTCCTTCTTGGTGAGTATTAATCCACACACTTCCGGCCTCGAGCTGACGGGTAATGCGAGTAGCCTCGCCTAGGTCACTAGACCAAACTGAAGCCCCAAGCCCCATCTTCGTGTTGTTCGCTCTCTTGATCACATCTTCCTCTGATCGCCATGTCATCAGCGGGACGGTGGGACCGAACGGCTCATCTGTCACGATTCGCGAATTATCCGGGGGCTGGTCGATTATAGTAGGCTCGATGAAGTAGCCAAGGGTTCGGCGTGTCGCCCTTGCACCCACGGCGACGTGCCAACTTGAGGGGTTGATGTCCTCCAGGAAGCCTTTGACTTTCTCATATTGCATTTGGTTTTGCAGCGGCCCCAGAAAAACATCTGTCTCATTGCCATCCCCGCTCTTGATTTATTTCGTAAATTCCACGATATGATCTCGGAATTCTTTGTAGCTGCTCTCGTGGACATATATACGCTTGATGGCGGCACAAACTTGGCCAGAGTTGAAGAAAGATAGCCTCCCAATCTATTTGAAGATTTTAGCGGTGAGATACTTAAAAGCTGTAGTTGAGGGCTCACCGTTCTGGCTACTGCTTCCACGTTGACATCTTTACAGACAATCGCCGGGTCATTTCCCCCGCTTGTGGTACAACCTTAGCGGGGTCGGTAGTTAAAGTAATCGAGGTCCTCACTTACAGCTCGAGTGTGATCCGTTTCAAGCTCTGTGCAGCACTTGCCATCACACGTTTACCAGTGACTGTAGAGCCCGTAAAACTGATCTTATCAACACCGGGATGGGCTACAAGCCAAGGCCGTAGTTCCTCATCTCCGCTAAGGACTTGGACGACTCCGGCTGGGAAGTACTCCTGAGCAAGCTCGCCTAATTTGAGATTGCAATAAGGCGCATATGGGGACGGCTTGATTATGATGGTGTTCCCTGTCACTAGAGCCGGTGCCAGTTTCCCACAAGCGAGATGGACGGGGAAATTCCATGGCACTATCGCACATACACATACGACGCCAAGAGGGGTATATCGCTTGAGGGTCTTTTGATGGCTAATTTCGTCCGCAGCAATGATCTCCTCGGATAGCTCCAGATTACTGAGCTCGCGAAGCCACAGTATTCCAGCGCCGACTTCCTCTCGAGCGAATTGAACCTGGTGCAATGAGCGATTGGACGATGGCTGAGCAGTGATTGAAAAGCTCTTACCGGCTTCCCCTGCTCTTTTGTGAGTAACTTGGCAAAGCCGCCCAGGTGAGATTCCACAGCATCAGCGAATCGATGTATTGCTGCTCGTCGCTCGCCATACGGTTTCTTGGACCATGTTTCGAATGCGGACCTTGCGGCAGTTACGGCCTCGTTAACATCAGCACGAGTCGAACCGGGACTTCTGGATTCGGTTCTTCTGTTGCAGGGTTGAGTGAGTGCCGGGTCTTCTTCGACGTTCTTCGGTGTCCCGCAATCGTGGTTACGAAATAGTTAGAAAGATCCAACGATGGCGTATTTACTGAGCCCATGGCGACTGAAGTCGAGATTGACGTGGGGGAGATCGATGGCATCAACAGCTGGAATTCTCCCAGAGTGCCACAAAGTGAAATGTATAAGTTAGTTGTCCTGCTCACCTTTCGACATTCAGCATGTGAATGTAATAGAAATCACCACGAAATCCTTGGCCCAGACATGGCATTCTGTTGGACCACCCATGCTGATTGTGACAAATCTCTGATCGGCAAAAATATTCATCTCAACTTTTCCGCCGAACTTCAATCCGAGGTGCGTGGCGTAGGCAATCGTGGATCCAAGGACAGAGACATTAGGAGACCTGCTGAAGTTGCAACGACGAGTGCCTGACACCCTCATTTTCGGTATCGGCGCTGTTGCCGTTCAGGAGTCTCGGCATCATCGAGCCAGCTAAAATTGCCCGTGGTGTCATCTTCCTCGGGTAGTTACCCTTTATGGCCATATCCTTCACTCCACCACTCGCCCCTCTATGGAGGACAAGGCTCTCGTTCCATGGAATTCTCCTTCAACACCACCTGAAAATGTCCTCTCAGACAGCCAGTGTCTTGGGTTTGACTGTGGACGCTTTGGGGGAGGGAGATGACTCGGGACACCCACCCATGTCTGTGTTCTAGAGCCCCTCGAACCGTCGAAGGCTGGAATACGTACAATCATGCCTTGCGGACGCTTCACTATTAGGACCGCGGACGAGTGCCGCACCATGTAAGTACCATTGTGCCTCGGACAGCGGGCGTTGCTATTGTGATCGAGGCATAGATATAGCTGAATTTCCTTGACCGCCGCCATGGACTAAAGTCATTGACTCTACAATCACATCTATCGCAGCATCCTAGCCAGAGAAACAATGCCTTATCTCCAAGGATCTTCATATCATTTATCCCAAGACCGGGTCCGGGACGTGCCTCAATGCACACCCAGGCCAATACGCATTGTCCACGTTGGCATGGGTGCCTCAGGCTTACTGTTTGCGCACAAAGTCCAGAAGTATCTCCGAAATTGCGAGTTGGTGTGTTATGAGAAGAACGATTCCATCGGGGGGACTTGGTATGAGAACAAATATCCTGGCTGCGCATGTGATATCCCAGCACATACTTATACCTTTCCGTGGTACCCAAATACCGAATGGAGTGGATACTATAGCTACAGCGACGAAATTGAGGCTTACATGTCACGCTTTGCGAAGGAGCATGATGTGGAAAAGTATGCGGTCCTGAACACGAAAGTCATGTCCTGCGAATGGACTGGTGATAAATGGAAAGTCAGTTTACAGCGCAAAGATGGATCAACGTACAGAGACACCTGTGACGTACTGGTAAATGGAACTGGAATCATCAACCAATGGAAATGGCCTTTAATCGAAGGCTTGGAGGATTTTCAAGGAGTACTGGCGCATTCTGCAAACTGGCCCAAGGATCTGTATGCGAGATCTCCAGTTAACTTCAACATCGATGGACGCTGACACTTTTCGCTTCTAGGGATTGGAAGAACAAGAACGTGGGTGTCATTGGATCAGGATCGAGTTCGGTCCAGATGGTGCCTCAATTCTCTAAGACCGCAAACCAATTGACTGTCTTCTTACGCAACCAAGCTTATATTGGACCCCAGATTGGTTCAAACATATCCAACAAAGAGGCAGATCCCGATGCGATGGAACCTGAAGCCGCTGGTAGACATATATATACCGACAAGGAGAAACAGCGTTTCAGAGATGATCCAGAATACCATTTAAGATATAGACGGGCGATCGAAAAAGCTGTTGTCGGCGGCTTTCAAGCGTTCTATCGAGGAAGTCAAGCCAACCTGACTGCCAAAGACACCATGCAGGCAACCATGGCAGCAAAACTGGCGAAACGGCCTGATTTGGCTAGCAAATTGATACCTTCGTGGAGCCCCGGATGTCGTCGACTGACGCCAGGAGAAGGCTATTTGGAAGCATTGGTGTCCGACAACGTGACCACCACATTTTCCGATATATTGAAAATCATTCCTAATGGAGTGTTGACGGCCGACGGCATCGAGCACAAAGTCGACATCCTCGCATGCGCGACCGGATTCCACGTCCAGTACACACCGCATTTCACAATTAAAGGCATCGGCGGACGGACAATGCAAGAAGCGCAGCCTGAAGCTTACGCCTCTATCGCCATCCCGGGCTATCCAAATTACTTCGTGGTGAACGGGCCTCGCGGCAATTGGGGCCAAGGCTGCGCTCTACCCAGCCACGACGTGCAAGCGGATTATATTATCCAGTGCTGTCGGAAGATACAGGAAGAGAATATCGTGACGATGCAGCCGAAGGAGAACGTCACTACCCAGATGAACCAGTACATGGACGCATGGCATGCGAAATACTCAGTCTGGGCAGAGGAGTGCAGGAGTTGGTATAAGGTTTGTCCTCGCCATCATCGGTCTCAATAACCCCCAGTAAAGTACTGACTAACCTCGTTTCCTCCACCAACTAGGACGGCAAACCAGATGGAAGAGTCTACATCTGGCCAGGCAGCTTGTACCACCACTTGAAATTCCTCAAGAGACCACGCTTCGAACACTTTGACATTGAGTACCAAGAGCCGGACAATATCTTTGCGTTCTTGGGCAATGGATTGACGATCACGGAGGAGAAGTACGGTGATGATATGCCGGTGCCGTATCTTCGCAACGATGAAGACGCGCCGTGGGAGATTGAATGACCCCAGGGGAGGTTCATCGAATTTGTAGGGGAGGCTGTGGATGTAGATATAGTGGTGGTGCACTCATAGATCACGATGACCTGTTCAAACGTTCTAGATCAGTATCCATACTGTAAGTCCTAACCTGTGCCTAGCACACCGTGTCACTCATCGCCAGCCGCACGAAGGTTGCGAAAAGAAATGCACCGTTTACGGGGACTGCATTCCACGGCCTAGGAGCAATATCCGAGTGTTATTTAGACTGTCAAATGGGGAAAGTAGGTTGCCGAGGCAAAGTTTTATGCCGTATTTAGTTTTCAAGGTTTTCTAGTCCGTACATCTGTCGATAGCTCTGCTCTTATCTCACGAACATGCCGCTAAGGGGGAGTATAAGTTTGACACGTTACCTGGTGGCCCATTTATTCTACATTACCAATTTCAAACCGTTCGGTCTTACAATGAAAGCTGCACGTTACTACGGCAAGGAAGACATTCGAGTCGAGGATGTTCCGATTCCGGAGCCAGGACCAAATGAGTGTTTAGTCGAAGTAGAATGGGCGGGCATCTGCGGCACTGACCTACACGAATATCTTGCTGGTATTTCCGCGTCGTTCTCAAGTGGCGTATGTGGAGCGCTGACTAAACACTTGTCAAGGGCCCATTGGAATCCCGACACCAGAGCGTCCACATCCGTTGACAGGAGGTTCAATACCAATCACTCTCGGTCATGAATTTTGTGGGAGGATCAAGACCGCCCCTGCTGGTTCAAGATTCAAAGTCGGACAGGCTGTCATGGTGGATCCTCACGTCCCGTGTTTCCAGTGCTTCTCATGTATGGCCGGGAAAGATCACCTGTGCCATCGCTTGGCATTCATGGGTTCAAGCGGCACCAGAGGCGGAGGGGGGTTGTCGGAATTTGCTGCCGTGAATGAGCGAATGGTTTATCCTATTCCCGACAACATAAGGATCGAGGACGCAGCGGTCATCGAGCCTCTGGTTGTCGGACACCATGTGGCGAACTGTGCAGGTGTAGATCTTGCAGGCCTGGATGTCCTGGTGGTTGGTAGCGGCCCTATCGGGTATGCGTTGTTTCTGGTGCTCAAGGCTCGAAAGGTCCGTCAAATCCTGGTAAGTGAGCCAACAGTGGTCAGACGGCAGCGGGCGGCAGAGCTGGTAGATATGACGATCGATCCTCGAAAGGAGGACGTGGGATCGGTCTGCCGAAAGGCAACCGGAGGCAGGGGCGTCGATGTTGTTTTTGATTGCGCTGGTATCGAGGCGGGTTTGAAAGCAGCGTTCGATGCCTTGACGCCTGGAGGAACACTGGTTAATGTGGCCCAATGGGAATTCCCTGTAAGTTACTGCCTGAGAGGGTGAAGCCATGTTAACATCGGGGCTCTAAGATACCCGTGCCGTTCTACCCATTCTTCCTGAAGGAGGTCAAAATCCACAGCTCGTGCTGTTACAACGAGGCGGATTTTCGAGAGGTGATGGGGATGGTGGCAAGGGGTGAGCTGAATGGGTTTGAGCGCATGGTGACGAGCCGCATCTCTATCGACGATGTGGTTGAAAAGGGGTTCCTGGAGTTGATCAACAACAAGGACAAACAGGTGAAGATTCTAATCTCTCCTAAGAAATATCTGATCGCCAACGGAACGTAGCCTCTGTATCAGACAGGTCTAGGCGTGCTTGGGAGCGACTTGCTTGACGACTCGACCTGGTGTGCCTTCAAGGATGAAGCCTCACTTTGCCTTGATGCACTGTGGCGCATGTCGAAGCGAAGGATTAACTACTCACATAGTTACACATAGGCGATTAGCCTCCAGACGACCTTATATGCTTGGCAACCCCGCGAGACCCCCCCCCCCCCCCCCCCCCCCCCCCCCCCCCCCCCCCCCCCCCACAAAAAACACCACCTCCCCCCCCCAGCGCCACAACCCCCCCCCCCCCACCACCCCCCACCACCCCACCAAAAACGACACACACACCA
>Ga0105239_10006931_pt1 | contig 13070 bp, 4 predicted proteins | sample KBSC44metaG_FD_92761 | JGI IMG/M metagenome (GOLD analysis project Ga0105239, IMG submission 92761) | Corn rhizosphere microbial communities from Kellogg Biological Station, Michigan, USA - KBS C4-4 metaG | ecosystem: Host-associated > Plants > Roots > Rhizosphere > Soil | place: Michigan, USA...
CTTCCGTTGACCATAGTTGTATTCGTTCGCTGCTTCTTTACCATCCTGGCATTCTGTGTATAAAGTTTCACTATAATCAGTAAAGCCTTCATGCACCCACATATCGGCAATATCGTTGGTGGTAATGTTATTCGCGAACCATTCGTGACCGCTTTCATGAACAATAATGTAATCCCATTTCAATCCCCATCCGGTACCAGATAAATCGCGGCCTAAATATCCATTCATAAACTTATTGCCGTATGCCACTGCGCTTTGATGCTCCATGCCAAGATGCGGTGATTCAACAAGCTTGTAACTATCTTCATAAAATGGATAAGGCCCGAACCAATGTTCAAAACAAGCAAGCATTGTTTTGGCTTGCGTAAACTGGCGTTTTGCTTTAGCGAGATCTTCCTGCAATACCCAGAAACTTAAATCAAGCTTACCTTTTTCTCCGTTAAGCTCATCCGTAAAATTTACATACTTACCTATATATGGAATGATGTTATAATTGTTGATTGGATTCTTTACCGCCCATTTATAAGTAGTAAGGCCATTCTGTTTTGTTGTTTCCACAAGTCTTCCATTGCCAACAGCAACAAGTGTATCAGGCACAGTAATACTAAGTGATGCGCCGTTATCCGGCTCATCGCTTTGATGATCCTTACAAGGGTACCAAACGCTTGCACCCAGTCCCTGGCATGCAACACTCATCCATACATTACCTGTACTATCTCTCTTCCATATCCAGCCGCCGTCCCAGGGTGGTCTGATAGCTTCACGAGGTTTACCATGATAAGTAATGGCAATGCTCTTTTTATCTCCTTTATTCAGTGTTTTATCAAAATAAACGTACCATGCGTTGATGTCAATTTTTTCAAACTTAAGATTTGAACCGTCTGCTTCCACCTTATCAATCTCCAGTGGCTGCTGCAGATCTATCTGCATCTTTTTTTGTGAAGATGTAATTACTTCAAAGCTTATCTCAGTTACGCCCTGTATGGTTTTAGTATTGTAATCAGGCGTTACCTGAATGTCGTATTTCAACACATTCCACCATGCTCTTTCTGGTGATATAGTTCCGCGCAAGGTATCTGAATGAGTAAAAGCTTCTTTTTCCATCATCAATTGTCCTTTACAGGCAAAGCCGGAAAGTATGGCTAACGTTAATAGTAGTGAGAATTGCTTCATAAAATAAAAATAGGATATTCGGGTATATGTATGCCGATAATTACATAAAGAAAGTTAGCAGAATGTTGAGTGCTCTCGGCCGCCTTTCCATATACGAAATAAGAAACGTGATATTGGTAGCCTGTTTTATTGCAGGCTGTAACAGCCAAAACATTTCTGACAAAAAAGCTTTTATTTATAATGAAACAACAGGCATTGCAACCCTTGATCCTGCATTTGCAAAGAACCAGTCAATTATGTGGGCGGTTCATCAGCTTTACAACACTTTGGTAGAGATAGACACCGGCCTCAATATTGTTCCATCACTTGCCAAAAATTGGGACATTAGCAGCGACAGGCTCACCTATACTTTTCACTTAAGAACAGATGTTTTTTTTCATGATAATGCAGCTTTTTCAAATGGCAAAGGAAGGAAGATGATTGCGCCTGATATTGTATATAGCTTAGGCAGGATTAAAGATAAAAAAACAGCCAGCAGTGGCGCATGGATATTTAATAACCGCATTGCGGAAAACGGCTTTATAGCATTGGATGATTCTACTTTTCAGCTAAAATTATTGCGGCCTTTCCAGCCCATACTTGGCATACTGAGCATGCAGTACTGCAGCATCGTAGCCAAAGAAGCAGTGGATAAATATGGTATCGATTTCAGAAGAAATCCATGTGGTACCGGCCCATTTAAATTTAAGTTTTGGGAGGAAGGCCAGGCACTCGTTCTCGAGAAGAACGAACACTACTGGGAAAAAGATGAACGGGGTAATAACCTGCCATATATCGATGCCGTCAAGATAAGTTTCTTTGATAATAAGGCCACTGAGTTTCTTCAGTTCAGGCAGGGTCGCCTTAGTTTTATCAATGACATAGACCCTTCTTTTAAAGATGAAGTGCTTACCAAAAAAGGCGTACTTAGAAAAGACTGGCAAAACAAAATTGTGTTGCAAAAACATGCCTATCTCAACACAGAATATTTTGGAATTTTGGTTGATGAAAATAACCCGCTTGTTAAAACATCTCCGTTAAAAATAAAAGCGGTGAGGCAGGCGATGAACTATGCGTTTGATCGAAGAAAACTGATGATGTATATACGCAACTCTATTGGCATACCCGCCGAAAGCGGTATTGTGCCCGATGGATTGCCATCTAAAAATGTTCAGTTGGTAAAGGGATATACTTACAACCCTGCTAAAGCATCTGCTTTATTAAAAGAAGCAGGCTTTGAAAACGGCAACGGATTGCCGGTCATTAAACTGCTCACTATTCCTATCTATGAAGACATTGCAAGTTTTTGCGCAAAACAAATGGAAGAAGCAGGAATAAAAGTGCAGGTAGAAGTTGTGCAAAAAGCTTTGTTGCTTGAACAGACTGCAAAATCGCAAGCAACCTTTTTTCGCGGTAGCTGGATTGGGGATTACCCTGATGCAGAAAATTATATGGCGATGTTTTACAGTAAGAATCCTGCACCGCCAAATTACACAAGATACAGTAACCCTGACTTTGATGCGTTGTATGAAAAGGCATTAATGGAGACCAATGATTCTTTGCGCTATAGCCTCTACAGGCAAATGGATCAGATAGTGATAAACGATGCGCCTGTTATTCCTGTATGGTATGATGTTGCCATTCATCTTGTAAACAAAAACATTACAGACTTTGATGCAAACGCATTAAACCTGCTTGAACTAAGAAGAGTGAAAATTAATGAGTGAGCTATATTTGTTATTCTTTTAAAACTTAACTGTAGGGCATTTTACCGCTTTGCCGTTGCTGCTGTATAAACCTGTTTTTACAAGAGATAATTCATAAGCACCTCTCGACTGGTTATAGTTCTTTAATGAAGATGTGGTGGCATCATAATTTACGGTAAGCTTAAAATCGCTGAATTGATACCCAACCATAGGAATAAATGCATCGTTGGCGCGGTAGTAAAGACCGCCAATCAACTGCGTGGTGCCATCTCCGCTTAAGTTGTAATTGGCGTTCATGCCCAGTACAGTTTCCCAGGCATTGCCCATCTTACTTATGTATGCATTAGGATTAACAATCCACTGGTCGTTCAGTTTAAACATGCCATTAAGAAAGAGTGTAAAACGAACCGCCAAGCGCTGATCTGATATAGAATTAGAAGCAAAGAATGATTCTTTTGGTGTATTAATATGAGCGGCGCTTAATCCTACATTGAAATAAGAATTATCAGAAGGAAAATAGGCATAGTTCATACCTGCCTGCAAATCGAAATAACTTACACTACTGTATAAAAAAGGTTCCCCATTCGGAACGGTAATATCGAAAAACTGACCGTTCCACTGGTTGTCAAAAGTAAGCTTGCTAAAATCGACCCGCTTATTACTATAGCCACCGGTAAATCCTAAACTAAGAAGACTGTTAAGACCAAGCAACTGATGGTATGCAACCGAACCATAAGCACGTGTAGAAGTCAATCCTCCGCTACCTGCAACATCACGCAATAAGGCACCGCCAACGCCAAGCCATCCATTATCAAACTTATTGTTGAACAACTGTGCATCACCCCATACGCTCATGGTTTTATATGGATTATTAATAACACTCGACCATTGGTTGCGGTAGTTAATTCCCACACGCCAGTCAACATCAGGTGCAAAGCCGGTGTTTGCCGGGTTTACAAGCAATGGCGCATTAAAATACTGCGAGAAATGTAGATCCTGGCTATACGCCGTAATTGTTAAAGCAACCGGTATAACCATCAGGGTGCATGCCTTGTAATACTGTAATAATCTTTTCATAAAACCATCCTCCTTCTCCTTATTTATACCGAACATTAATTCCCCTTATATCATGTTCTATATTCAAAAAATATCTACTCTTAAGGTACGACAATAAAGCCACATTCATTCTTTTATTCGGCAAGCTAAGTACACAAAAAAATTTCTGCCATTCGTTTCTCTATCGTGAAATATTTGATAAAACGCCAGGCTTAATTTTCTACTACCTTAATAACGTTATATCACCCCTCTTTTGGTATTTCTTGCCGTCTGTAAATTCAACATCCAGGATATAGGTATACACTTCCTGGGGTTGCAAAACGCCTTTATATTTTCCATCCCATCCTGTCTTTTGAGAATTGCCCAGGTATATTAAAGCTCCCCATCGGTTATATATTTTCCAGGACATCTTACTTATACCATATCCTTTAACGTATATGAAATCATTAATACCATCACCGTTAGGTGTAAACGCATTCGGAACATCTACCAATGGTACAATAAGCGCCTGCACATACTGGCAAGTTGTATCTGTACACCCATACTGGTTGTATGCAATTAAACATACGTTGTAAGTACCTGTGGCGTTGTATATGTGCGTAACTATTGTATCTCTTCTTACAGTAATAAGCGAATCGCCATCACCGAACAGCCATTTGTATGAAGTTGCGCCGATGGAAGAATTGGTAAATGTTGTTTGCTTGTTCTCTTCCGGCTGAACAGGCGTATAGCTAAATGCAGCCGTAGGTTTCGGGCTAACAACAATGGTTGTAGATGTTGAATCTATTTTATTACAGGTAGAAGTGTCAGTCACCACGAGCTTAACAGTGTAAGTACCCGGCGTTGAATAAGTATGCACAGGATACTCTTGGGTGGAAGTGGTACCATCTCCAAAATCCCAGTTAAACTGCTGGCCCGCAAGGGAAGTATTATCAAATACAGCATCATAAGGAGCACAACCAAACGGCGGTGTTTGAAACTGTGCTTTTACATTCGTTGCAATACGCAATATAGCTGTATCCGCATCCGGGTAATTGCAGTAAGAAGTATCTACAAGATTAAGGATAACGGTGTACCTGCCTGTCGCAGCATAAGTGTGCCTCACAGGAGGCAACAGGCCTGCTGTTAATTTTGTTCCGTCACCAAAGTCCCAGACAAAACTTGTATCATTAAACGGAACGGAAGCAGGTGCTGTTGATGTATTTGTGAAAAGATAATTTAATGAATCACATGGCTGCAATTTCTGCGTAAGGAAAGACAAATTTGCCCTGTTATTTTTTACGATGATATGCGTGTAAGACGTATCAGCAATATTACAGGACGCGGAATCCACTGAAATAAGCATCACTGTAAAAGTGCCAAGATTATTAAATGTATGGCTGATAGAAGGCGTAGTTGTCGTGGCCCTTGGCGTGTTATCGCCAAAGTCCCAGATATAAGATTTTGCATTAGCGATAGTATCTGTAAAATCTACTGTTAAAGGAACGCAACCCACCGTATCACGCGGAACGCCGTTAATAGAAGAGCGTATGCCTGATGCCACACCAGCAAGTTCAAAAGCTATTTTAACCATACCAAGATTACACTTGGCACCAGTTGCTGCAAGGTTGGTTGGGCCCCATACACCGGGTGTTATAGGGAACGTTCCTTCTTTACGGCAATTGGCACAAATGGCCGTATATATTACCCCAAGCTTATCAAAGCGACTGGTACCGCCATCCACGTGATCACCCAGGCCACCGCGCTCTCCAAAGAAAGAACCATATAATTGTTCTGTTGCATTTTTCTTCAATACAAAGTAATAAAAGTCGCTGCCATCTGTTGATTTCTGAATAGCATTTGCCGTCACAGATAATCCGGTAGTAAATGCGTTAGGATAACCCATCTCCTGGTCAATACCTCCTCCCCAGCCAGATACATATACATTCTCACAACGATCTACAAGAAAAGCCACAGGAGAGATATCAGGCACCTTACCGCCCTTACCAAATACAGTAGAATATTCCCAGCCGGAAATATCCGGTTTCAACTTTGCGATAAATTGTTTTCCCTTTGCCTGGCTAAAGGCTGCATTAATCACAGGCCAGCCATCACTTGTTGTGGTACCCATTACATAAGGGAAGCCAAACTTATCAAACTGTAACCCATATAACATGTCGTTACCATCCGTACCTACATAAGTTGATTTAATTAGCGTGCTTCCATCATTACTTATTATAGAAACAAAGCCGTCACAGTCGCCTCCCTTATAAGTGTTGTATAGCACACTGCCATTGCCTGTTCCGGGAAAGTCATTGCTTGTTGTTGAGCCGCCCACATAAATATTGTTATTGAAAGGATTTAATGCAAGCACAAAAGCCGCATCATCACCGCTTCCACCAAGATAAGTAGATAGCAATACGTTGCTTAAATCAGCATTGGTTTTGATAAGCACACCATCCTGCTTACCTGTTCCTTTAAACTGCTTTTGAAATGCATTGGCAGTTACGGGAAAACCATCAGTGGTTGGATCTCCCGGAGATTGTGTACAGGAACCGAGATAGATATTATTGGCAGCGTCTACAATTATTTCACTTCTTGCATCATCTCCATAATTTCTACGAATTGACGTAGCGCCAGCATTGCCTTCATATTTAGGCTGGATATTAATACCATCTCTGCCTGTTCCGCCAAAGAGCCTGGAACCGATGAGCTTTGCTCCTGTCTGATCAAATTTTGTGATGAATATATCTGCCTGCCCGCCTTTTCCAAAAACGGATTGTGTTTGAGGGAAATCGGCAGACCATGTTCTTCCGGCAACGATTAAATCACCATTGTTATCAACCACAAGACTGTGTGGCTGCTCATTACCGCTGCCACCTAAATAAGTGGCGAACATCCGTTGGCTTCCATTGGGAGATAATTTGATAAGGCCGATATCAACGGGGCCAATACCTTCATTGCTATCTCCACTGCCCCATGTGGTTTGATAAGCACCGTTGCTTACCGGGAACCCCGGACCAAAAACAATACCTCCACCATAAAAATTACCGGCACCATCGTAGGTTGCTGTATAGCCCCAGTTATCATCACGGCTACCTGAAAAACTGGAAAACACAAGCGTGGGATCTATTACAAGGGTTTGGGTCTTGTCATAATTATCCACCTTGAATTTTACAATATTATTTTTGACACTGTATTTTGAGGATACCTCCTGCCGACCTGTTTCCCGTGCCTGGAATGTATAAGGTTTCAGTTCCGCCACTTCACCTGCCGATGTACCTATTACCAGGTTTTGATTCTTTACATCTACTTTATCTGCACCATCAAACTGTAAAGCTATACGCTCAACATCTCCGCCGGGGTTAACAACAATATCATACTTTAATGAACCATTATCTACATAATAGCGAACATCTACGTTCGGATAAATATTTTTATACACCACTGCCTGGTACACTTTGCAATTAGATGCCCATTTGCGTGGGTCATTGCCGATGTAATAATTGTTTACCGTATTGAGTGGCTTGTCAGGAACAACAGCGACTTTTGAAGCAGCATCTACAAATTTCATTTCATATGCATGCGCACGTAGAACGTTCTTCCGGGCGCCGTTGCCGGCAACACGGGTAGCCGAATTACCGGCAGCGGTACTTTGCGCATGGCCATGATAAAAATCTGCCAGCGCCTGCATGTCATCTTTATTGGCAAGTACAACCTTATAACCTGTATTGGTTAAGAAAAAAGCACCCCCATTCATGCTTCCTTTAAATCGTACATGCTCATCCCACTGACCTTTGTTCTCAACAAATTCAATACTCTGTGCAGACATCTTATTCCAGGCCGTTAATAAAAATAAAACCGCTAAACACTTTAACCCTTTCAAAATTTACTTTTTTATCATTAAAGAATATTGGCAAGTTATTATTATGTCGCCAGATGCATTTGCCCGGCCAAATACATAACATCACTTTAACCGCATCATTTACTATACCATGTATTTACTATCTCAATAACGTTATATCGCCTTTCTTTTGATATTTTTTCCCATCCGTAAATTCTATATCCAGCACATACGTGTACACATCCTGCGGTTGTAATACACCTTTATACCTGCCGTTCCATCCAACCTTTGGAGATACGCTTTTATAAATAAGTGTGCCCCACCTGTTGAAAATTTTCCAATCCATTTTTGCGATACCATATCCTTTTACAGAAACAAAATCATTAATGCCATCATCATTAGGTGTAAATGCATTAGGCACATCAACCAATGGAACAATCAATGCCCTTACCTGTTGGGTTGCAGTGTCAGTGCATCCATACTGATTATACGCAATTAACTGAACGATGTATGTTCCTGAATTATTATAAATATGAGATACGGTGGTATCTGATCTTACAGTAAGCAAACTATCACCGTCACCAAATAACCATTTATAATGTGTGCCACCTAAAGAACTATTTATAAAAACAAAAGGAGTATTTTCTTTTGGATCAACTGGCGTGTATGTAAAGCTGGCTCTTGGTCCGGGACTTACGATGATGGTAAAAGATGTACTGTCCCTCTGGTTACAGGTAGAAGGATCTATAACAGTAAGCTTAATAGTATATGTGCCGGGATTTGAATAAGTATGCACCGGAGATTCTTCTGTAGATGAAGTTCCGTCTCCAAAATCCCAGTTAAATTGCTGCCCGGCAAGCGACGTATTTGTTATCACTGCATCGTAAGGCGCGCAACCAAAAGGCGGTGTTTCAAACTGCGCTTTTACATTAGGCGCGACTCTTAAAACAAGGCTGTCTGCATCAGGATAATTACAATAACCGGTATCAATTAAATTCAACACAACTGTATAGTTTCCCGCAGATGCATAACTATGTGTAACGTTTTCTGTGCCAGCGGTATCAGTTACACCATCACCAAAATCCCACAAAAAACTTTTACTGTTAAAAGGTAATGCAGAAGGTGCAGTTGAAGTATTGTCAAACTCGTAATTAAGTGAAGTGCAACTGCCGATTTTTTTGGCAATAAAATCAAGATTGGCTCTATTGTCTTTTGCAGTTATCTGCACATAAGAAGTATCGGCGATGTTACATGAAGCGGAGTCCACAGCAATAAGCATCACATTATAGACACCAACATTATTGAATGTATAACTAACAGACGGAGTAGTGGTAGTAACACGTGTGCTGCCATCGCCAAAATCCCATATATATTGTTTGGCAACCGCAATGGTATCTGTAAAATCAACTTTTAGAGGGACACAACCTACTTTATCCCTGATGACACCATGAATAGATGATCTTATGCCTGCGCCAACACCTGCCAGTTCAAAAGCTATTTTTACCATAGCAAGATTACATTGTGCGTCTGTTCTTGCAGGATTAGAAATACTCCATGCCCCCGGTGTAGTGGGAAAAGTACCGCGCCCGTTTGATGTAATGCAGTTGGCACAAATTGCATTGTATATCACTCCCATTTTATCAAACCGGCTCGTGCCACCATCTACATGATCACCAAGCCCACCTTGTTCTCCAAAGAAAGAAGCATACAACCTGCTGGCTGCATTTTTTTCCAATACAAAAAAATAAAAATCGCTACCATCGGTTGTTTTTTGAATAGCATTGGCAGTTGTTCCTAACCCGGCGGTACCGCCATTATCATAGCTATCGCCTTTGTCTATTCCTCCACCCCATCCTGATACATAAACATTTTCGCACCTGTCAACAAGAAACGCAACGGGTGAAATGTCCGGTACACTTCTGCCCGTTCCAAAAACAGTCAAATATTCAAGCCCGGATAAATCTTTTTTTAGTTTAGCAATAAACTGCTTGCCATTAGGGTCGCTAAAGGCAGCATTTACCGGCGTTAAAGTGCCGTTTGTTGTACCCATGATATATGGAAAACCAAACTTATCAAACTGAACACCGTACACAAGATCATTACCATTTGTGCCGAAGTAAGATGTTTTAATAAGCTTACTTCCATCATTGCTTATCATAGACACAAAACCATCACATACCCCTTGCTGATAGGCATTATATAAAACCGTTCCGTTTTTCGTTCCCGGAAAATCTGTACTTGTTGTGGCACCGCCCACATAAATACTATTATCAAGCGGATTTAATGCCAGAACAAAAGCGGCATCTTCACCAGTTCCACCAAGAAAAGAAGAGAAAAGTACATTACTTAAATCAGGATTTGTTTTAATCACTATGCCATCCTGGGCGGGTATCAACCCATCCGCTGAACCTCCGCCAAACTTGGGTTGAAAGGCATTGGCTGTAACAGGAAAATCCGGTGATTGCGTACAAGATGCCAGGTAAATATTATTGGCTGCATCAACAATTACTTCACTTCGTGCATCATCTCCATAATTGCGGCGAATTGAAACAGAACCCTGGGGAGATACATATTTTGGGCGGATGTTTACACCATCATCATTCTGACCGCCAAATAATCTTGAGCCAATAAGCGTTGCACCTGATGCACTTATTTTTGTGATGAAAATATCTGAGCCTTGTATCAACTTGCTTGAGTCTGACCCATAACGCTTAGAAGTAACAGGGAAATTAGAAGACGAGGTTCTTCCTGTTACAATTAAATCTCCATTGTTATCTACAACAAGACTATGTGGTTGTTCGTTGCCATTGCCGCCAAGATAAGTTGCATACAATCTTTTGCTGCCGTTGGGAGATAATTTAATGATGCCGATATCTACAGGAGCAATTCCTTCTTCATTATTACCCCCTGCGTAAACTGTTTGAAAAGCTCCATTACTTACAGGAAAGCCTGTTCCAAAAGCAATACCTCCGCCATAAAAATTCCCTTCTCCATCATATGTAGCAGTGTAGCCCCAGTTATCAACAGCGCTTCCCGCAAAGCTGGAAAAGACAAGCGTTGGATCTATTACAATCGGCTTTGATTTATCATAATTATCTATCCTGAATTTTACGATATTGTCTTTGAGATAATATTTGGAAGATACTTCTGCCCGGCCCGTTTCTTTTGCCTGGAAGGTATAAGGTTTTAATTCTGCAACCTCGCCAACCGATGTTTTAATTACAAGGTTTTGATTCTTTACTTCAATCTTATCAACACCATCAAATTGCAATGCAATTTTATCTGCATCTGCACCGGGATTTACAACCAAATCATATTTCAGTGAGCCTTCCTCCATGTAATACCTCGCATCTATGCCTGGATAAACATTTTTGTATAGCACTGCCTGGTACACCTTGCAATTGGATGCCCATTTAGTTGGATCATTCCCGATAAAATAATTGTTGACGGTATTTAAAGCTTTGTCCGGGATGATGGAAATTTTGGAAGAGGCTCCTACAAACTTCATTTCATATGCATGAGACCTGACTGTAATTTTTGAAGAAGGAGAAGTAGCCATTCGTGTATTTGCGGCCGAAGATGCATTTGAAAAATGTGCATGATAGTAATCGGCAAGCGCCATCATATCATTATTATCAGATAGTACAACTTTGTACCCGGTATTCGTTAAGAAAAATGCGCCACCATTTAAGTTGCCTTTATATTGAACCTGGCTATCCCACTGGCCCTTGTTTTCAACAAATTCAATGCCCTGTGCAGGTAGGGTTTCCCGTGCAAGCAATAAGAAGATAACAACTATCTGCCTATAAACTTTCAAAGCTGAATTTTTTTTTAAATTACAAATAAAAAACGACCGGTGATCTTCAAATGTTGCAGTAGGTATAAAATGTTTTTATGTATTGACGCCTGGATGACAAATAACCTTAAAATTAATCTGATCCAGCATTTTCAAAACACCATTCATGACCGTTTTACTTCCTGTTAAGCGAAGTATTCTTATGCAATCACTAACGTAACAATCTATACCAATCTGTTTACGATATTTTGCTCCAAACAGTTTTTCCTTTTTGCGAAAGCAGGTAGTTTTTGAGTGGTTGATTTTTTGGCTGAACAAGCTCTTCGTCTTGTTCAAGAATTTTCTCTGCAAAATGTTTAGCGGTCTCGAGCACGTTTTTGTCAGCAATAAGGCTTGCAAGTTTAAAATTCAGCATGCCGCTCTGACGGGTTCCTTCAATATCTCCCGGGCCACGTAACTCAAGGTCTTTTTCTGCAATTTTAAACCCGTCATTTGTGGCGCACATAATGTTTATACGTTCCTTTGCATCCTTGCTAACCTTACTGCCGGTTAAAAGAATGCAAAAACTTTTTTCACTCCCCCTGCCTACTCTTCCTCTTAACTGGTGCAATTGTGATAAGCCAAATTTCTCTGTACTTTCTATCACCATCACTGATGCGTTTGGAACGTTTACACCCACTTCTATTACGGTAGTACTTACCATTATGTGAGTGTCACCTTCAACAAAACGCTTCATATTAACATCTTTTTGCTCCGGCGTCATCCGGCCATGCACCATACTTATGTAATATTTCGGCTCAGGGAAAAAGCTTTTTACCTGTTCATACCCCTGCATCAAATCTTCATAACTCAATTTCTCACTCTCTTCAATCAATGGGTAAATAATATATGCCTGCCTGCCTTTATGAATCTCTGTACGGATAAAATCCATCACCCTTGCCCTGTGCATTTCATTACGATGAACCGTTGCAACGGGTTGCCTTCCCGGAGGCAACTCATTCATCACACTATAATCAAGATCACCGTAAGCAGTCATTGCAAGCGTACGCGGTATTGGTGTGGCAGTCATTACCAGTACATGCGGTGGTACCTCAGCCTTTTTCCATAGTGCTGCTCTTTGTGCCACTCCAAAGCGATGTTGTTCGTCTACTATCGCAAGGCCTAACTTATTAAACTCAACCTTATCTTCTATCACAGCATGTGTACCTATCACAAAATTGATACTGCCTTCTTTCAATCCTTCAAGTATTTTTTTGCGCTCTTTACCTTTTGTGCTACCGGTTAATAAATGAATACGTACCGGCATATCTTTAAGCAATGCCGTTAACCCATTAAAATGTTGTTGTGCCAAAATTTCTGTCGGCGCCATTAAACAACTTTGATAGCCATTGTCTGCAGCAAGCAACATACATAAGAGCGCAACAATCGTTTTGCCGCTGCCTACATCTCCCTGTAATAATCTATTCATTTGATGGCCCCGCGCAGTATCTGCTCTTATTTCTTTTACTACCCTCTTTTGAGCGCCGGTTAATTCAAA
>Ga0105239_10006936_pt1 | contig 13068 bp, 14 predicted proteins | sample KBSC44metaG_FD_92761 | JGI IMG/M metagenome (GOLD analysis project Ga0105239, IMG submission 92761) | Corn rhizosphere microbial communities from Kellogg Biological Station, Michigan, USA - KBS C4-4 metaG | ecosystem: Host-associated > Plants > Roots > Rhizosphere > Soil | place: Michigan, USA...
CTCCGTGGACGACGTCGACGAGGTCGTCATCCATGACAAGCACGCGCCGTTGCACATCCACCGGCGCGCCGATCACGTCCACCTCGGCAAGGCGCCGCCGGACAAGGAGTTCTTCGACGAGGTCGCGAGCAAGCTCGGCGGGTTCCGCGGGGTCATTATCGTTGGACCCGGAACGGCGCGAACCGAGTTCGCAGGTCATATCGCCCACCTCTATCCGATGCTTGCAAAGCGAGTGTGGGGGATCGAAGCGATGGATCATCCTACCGATGCGCAGATCGTCGCCGTTGCGCGCAAGTTCTTTCGAGCCGCCGACCGCATGCACCGGGCGTGAACAGATCGCGACTTGACCGCGATCAAGACCGAGCAGGGTCCGGTTCGTCATAGTATCAGAACAATAATCCACTGGAGGGATCGATGGCTCAATTCGAAGGTAAGATTGCGATCGTTACGGGCGGTGGCTCGGGCATCGGTGAAGCAATCGTCAAGGAGCTGGCGGCGAACGGCGCGAAAGTGGTCGTGGCCGATCGCGACCAGACCGGCATCGATCGCGTAGTGGCGGCGGTGAAGGCCGCCGGAGGCACCGCAACGGGCTGCGCCATCGACGTCGCCAGTGCGGAACAGAACGCGGCCATGGTCGCGTTTGCCGAAAAGACCTATGGCGGGTTGCATCTGGCGGTAAACAACGCCGGCATCGGCGGTCCGGCCGCACTGACCGGGGAATATCCGCTCGATGGGTGGAAGACCGTCATGGATATCAACCTCAATGGGGTGTTCTACGGCCTTCGCTACGAGATCCCGGCCATCTTGAAGTCCGGCGGTGGCGCCATCGTGAACATGGCCTCGATCCTGGGCAGTGTCGGCTTTGCGACGGCCGTCGCCTACACCTCGGCCAAGCACGCTCTGGTCGGCATGACCAAGGTCGCGGCGATGGAATATGCCGCCAAGGGCATTCGCATCAACGCTGTCGGGCCGGGTTTCATCGATACGCCGTTGCTGGCCAAGAACCTCGACGCCGCGACGCTCAAGTATATCGCCGGTATGCACCCCATCCAGCGGCTTGGGCGGCCGGAAGAGGTCTCAGCATTGACCTGCTTCCTGCTTTCGGATCGGGCCTCGTTCATCACCGGGTCCTACCATCTGGTCGACGGCGGCTACGTGGCGCAATAGATGCCCAAGACCCTCGATCGCCTTGATCTGCGCAAGCAGCTTAAGCAGTTCTACACGGCCGCGGCGGCACCCGCCGTGGTCGACCTGCCGCCCATGACCTATCTGATGGTCGATGGACAGGGCGATCCGAATACGTCGGCCGACTACGCCGCAGCGATCGGGGCGCTCTACGGCGTCTCGTTCACGCTGAAGTTCACCTTCAAGCGCGGCCCCGAACGCGTCGACTACAAGGTCATGCCGCTCGAGGGCCTGTGGTGGGCCGACGACATGGCAAGCTTCGTGCGGGGCGATCGGGCCAAGTGGCACTGGACCGCCATGATCATGCAGCCGGACTTCGTCACGCGGACGCATGTCGATGCCGCCATCGCAGCCGCCGGACTGAAGCGACCGAACGAGATGCTCGGTAAGCTCAGGCTGGAACGGTTCGCGGAAGGACGCGCCGCGCAGCTCCTGCATACCGGGCCCTACTCAGCCGAGGCCCCGAACATCGAAAGACTGCACGCCTTCATTGCGGAGCAGGGCGGCAAACTCAGTGGTCGCCACCACGAGATCTACCTCAGTGATCCCCGTCGCGTCGCCCCCGAACGCCTGAAGACGATCATCCGTCAACCCTTCGCGACCTAGGAGCATCGAGGATGGATATCTTCTGGACATTTGCGGGCATCGGGATGCTCGCCTTTCTCTGCCTCGCCGGCGTCGCCTTCATCGTCATGGCCTCGCGCAAACGCAAGCCGTGAGTCCCATCGGGATCATTGCAGCTGCGATCACCACTCTCGTCGTGGTCGTAAGCATCGTCGTCGTCGCAGGGTATTGGCGGACGTCTCACGCGATCCGTGGCGATGTCGACCGCCTTCTCGCCTCGGCTCGGCCGATGCCGAGTGCAATTACGGACGAGACTCTCGCCACGCTGCCGCCGCCGGCCAGGCGTTACTTCCGCCACGCCGGTGTGGTGGGGAAGCCGATCCCGCGCATCGTCAGGCTGGCTCAGCGTGGTCGCATCCGGTCGAGCGGCGAGGCCAACTGGATGGCGCTCGAGGCAGACGAAACCTATTCGACAAGCCCGCCCGCTTTCGTGTGGCAAGCCTTCCTGCCATCCAGGGTGACGCCAATTGCCTTAGGCCGCGACGAGTATCTCGACGGCCAGGGCAGCATCCTGATCAGACTGCTCGGCCTCGTACCTGTCGCCGATGAGCATGGCGACGAACTCAAGGCCGCCGGTCTGATGCGCTATCTCAACGAAGCCATGTGGTTTCCGGCCGCCCTGCTTGGTCCCAACGCGGTCATCACGGCCGTCGACGAGACCTCTTTTCGGGTCACGCTGTCGGATCGGGGCGACACTGCTGAGGCGCTGTTCATTGTAGATGCGGATGGCCGCCTCGTTAACTTCCGGGCGCAGCGCTACAACACCGGCACCCGCAGCATCGAGACCTGGGAGACACCGGTGGGTGGCTATCGTGATTTCGACGGGCTCAGCCTTCCCTCGACCGGCTCGGCCGTCTGGAAGCTGGCGACTGGCGACCTGACCTACATCGAGCTCGAGATCAGCAGCATCACTTACGAATATTGAGCTGCGCGTTCGAGGTGCGCCGCAGGCATACCGGGGCCTTCGCACTGAGGGTAGACCGACGTCGTTCTAATCGAGCTGGCCCATGGACCAGGTCGCAAGACGGGCTCCCCGGAACAACCGGGAAGCCCAGCGCTTCAATGCTTCATTTCCGGCGGCACGGGCGCGGGATTGTCGGTCTTGGTGAACGCTTCCGTCGGCGGCGCTTCGTCGCGCGTGACTTCGAGCTTTATGTTGGCAACCAGGCCCGCCACCGCGGCGAGAATGGCCAGCCAGGGGGCCCCCAGTGTCAGGATGCCGCCGGCTACCGCGCCGGCGGTCAGCGGGATCGTCAGGAACACGTGGCCATCGTCGGTCTTGACGACCAGCTTGCGCACATTGCCTTCGGCGATCAGCCGGTTGATCTCGGACAGCAGGTGCTTGCCCGACACTTCCATTTCCTCGACAAAGGTCTTCCAGGCGGCCTTCGGATCATCTGTCATGCGAACCTCCTTTTTGGGATGCTGCATTGTCGCGATGCGGAGGCGCTGCGGCTTGATCTGGGTCAAGCCGCAGGCAGTGGTTCCTGCCGTCCTCAGGCGAGCCCCGGGAAGAAATCCGTTCTGATCCGCCGTGATGGGACGCCGAGCCGGCGCAGCACCTCTTTGGTGGCGGACACCATGGCCTGCGGGCCGGAGACGTAGAAGACGCGGTCGGCGAAGTCCGGCATCTTGTCGCGCACGAACTGCTCATCGATGAGCCCGATGGGCATGTCCGGCGGCGCGCCCTGCGGGTCGCGGACGATGTAGCTGGTTCGGATCCCGAGCTCCTCGCGGGCGCGCCTGAAGATGCCGGCATAGGCGAACTCGTCGATGCGGTTGCTGCCATACAGCATCACGATGTCGCGCTTCTCCTGCCGGGCCAGCAGCTCGGCGAGCATGCTGCGGAACGGCGTCACGCCGATGCCGCCGGCGACGAAGGCGAGCTTGCGCTTGCGGCTGCGCGGCAGGGTGAAGCTGCCCGCCAGCTGCGAGGCGACGACCTGGTCACCCGGCCGCAGCCCGGAGAGCTGCTGCTTGAACGCACTGCCGTTGTCGACGAATTTCACCCCCAGCCGGACGGCGTCCTCGGTCGGCGCCGAGGCGATGGTGAAGTAGCGCCGGTTGCCGCGGCTGTCGGGCCGCCGCAGCGGCAGCGTCCATTCGAGGTACTGCCCCGCCGCGAAGGCCAGGGGGCGATCGGGGCGGAAGACGAAATCGTAGATGTCGGCCGCGACGTGCTCGATGCGCTCGAGGGTGAGCACGACCCGCCCCTTGGGGCTGACGAGCAGGGTGAAAAGGTTGCCGACGAGCAGCGCGATTTCGGGGGTGAAGTAGTAGCCGGCGATGGCGATGTTGGGCGAGGCGAGAACCCCCACCAAGGCGGCGTAGCAGACCCGCAGGAATCGCCCCTGCGGCGCCGTGAGCGGCTCGGTCAGCATCACGAAGGCGAAGAAGAAGAACGGGGAGCTGAGGAGCGCGATCTGTACCGAGCCCCAGGCGTCCGCGAGGTTGCCGGTGAACACCGTGGCGGCGAGGTTGGCGACGGCGAAGGCCAGGACCAGGTCGAACCGGCGCAGCTTGCGGACGATCAGCAGGCCACCGACGATGACCAGCGGCATCAGCCAGATCTGGCCCGACACCCACCAGGTGGCCGGATGATCGAGCAGCAGCGCCGGCAGGGCAATGCCCAGCGCCGCCGGATTGAAGATGTGGCGCCGGCGCAGGGACAGGACATATTTGGACGCCATCGCCCAGGCGCTTGCGAGCGTGATCGCGGCGGCCGCGCCGAGGTCGCCGAGCGGCGCCGGATCCATGATCAGCAGGACGATCAGTCCGGTTATGTAGACGCTTTCGTTGTTCGGGATGGCGTTGAACACCCGCGCGAACAGCTGGTTGGTGATCCATCCTCCCGCGAGGACGAGGATGCTCGACAGCGCCAGGGCCACCGGATCGATGGCGATGATGTGAGCGACGCCGAGAATTTCGGCACCCACGAGCAGGGCGACGAGATACCAGAGCACCAGGCGGTACATGGTGATGCGGTCGATGACGCGGTCGATGAGCGAGATCATGCCGGCAGGTACCTGCTGAAACCGGACGTCATCGTCGCCAGTCCGTCGTGGCCGATGGCATAGCCTTCCAGACCTGGCTGGCTCTCGACGAACGAGATGCCGTCGCGCCCCATGGCGAAGGCGGCGGTCGCGAACCTGTCGGCGTCGTACACGTCGGCGCTGATCACGGTGATGCTGGCAACGTCGTTCCCGGCCGGGCCGGCGTCATGTGGATCATAGATGTGCTGACCGCGCACATAGGCGCCCGAGGTCGCAACACCGGCGTCGCCGGGGACCAGCACCTTGACGATCTGTGACTGATCGAAGGGGTTGCGGATGCCGACGCGCCAGGGCTTTCCGTGCTCGTTGCGGCCGCGGCACTGAATGTCGCCGCCGGCATCGACGAAATAGTCGAAATGCCCGCCAGCCTCGATACCCCGCGCGGCTTTGCGGATCGCCCAGCCCTTCACCAGGCCGGACGGATCGATGCGTCCATCGGGTCGCCGGATGTCGAAATACCCCTGCGTCTCGTGCCGGGTCAGCTCTGACAACTCAAGCACCTCGCGCAGCTCGGGACTCATCTCTTCGAGCGCGATCTCGCCTCGATTCAAGGCTGAGACTTCGCTGTCGGTCTTGTACGGACTGAAGCGCCTGTCGACGCTTTCGAAGCACTCGAACGCCGCTTCTGTGGCGCCGCCATCGCCGTCTCCGACGATCGAGATCGTGATGGGCATGCCCATGATCAGCCGCGTCTCAGGCATTCGCGCCACCCGCCTGCGAGAGCGCGTTGTTGAGGGAGCGGATGTAGGCTTCGCTGGTGAGCGTCGCGCCCGAGATGGTGTCGACATTGGCGCTGTCGGCGGCGATCACTTCCTGTTTCAGCAGCGGCAGGGCCTGGCTGTTGATGTACCGCGACGTCCGCCGATCCTGCGGGAAGTCGAGAACCTTGACGCTGGCGATCTGGTGCGCCGTGACCGTCACCTGTACCTGTACACGGCCGTAATAGGCGTTCTCGCTGGTGCCCGTGTAGGTGCCGTCGCGATAGCCGCCGCTGGTGTCGGCCGCAACGTTGGAGGTGGTGGCAGTCTCTACGGCGAGACTCGGAGGCGGCGTGGGACGCGGCCGCGGCAGCGGGGGGACCGGCGTCGGCGCGACGGCCGCGACCCGCGTTGAATCCGGGGCCGCCGGCCGTGTTGCGTCCGCGACTGCCAGCCGCGTTGGATCCTGGACTGGCAGCCGTGTTGAATCGGGGACGGCGGCCGCCGGGGCGTGCAGGCTTGCCTCAGCGACGGGCCGGGCCGCCCTCGCGCTCGCGACGACGGTTGGAGTGTCTTTGCCAGCCGGCAGCGGGGTAACGGGAAGCGCCGAAGGTTGCAGCGGGCCGGAGGCTTCGGTGGACACCCGGGCAACGGCCGCCTCCGCGTCATCGTCGCGCGGCAGCCCGATGAGGTGGTTCGCCGCGGCGACGTAGGCGCCGGACGCGGCGATGAAAGCAAGCGAGAACAGAGTCTTCTTCACGACGGGAACATCCGGGGTTCGCCCAACATGACCCCGATTGAGCGCCCCAAAGCTGACGACAGACTGACGGAAGTCTAAATGTTCCGTAAGCACGGTGTCAGGATCGGCTGTTAAGTCCCGCTGCCGGCTTGCGCCGAGGCAATCTGGTGCGTCGAGACGGGACGAACTATTGTGGTTTGGTGAGAGTGGCCCGTGCGCATCCTGCTGATTGAAGACGACAACGCGCTCGGCGGAGCGGTGCGAGACCACGTCGCCGCCAATGGCCACGCCGTAGACTGGATGACGAGACTCGACGACGCGCTGGGTGCCAAGGCCACGACCGCCTACGACCTGGTGCTGCTGGATCTCGGGCTGCCCGACGGTCGCGGGCTGGACCTCCTAAAGGCCATGCGCCGGCAAGGCGATGCCACCCCCGTGATCATCCTGACCGCCATGGACCAGCTCAGCATCCGCATCGATGGTCTGAACGCCGGCGCGGACGACTATCTGGTCAAGCCGTTCGACCTCAGTGAACTCACCGCCAGGATCGGCGCGGTTGCCCGCCGCTACGGCGGCAATCCAAATCCGCTCATCGAGGTCGGACCGTTGCAGATCAATCAGGCGCAGCGCGTCGCGCGCGTCAGCGGACGGGTTCTCGACCTGACAGCACGCGAGTGGTCAATCCTGGAACGGCTGGCGCAGCATCCGGGTATTCTCGTTTCCAAGAGCCAACTGGAAGACGCGCTCTTTGCCTTTGGAGCCGAGGTCGAGAGCAATGCCGTCGAGGTCTATGTCAGCCGCCTGCGCAAAAAGCTCGGACACGATCTCATCCACACCTCGCGCGGCCTCGGCTATCGGCTCGACGCTTCATGACGCGCCCGCGAAGTCTGACCCGCTGGCTCATCGTAACGCTAACCGTCGGGGCGGTCGCCGTGTGGCTGCTCGCGGCTTCCCTGGCTGCCAATTCACTCCGCCTCAGTCTCGACGATGCGTTTGACGGCGGTCTTCGCGAAACTGCCGAGCGGCTCCTGCCCCTGGCCATTGACGGCTACCGCGACGAGCTAGGCGAGAACGAAGGCGAGCATGACGCGCACGAAATCCCGCTCTTCGACGACGCCGCCTCCGAATACATCGTGTACCAGGTGCGGCGCGCATCCGGCGAGCTGCTGCTGCGTTCGCACGATGCGCCAGCCGAGCCGCTCGACGCTCCACTCGAGACAGGCTTCACCAATCTGGGGCCGTGGCGCATCTATACATTGGGGACGCAGCGCCACGACGTATTCATCCAGGTGGCCGAGGCCATTGATCACCGCACCCAGTCGCTGGTCGCCAGCGTTCTGGCGTTGATCTGGCCCATTGCGCTGCTGATCCCGCTGTCGGGGTTCGGCATTTACCTGGCGGTGCGTCGCGGCATCCGCCCCGTTCGCACGCTCAGCTCGGAAATCGGCGCCCGTCACGCCGCCAATCTCACCCCGATCGAGGTCGAAGGCCTGCCGATCGAGCTCAAGCCAATCGGCGACGCAGTCGATGGGCTGATCCTTCGCGTCCAGACCGCCCTGAACGCAGAACGAGCCTTTGCTGCCAACAGCGCGCACGAGCTGCGCACGCCGCTCGCCGGCAGCCTCGCCCAGCTGCAACGCCTGATCGCCGAACTTGAGGGCCACCCGGAGCAGGAGCGGGCCCGCCAGGTCGAACAGTCCCTCGTTCGGCTCCGGCAAATAAGTGACCGTCTGCTGCAGCTGGCACGGGCCGAGGCGGGCATGGCGCGCGCGTCGCACCCGACTGACGTCTTGCCCGCGCTCCGGGTCGTCGTCGAAGATGCTCGCCGTCGTCTGCCTCCGGGCCGAGACCTCACGATGAAGGAAGGGGCGGCGCGGCTGCTCGCGCCGATCGACATCGACGCCTTCGGCATCGCGATGCGGAACCTCATCGACAACGCCATCTCGTACAGCGCGGCATCCACGCCGATCGAGGTGGTGCAGACGGGAACAGGCGTCGAGGTCAGAAACAGCGGCCCGCTGATCCCGGCCGAAAAACTGGCGGGGCTGACCCAGCGATTCGCCCGTGCCAGCTCCCGGCCCGAGGGCACCGGCCTCGGCCTGTCGATCGTCGACACGATCATGACGCAGACCGGCGGACGTCTGGTCCTGGCTTCGCCCGCGCCAGGAAGGGCGGATGGCTTCAGCGCAAGGCTCGAGTGGCCGACTGCAGCGGCGACCTAGCTGAGGCGCCGACGTTGATCTAAATCAAAGGCGGCCTCGCGTGCGCGACTACCCTCTGCCCATTCTGGGTCCTTGGGGGCAGGCTTTGCGATACTTCACCTGGTTCGTCGTGCTCGGCGCCGGCGCGTTCTTTGCCGTGGTCTTGTCGGGTCTTTCCCACGACGATGCATTCCGAACACATATGGGGTTGGTTGCGGCCGCGCTGGCCGTGGCGGCCCTCGTTGTCGCCCGGCGGCCTGTCGAAGCACCTGCGGCGGACGCTGGCGGCTACTTCGATGCCCCCATCCGCATGGGCTCGATGCTCACCATGTTCTGGGGCGTCGTCGGCATGCTGGTCGGCGTCGTCATCGCCCTGCAGCTGTCGTTTCCGCAGCTCGACATCGGACCCTGGTTCAATTTCGGCCGACTGCGGCCGCTGCATACATCGGGGGTGGTTTTTGCCTTCGGTGGCACGGCGCTCATCACCACCAGCTTTTACGTCGTGCAGCGCACCTGTCGCACGCGACTGATCAGTGACAACCTGGCCTGGTTCGTGTTCTGGGGCTACCAGCTCTTCCTCTTCATGGCCGCCACCGGCTACCTGCTGGGCATCACCGAATCGCGCGAGTATGCCGAGCCCGAGTGGTACACCGACATCTGGCTGACCGTCGTCTGGGTCGCCTATCTGGTGCTGTTCCTGGGGACGCTGATCAAGCGCAAGGAACCCCACATCTACGTGGCCAACTGGTTCTATCTCGCCTTCATCGTGACCATCGCGATGCTGCACGTGGTCAACAACCTGTCGATCCCCGTGTCCCCGCTGAGCGCCAAGAGCTACTCGCTGTTCTCGGGCGTGCAGGATGCACTCACGCAATGGTGGTACGGCCACAACGCCGTCGGGTTCTTCCTCACCGCAGGCTTCCTGGGCATGATGTACTACTACATGCCCAAGCAGGCGGGACGGCCTGTCTATAGCTACCGGCTGTCGATCATCCATTTCTGGGCGCTGATCTTCCTCTACATCTGGGCCGGCCCGCACCACCTGCACTACACCGCGCTTCCCGACTGGGCGCAGACCCTCGGCATGGTGTTCTCGATCATGCTGTGGATGCCCAGCTGGGGCGGCATGATCAACGGCCTCATGACCCTGCGGGGTGCCTGGGACAAGATGCGCACGGATCCCATCATCCGCATGATGGTCATCGCGGTCGCCTTCTACGGCATGTCGACCTTCGAAGGTCCCGTGATGTCGATCCGCTCAGTGAATGCCCTTTCGCACTATACAAACTGGACCATCGGCCATGTGCACTCCGGCGCGCTCGGCTGGGTCGGCATGATCACCTTCGGTGCGATCTACTTCATGGTCCCCAGGCTCTGGAATCGCACGCAGCTCTACTCGATGCGAATGGTGAACTGGCACTTCTGGCTGGCCACGGTTGGAATCGTGATCTACGCAGCCGTGATGTGGGTGGCCGGGATCACCCAGGGCCTGATGTGGCGCGAATACGACGAGCAGGGTTTCCTGGTGTACTCGTTCGCCGAAGTGGTTGCCGCCATGCACCCATATTATGTGGCACGCGCCTTCGGCGGCCTGCTCTACCTCTCGGGTGCGCTGGTCATGTCCTACAACATCTGGATGACCATCGCCGGCAAGGTTCGCACCGAAAAGCCCATCTTGGCTCCCGTCCAGCTCCAGCCCGCCGAATAAGGAACGTCAGATGGATATTATCGCCAAACACGGCGTCATCGAACGCAACGCTTCGCTGCTGCTGGTGCTGTCACTGCTGGTCGTCTGCATCGGCGGCATCGTCGAAGTTGCGCCGCTGTTCTACTACCAGAACACCATCGAGAAGGTCGCGGGCATGCGGCCTTACACGCCGCTCGAGCTCGCCGGCCGTGACATCTATGTGCGCGAGGGGTGCTACCTCTGCCATAGCCAGATGATCCGACCGTTCCGCGACGAGACGCTGCGCTACGGCCACTACTCGCTCGCCGCCGAGTCGATGTACGACCACCCGTTCCAATGGGGTTCGGAGCGCACTGGTCCCGATCTGGCGCGTGTCGGCGACAAGTATTCGAGCACCTGGCAGGTCGACCACCTGATCGACCCGCGTGCGGTGGTGCCCGAGTCCATCATGCCAAGTTATGCCTTCCTCGCCAAAGCCGATCTCAACTACGACGACATCGCCAACCACCTGAAGGCAAACCAGATCGTCGGCGTCCCCTACAGCGACGAGATGGTGAAGGACGCCGCCACCGACCTTGCAGCCCAGGCAAATCCGGACGCCGACGGGACCGGCCTAAAGGCGCGCTACCCGAAGGTCCGCATCGAAGATTTCGACGGCGATCCCAAACGCCTGACCGAGATGGACGCGCTCGTCGCGTATCTCCAGATGCTGGGCACGCTGGTCGACTTCTCGACCTACGACGAAAAGAACAACGAGCGCTGAGATGGACACCGCAACCTACGAAAACCTCCGTCAGTTCGCCGACAGCTGGGGCCTTGTCTACATGCTCGCGATCTTCGTGGCGGTGATGGCCATGCTGTTCTGGCGCGGCGCCAAGCAGCGCGCCGTCGAGGCGTCCCGGATACCCCTGATGGACGACGAGCCCCTGGGGAGTGACCGCAAGTGACGGACAAGCAGATCGACGACGCCACCGGCACCGAAACGACCGGACACGAGTGGGATGGCATCAAGGAGCTGAACACGCCCCTGCCGCGCTGGTGGCTGTGGACGTTCTATGCCTCGATCGTATTTGCGATCGGCTACACGATCTTCTATCCCGCCTGGCCGGTGACCCTCGGTTCGGCCACCGGTGGCCTGCTTGGCTACACCGGGCGCGGGGAGCTGCAGGCCGAACTTGCCGACGCCCAGAGGGCGCAAGGCAAGTTCACCGACCAGATCGCTGCCTTGCCCGTGGCCCAGATCGAGGCCGATCCGGAGCTCGCCAAATTCGCCACTGCGGCGGGCAAGTCCCTGTTCAAGGTCAACTGTGCGCAATGCCACGGCAGCGGCGCGGCCGGTGCCGCCGGCTACCCCAACCTCAACGACGACGACTGGCTGTGGGGCGGCACGATCGAGCAGGTCTATGCCACCATCACGCATGGCGTGCGCTCGGCCGACGCGGACACCCACTACAACATCATGCCCAACTTCGGCAGCGACGGCATCCTGACGCCCGACCAGATCGTCACGGTGGCCCGGCAGGTTGCGTCGCTGTCGGGCGTCGAAGGCGGCGCCGACACACCTGAAGGCCAGCAGCTGTTCACCGACAACTGCGCCTCGTGTCACGGCGACAAGGGGGAAGGTAAGCCCGACCTCGGCGGCCCCGCCCTCAACGACAAGATCTGGCTCTACGAAGGCTCGCTCGCGGCCATCGAGGCCCAGATCGGGCATCCGCGCCACGGCGTGATGCCGGCCTGGGGCGGTCGCCTCGGCGACGCCGCGGTCAAGGAGCTGGCGGTCTATGTTCACGGACTCGGTGGCGGCAAATAGGCAGTGTTTGCCGTTACCGGGAGGAGGGGACGCCCCAGCCCGCGTCCCCTCCGTCTCTTGACCTAGGTCAACCATACAAACTCGCCCCTATGGGACATTGCCGCTGACACTGCGGAACGACCATGGCCACCCATAACCTCCTGCTCGAACGACCCTCCGGCGCGCCCGCGCCCAAGCGGCAGTCGCTCTATGCGCCGCGCAAGAAGATCTACCCCAAGCGCGCCAGCGGCCGCTTCCGGCAGTTCAAGTGGCTGGTGATGCTGATTACGCTGACCATCTACTACGTCACGCCGTGGATCCGATGGGACCGTGGTCCGGGGGCGCCGGATCAGGCCGTCCTGGTCGATCTCGCCAATCGCCGCTTCTTTTTCTTCTTCATCGAGATCTGGCCGCAGGAATTTTACTACGTCGCCGGCATGCTGGTCATGGCCGGCATCGGCCTGTTCCTCGTCACCTCGACAGTGGGGCGCGCCTGGTGCGGCTATGCCTGTCCGCAGACCGTGTGGGTCGATCTCTTCCTGGTGGTCGAGCGGGCCATCGAGGGCGACCGCACCGCGCGCATGCGGCTCGAGGCGGCGCCCTGGACCTTCGACAAGATCTGGAAGCGGGTCGTCAAGCACGGCACTTGGCTGGCAATCGGCGTCGCGACGGGCGGCGCCTGGATCTACTATTTCGCCGACGCGCCGACGCTGCTGCATCAGGTCGTCACGCTGCAGGCGCCCGTCATCGCCTACGGCACCATCGCGCTCCTGACCGCAACCACCTATGTGTTCGGCGGCCTGATGCGCGAGCAGGTGTGCACCTACATGTGCCCGTGGCCGCGCATCCAGGGGGCGATGCTGGACGAGAACTCGCTGACGGTCACCTACAATGACTGGCGGGGCGAGCCGCGGTCGCGGCATGCCAAGAAGGCGCAGGCCGAGGGCAAGCCGGTCGGCGACTGCGTCGACTGCGACGCCTGCGTGGTGGTCTGCCCGATGGGCATCGACATCCGCAACGGCCAGCAGCTCGAATGCATCACCTGCGCGCTGTGCATCGATGCCTGCGACGACATCATGACCAAGCTGGGCA